>OJKW01000022.1_pt1 | contig 157575 bp, 158 predicted proteins | sample 1596591 | NCBI WGS metagenome assembly OJKW01 (sample SAMEA4350166, study PRJEB24818) | metagenome | biome: human; feature: gut; material: faeces | place: Denmark | collected 2013-09 | reverse complement strand
TACTCTTTTTGTCGTTGGCGGTAAGGGAGAAAAAGGAAGATTACGCACTATTTTATTGGTCACAGCGATAGCGGCCACACAAGAAGGAGGAAGTCCTTCGCAGCATCACGCTACCTTTGCATGGTAAAAATAAGTGGCTTTCAAATAGCTCAATTCAGAAAAAGACGGGGCCAAACAATGGAACAAAGGTTGTAAGCAAGGAGGCAATCCGTATGCAACAGACAGGGGCACTGCTATGGCTGTATGCCTGGAGAAACGAAGCGGGAAATCCGACCTTACAGCTGTATCATCAGAAGAGTGAGGAGCATGAACACTGATGCACGATGAACGACAAGCCTAAGGGTCAGCTTAGCAATAGAGGCATCAAGCCAAAAGAGGACAGACATCAGAGGATTGGCGATAGCACTGTCATCATGCTAAGACCAAGTTCTGTGTCCGACAAGGAAGAGTCGCAAAAGACAGACGAGTAAAACCAAAAGGCGAAATGACCATTCCTATAACAAGGTACAGAGACGCTTAAAACGGCGAAGGGACTTTGGCGACGTATCGCTATACAGGTGTCGAAGCATCGCTTCTATAACAGGACTGGAGCAAGTGAGCAAACCGCACAACTTGCTCCCAAGGTATTTCAGTTACAACAGCCATAACCTCATTGGAGGATTGTCCTAAAAGAGTTTTTGCAGTCAAAGGAAGAAAGAGTCTGCAAGCCACATAGCCAACAGACTCTCTCCTGATTATTCACAGATGACAACATCATCCTTGTACTCCGTCACTTCCTTGCCGTTGATGAGCTGGACAATGACCTCACAACCCAAGTCCTCGACAATCGTTCCCTCTGTCTGACCTCTTCGGGGATAAAGCAAGGTGCAGAAACACCCTACAACGCCGTCCAACTGCTCCATGTCTATCGTTGCCATATCCGTTCCTCCTTGTTAGCCGAATGTGATTGGATTGATGCAGAAATTCGTGTCCTCTGCCTCATACTCGTATTCATTGATGAAGTCAATCATCTTCTGTTCGCTTCTTCCGTCCTGTGAGACACCAGTCTTCTCACACCACAACTTGATAGCATCACCAAAGGTGGAGTAAGCACCCTCACAATCCTCAAAGAGTTCTCCGTATGCAGTGACGTAGCACTCTTCGGGGAAGAAGTCGTTCTCATCGTGCGTATAGAAGATGTCGCAACCTGGCTCAACCTCTCGCCAACTGATTGAAAGTTCATCGCCAAGTGCCTTGTTCACCTCCTCAAAGAACAAGTCGCATGAAGACCAAGCACTTTCGGTGTCAAAGGACAAGAGGGCATAATCGTCTTCCACGTTCTCCTCATACTCTGCCCAATAGATGTGTCCTCTCACCGAGATGCCTTTCTTCTCGTAGTCAATGCCATAGTGTTCTGCCAAGAGATACAGATACACATTATTACTGTTCACCTCCAACTCTTGGAGTGTGTTCCAAAGGTCTGCCACGGCTTTGCGTGAGCCTGTCACCTTGTACTGAGTGTCGCAAATGTTAGCCATAAGATAAAATTTTTATTTTCTTCCCTTATGTAGAACCAACTACCATCGGGATTGATTAAAGAATTATGTTGCCCCAAAAGGTGTTATGGCTCATCAATGCAAGGTTTTGCCGTCAAATACTACCTCTGCCACAATCAGAGCGTGGAGATTTCACGGACAAACCACAGGCACCGACCTTGCAGGATGAACGCCATGACAGGTACCTTTGCAACACAATTCTTATCAAAGCCCGATGGGGTGGTACATGGCAGACTGCATGGTACAGCAGTGTGAAGTGACGTTATAGGTGGAGATAAGGCTATAAGAGGTTTTTGCAGTCAAAGGAGAAAAGAGTCCACAAAGTGCAGTATCTACAGGACAAAAACACTTTAGTTTACCTTGGTTAGCTCTTATATATATGCTAACCTAAAGTAAACTGTATATATGTCCGTCTAAAACCCGAAAACCGTACGGGTCAGCTTACGTCAGAAACAGAAGTATAGAACCATAGAAGTGGTTCAAGAAGTCTTTCTTCCTTTGACTGCAAAATATTATCTTTGCACGAATCATAATTGCCCTGTAGGATTTAATATAATTTAACACTCTTTGTTGAATGCAAGGAAGAACAGCTTCAATATGCTGAATATCAGTAGTATAACATTGTGTTAACCCTTAATCTGTAGAAAAGGATGTTATCATACAAAGTAATGTCCATTTGTACTTTTTCTATATGGTTTTATACTTACATTTGCATATCATTTGTATCTTGATAACAGTAACTAACTGATTATCAATATACTTTATATTTGAGGAAGTCAAATGATTCCGATAAGTAAATACATACTAAATCGCAAGCAAAAGCGTGCAGCTCAATGAGTTGCACGCTTTTTGCGTTTATGGGGTTCTTGGTTTCTATGCCTTTTTTACGCCCTTTTTTATCTCTTATTTGCGACATATTTGAGACAAGACAAAAAAGTAGATAATGTGGGACAAAATCCTACTAATCTCGACTAATACATACTTAAAAGTAGAAAATATGCCAACAATCGGATTTAAAATCAAAAGGAAGTGTAAGGTCTGCGGCAAAGTCTTTGTCGCAAAGACTCTCGACAGCCATTATTGTTCGCCTAAATGCAGCAAAGTGGCTTGGAAACGCAAAAAGGATGCAAAGGATAAAAGCGCGCGATTAGAAGCCATCGCCCGGCAAATCCCCGACATCAGAGAGTATATTTCCGTAAAGGAAGCTGTGGCTATGTTCGGTGTGGAACGTAACACCTTGTACAGACTGATAAAATCAGGGCGTATTCCTGCCGTTAATATCGGCACCCGTCTTATACGCATTAAGCGTTCTGACATGGAGAATCTTTTCCTTACCCGTCCGGAGAGCATTGCTGAAAAAGAGAGACCTATTCCCAAACTTTACAGTATGGAGCCGGAGGACTGTTATACCATTACTCAGGTTTGTGAGAAATATCATATCAATGACAGTTCCGTATGGGCGCACGTCAGAAAATACTCCATTCCATCCCGACAAATCGGGAACTATGTATATGTACCCAAACAAGAAATAGATAACCTTTATAAATCAGAGATAGAATGAAGAAAGCATTACTCAACACCAAAGTGACCGTCAAGCTCAGAAGGTCGAGATACAAGGAAGAGTGGTATTTGATTATCGAATCATATCCAGTGTACAAACGTGGCTCAAACAGAGCAAGCCGAGTGGTAGAGTCAATCAATCGGACTATATCCACACCCATTTGGGATAAGTCATCCATCGCACGAATTCTGCCGGATGGCAGTTTCAACTACAAGCCGAAGAGGGATTTGAACGGAATTATTCAATGCCGTTCCACAATCGACCAGGAAGCTTGTATCTATGCCGATAATGTCCGGAAGTTGCGTCAGCATGAGTACGATAGTGCCATTCTCTATACAGATAAGGAAAATGAACTTGCAGCGCAGAATGAACGTAGTGAACAGGACTTCATCAAATACTTCAACGGTATCATCAGCAAACGCCATCCCAACAGTTCAAATTCGATTATCGTCAATTGGATGCGTGTGGGCGAGTTGCTGAAAATCTATTCGCAAGGGAATCCCATTCCGTTCAAATCCATCTCCGTAAAATTGCTTGAGGACATCAAGATGTTCCTGCTCCGTGCCCCAATGGGAGGTAACAAGAAAGGCACAATCTCACAGAATACGGCATCCACTTATTTCTCTATCGTCAAGGCCGGACTGAAACAAGCATTCATTGATGAATACCTAACCGTTGACATCAGTGCAAAGGTGAAAGGTATCAGTTCGATTGAAAAGCCTCGTGTTGCTCTTACTATGAATGAGGTACAGATGCTGGTAGATACGCCCTGCAAGGATGATGTGCTGAAACGTGCGTTCCTGTTCTCAATCCTGACCGGCTTACGCCACAGTGACATAAAGCCGTTAAAGTGGAAACAGATTCAGCAGACAAGCAAAGGAACGTGGCAGGCCGTGGTTGTACAGCAAAAGACAAAGAAGCTCGATTGTAAGCCCGTTACTGCACAGGCGTTGCAACTGTGTGGTGAACGCCCGGATGATGATGAACGCCTGGTGTTCGAGGGTCTGACAGATATTTCTTGGATATCCCATCCATTGAAAGAATGGATAGAGGCATCAGGCATAAAGAAGCACGTAACTTTTCATTGCGGACGTCATAGTTTCGCCTCGTTGCTCCTTGAAAACGGCGTAGATATTTATACGATAAAGTCTTTAATGGGACATACCAATGTCAAAACAACTCAAATTTATACTCATATTGTGGATGCGGCAAAGGAGAAAGCTGCCAATACATTACATATAGATAACCTGCCCGTATAAGGTCGCGGTGCTAATTTCCACCATTGAGCATCAGTTACTTATGTAAAGGAATTCTCTATTTACCACCCATTTGCCCCTCGTGAAGCACCATGCTTTTTGAGGGGTTTTCTTTTCCAATCCACCATCATTGCATGGCTTTCTATCCATACATCCGTTTTCTACTCCCTTTGTTGCCTAATCTGATAATCCTCGTCTTAATGAAAATTAAAACTGATGGTGGCAAATGAGGGGTGGATTGGTGGCAATCAAGCACCTATTTAGCCCTCGTAAGCATCCATATAGTTTTGCGGCATCAAACTTAAAAATGCGAGAATATGAGTTATACCGTAAATTCATTGGAGGAAATGCCAAATGCATTGTCCTACCTGATTAAGACTGTTGAAGAATTGCAGTCCACCGTAAAAGCATTGCAGCATAAGCAGGCAAGTGATTCACCTAAATGGATGGATATAGATGAGCTTTGTGCCTATCTGCCGTCACATCCAGCCAAGCAAACGGTTTATGGATGGGTGTCAGCCAAACAGATACCTGTACATAAGATAAATAAAGCATTGGCTTTTTTACAATCGGAAATAGATGATTGGTTGAAGAGCAAAGTCCACAAGACACAGGACGACCTTATGTTGGAAGCCGAACAATTTGTCAAATCTAAAAAGATTATCAGATAACATGGAAGAGACGGACTATTGTTTTTCATTCTTTCGCAAGCCCATTCAGAACATTGAGCCGTTAAGGGCAATAGGCATTGTGGATGTGTATCGATATGTAGTTGGCCATTATGCCCAGCCACAAACGGAAGCTCTGCGCTCAATGACTTCTCCTGCAGATGTCAAAAAATATAAGGCTTCTCACTTTGACTATTGCACTTTCTCCAGTCTTTTCCGCAAGCGGAATGAAAAGGAACTGATAACGCACTCAGGACTGATGTGTCTGGATTTTGACCATATAGAGAATATGGAGGAAGTGAAGCAGCAGATTCTCAATCATGAATATTTTGATACGGAACTGTTGTTCACCAGCCCTTCAGGAAATGGATTGAAGTGGATTATACCTGTAGATTTGAAAGGATGGGAACATTCACGCTTTTTCAAGACTGTTGCCAACTGCATCCGTGCTACCGGGTTGCCAAAGGTGGATATGTCGGGGAGCGATGTGGCGCGCGCCTGTTTCCTGCCTTACGACCCACAAGCATATATTAACCCTAAATACAACGAGTATGTCAAAGAAAATATTTTCCGCCCAAGATTGGGAGAATGTCCCTTTTGAGAATAGTGTTCCAACATCTCCTAAATTACTTCCGGCTCCAAATCCCACCTCTAATAAAGAGGAAGAAATAGAACGTATCATTTGCGAAATAGAACAACGTGCCGTTGACATCGCACCTGAATATAAGGATTGGGTGGAATTGGGCTTTGCCTTAATTGACGGATTCGGTGAAAACGGAAGAGAATATTATCATCGTATCAGCCGCTTCCATCCAGACTATCAAAGGGAAGAAACAGACAAGCAATATACCCGTTGCCTGCAAGCCAAAGGAGAAGGTATAACAATCCGTTCGTTTTTTCATTTGGCTGGGCTGGCCGGTATTCCGCTAAATTCAGTAGGGGAACAGGATTTATCCATTTTACCAAACAACCAAAATGGCAAAACGGGCAAATGGATAAAATCGGCAGATGAGCTTCCTGCATTTCCCGAATGTGTGTTCGAGCAACTGCCCCCTTTTTTATGTGAAGTTGTCGGTAACTCCATTTCGGAGGACGACCGCGATACCATTCTGATAGGAGCGATAGTATGTCTGTCGGTTTGCTTCCATAATGTCTGTGGTGTGTATGATGAGCGTATTGTTTACCCTAACCTTTACTTGTTTGTTGTGGCTGATGCCGGAATGGGTAAAGGAGCGTTGACTTTATGCCGTGAGTTAGTGGCTCCCATTAACCGTAATCTGCATGAGCTTTCGCAACGGATGGAGCAGGAATACAAGGAAGCGATGAATACCTATATCAAAAGCAAGAAGTCGGACGGTGCAGCTATGCCGACTGAGCCGCCTATGCGTATGCTTATCATCCCGGCCAATAGCAGCGCAAGTTCCTTGTTGAAGATATTGGGCGATAATGACGGTGTCGGGCTGTTGTTCGAATCTGAGGGTGACACGTTAAGCCAGACATTGAAGTCGGATTACGGCAACTATTCCGATGTGCTGCGCAAGGCGTTCCACCATGAGCTGGTCAGTCTGAGCCGACGCAAGGATAGGGAATATTGCGAAGTCAGCAATCCGAGGGTGTCTGTAGCGTTGGCAGGGACGCCTGAACAGGTAAGGCGGTTGATACCCGATGCGGAGAACGGACTGATGAGCCGATTCTGTTTTTACATCATCCGTTTTAAGCGTGGTATCAGAAATGTGTTTGCCACAAGCGATATTTCCCAATCCAAGAATACCATGTTCCGTATATTGGGAGACCGCTTCTGTCATCTGCATGAAGAGTTCGTGAATCATGGCAACTATTCATTTTCCCTTCCCTCTGCTTTGCAGGAACAGTTCATCGAATACCTTAGCCGGGTGAATGAAGAATGTTGTGACGAAGTGGACAACCGGATGCAGGGCATAGTCAGACGGATGGGACTGATTGCTTACCGCATCATGATGGTACTGACAGCTGTCCGCCATTTGGAGAACATGTACAATGTGCAAGCGGATTCTAATGGCATTATCCAATTGGTTTGCCAAGAGTCCGACTATTTCGTTGCCATGAATATTTGTGATACATTGCTCTATCATGCCGTCTTTATCTATCGGAATCTGTCTGGAAATCAGAGCAAACAGACTCCTTCCGCTTTACAGGAAGCAGGTGTTGCAGCGCGGAGGAACACCCTTTATAATATATTGCCTGAAACCTTCACGAAGAAGGATTACGATGCGGCAGTTTTAGCTTTGGGTGAGAACGGCAGTACGGCTGCCAAGTGGATAGAAGCCTTCATCAGAAGTGGCAAATTGCGTCGGATTGAACAAGGTAAATATCGAAAGATTTTTTGAGTGGCCAGTTTGTGTTTTAGTGTCACTAAAACCTATGAGGCAAGCGGCACAACTGCCCACTCAAAATACTCAAAAAATCAATATCAACAAACAGTATGAATACAGAAAATAAAAAGCCCGGAGGTCGTCCAAAGCTGGCGAGTTACCAGAAGCGCACGAGATGTTTCCGCATCATGTTCAATGAGAGCGACTACATTTATATTCAGTCAAAGGCGGAACAAGCCGGACTGTCTGTCAATGAATTTTGCCATCAGGCGGCAATGGGTTGTGAGGTAACCCAACGTATCAGCCCGGAAATGGCTTCTGCCATCCGTGACTTATCCGGCATAGCCAATAATGTCAATCAGATTGCACATCAGATGCACATTCATGGGTTGGAAGTAGTCAAGCAACATTGTATTACCATCATCACAGAAATCAGCAGAATCATTTCACAGATAAAAAACGATAGTCATGATAGCGAACATTAAAACGAGAGTGGACTTCGGAGGCATCGTGAACTATGCCAATGATCAAAAGAACAAGAAGAAGAGTGCTACACTGTTGGCACATGAGGGTGTTTGCACTGTCAGTAATAAGACTATTGCGGACTCTTTCCAGATACAGGCATCCATGCGCCCGAAAGTGAAAAGTCCCGTCAAACACGTTTCTTTAGCCTTCTCACCGCAAGATGCGGCTCGTTTCCCCAACGATGAGAAAGGAGATGCGCTCATGGTGGAGATTGCCCGGAAATGGATGGAGCGGATGGGGATTCGCAACACGCAATATATCATAGCCCGACATTATGACACCCAGCATCCCCATTGCCATTTGGTGTTTAACCGGATAGACAATGACGGCAACCTCATTTCCGACAGTAACGAAAGAATACGCAGCACGAAAGTATGCCGTGCGCTGACGGAAGAATATGGCCTTTACCTTGCACCGAAGAACAGTAAGGCGAGAAATAAAAACAGGTTGCGGCCTCACCAATTACGGAAACTCAATCTCCGTTCCGCAACTTTGGATGCATTGGCAGAATCCCATTCATGGAAAGACTTTTTGTCTGCATTGAAAGTTCGGAATATAGACATCCGTTTTAACCGAAATCAAGCGTCAGATAAAGTGCATGGTGTTTCTTTCAGCCAAGACGGTATCAGTTTGGCAGGTTCCACGCTTGACCGTGACTTGAGTTTTAACAGCCTTTGCACGACATTGGGTAACTTAACGGAGGAACTGTTACTTCAACCTCATCAGGCCATCATTTCCAGTGCTGGTGGAGGAACAAGCAACAGCCTTGGATGGCGTGATGAAAAAGACAAGAACAGCCCAAAGAATGAACCTTTTTATAAACCCCTTAAACGTGGAAGATGATGAAAGAAGATGTTATAGCCGCAAATCTCGCAAGTCTGTAATTACATTTATTAAATTGCTTATTATCAGTGTATTATATACATATCATGTAAAATAGGAAACAAAATAGAAACAAAACCTCCATTTATTATGTTTTTTGTTCCTTTCCTGTTTCAGATGTTTTTCCTTTGTTTCAGTTGTTTGGTATTTGTTTGCATGACAAGCAACATCTTTTGATGAAAAACTGTTTTATCCGCCAAAAAACAAAGCCGTCTTTCATTCATAACCAAAGTCCGTTTGTCATAGACTGTCATAGATGCACATACTTGCTACTTCAAATATACTTTTCTTTGGTTTAGGATATATATACTAATGGCATAAAGTAAAGTGCCCTAAACGGACTGACTACCGGAATGCTTTCTTTTTTGGAGGCCGATTTAATCCTCGGTTCCCTGTCACAATTATATTTTGCCGTTTCCTATCATTGCACTGCCATTTCCGGGCTTTCAGACATAATTGTGTTGCAAAGGTAATTCCTATGACTTGCTTCATGGCAAGGTCTGTGCCATTCGGTTCATTGGCGAAATCTCCACCTTGTGAGGTAGTATTTCGTCATGAAACCTTGCCTGAAGCCTCATGGAACCTTTTGCGGCAACAAAATTATTGTCAAGCCCGAAAGTAGCAGAGCTACATAAGGGAAATAAGTAAACTTAAAAAATAGATGATTATGGCAAATTATGCGACCAATCTGTTTTATGCAGAGACAAAGAACTTGAACGACCTTCAAATGGTGGAGGATTGTTTGGAAGAGAATTTCTGTGACTGTTATGTGAACAGGCTTGAGAATGCCATTGAATGCGAGTTCTCATCAAAATGGGATTATCCAGAAAAAGTGATAGACGGTATGATTTCTCTTTTGGAGGGTAAGTACGATATTTACATCAGGGTATTGACCCACGAGCTTTGCAATGAGTATGTGAGTTTCAGGGTGTTCAAAAACGGAGAGTGGAATGTGAGGTATTGAAAACCATAATAACAGACAGGACTATGAACAGATATGAGAACGAGACAGACATTATCGGCTGTAGCTGTACACTATTGGAGCCGTATAAGGGATATACGGACGGTGAAGTGGTATGGGATTACGGACGGGAGATTGTCGTGAAACTTGTGAACGGCAAGGAAGTGGTGAGAAGTCGTGATGAAGTGTTGGTATTTGATTAACTCTTAAAAATAACAGCCATGTTGTATGATTACAGGAAAGAAGACACAAGGCTGATGCGTCTGAATTTGGTAAACGGAATGACCGTTGAGGGTGAGTTCATCGACCTGAGAATTTCCGTTGAAACATTACCGCAAGGCAAGACATGGTATCATCTTCGCCATGCGGACAATGACGATACAGGTCCGGCGACCGTCAAGAACGGTTGTGTTGCGGTAAACTTCTTCGGTACATTGATTTGCGAGCCGGTAAACGGCATAGGGAATAATGAAGAAGTAGCGATTACGGGATGGAACTTTTGTGATTGAGGGTTCTTAAGTTTTAGCCGGGATGGATTGTGTGGAGGACTTCCGCACAGTCCGTTCACGCCAATAACCTTTTATACCTTACTTCCAAGACCGGGTCTTGTCTTTCCTCCTTTTATAAAACATTGTTCCGTTCGCCCAGAGGTGTCCATTCCGCTTTAAGGTAGCAGGATATTGCCTTTCCGCTTTTTTCGTTTCCTTTCCTCATCGGCCGGATAGAACCGGCGATCATACGGTTACGCTTCCGCCTTTTTCTTTTGGCCGGCAGAACTCCCCGGCTATCCCTTGGAGGTCGCATCCCGATTTTGCCGGTCGGAACATGAGCTCCCGTGCGTCTCCATATAGATAATACGACATACGGAGTTCAATTCCTGTTTCCAATGTGATGCGGTTGCCGTAAACGCTGCCGCTCGCATGGACATGCGGATAGTCCTTACGGAGAAAACCGTGTGAAGTGTCATCTGTATCTTTTCTGAATTGTCCTTTTGCGAAGCCACTCATTTTTCCGATGCAAAGTTAGCGTCCCGCTTCGACGGCTAAGAATGGCCGTCTTGTGTGGGCGTTGCACTCCTGCCAATAAAACAGTCCGGAATCTTCCTTTATTTTCCTGCATAAAATAAAGAGTATTCAGTCCGGTTTTCATGGCCTGGCCACATTGTTACGGGCCTGCTTTTGGTCGCATGTAAAAATTAAGTTTCACTTCTAAAAACAATTCATCATGAAAAAGTTTCAGAACAACTTCGCAGTATCCGGTTTTGTAGGCAAGGACGCAGAAATCCGTCAGTTCACCAATGCAAGCGTAGCCCGTTTCCCTTTGGCAATCGGCCGTCAGGAAACCAACGGTGATGAACCCAGGCGCGTGTCGGCTTTTGTCAATATGGAAGTCTGGCGCAAGAACGAGCACACTGAATCTTTCGACCGGCTGGTCAAAGGCGCGCTGCTCACCTTCGAGGGATATTTCAAGCCCGAGGAGTGGACCGACAAGGACGGCGTAAAGCACAACCGCGTCATCATGGTCGCCACCAAGTTCTATCCTGTTCCCGAGGAGGAAGAGGTTCCATCCGAACCGAAAAAGACCGAGAAGAAAGGCAAGAAATAATCCTGCCTCCCGCAAAGCGGCCTTCGGGCCGTTTTTTATTGCTCACTGTATTTTATTCATCTCCTGTTATATTGCTGTCCTTCTTTTATATTCTTCCATTTATATAAAAAGAAAATGATTTCCCAAAGAACCGTTACAGCATGTGGCAGGACAAGGCCTGCTACGTTCTGTGACGGTCCATTGGCAAAAGTACGGACGGAACACACCCACAGGCTTGCGGGTAAGTTCCCATGTGTCCGTACCGGTCTTTTCTTTGGCGGCCCGTTATAACACTCCTTGACATCGCCTTTGGTTCTACAGCTACGCCCCACACCTTTGCGGAGCGCCTTGGACAGTCCGACCGGTAAAGCGTCGCCACACATGGCAGCCGGCTGCTATGGTGCGGGAACGCCTTACCGCCGGAATGCGGATGCAGACATACTTGCCCCGTGGTTGCAAGTGCGTCCGCCGGCTAGTCCGCATGGCTGTCCATGCCGCTCAATACCCGCCCATATCCTTTTATACTTTCCCACAATTATATATTTCAACCTGCCATCTTTCTGCCGGTCAGCATTGCCGAAGGATATTTCTTGCAAAAATAGTGCCGCCGTATCTGCAAATGCCAAGCACGGCCACTGCGTTTCAGCGGGAAATCTTCCTTCAGGATTCAACCCGAAGCGTATTTCCCTTGCCCGGCTTTGCGTATTGCCGGCACCACACAGAAATGCAAAAAATATCCCTTGGGCAAGCTGAAAGGCTGCGACCAGAGGGAAATAAAAAACAGAGTTATGGCACAGAAAATCAGTGAGGACATTAGAAGACAGTTGGCCAAGCCGCAGGTTTGGTTCTGCAAGTATTTTCCAGTACGTATCCGCAATGTGGGTGAGGATGCTGTAGAGGCACGCAAGCTTGTCTGGGCATTCAAGGATGCAAAGGAAGATGCCACCGAGCGTGTGGCACAGATGACGGCAGAGTATATTGTCCGTCAATATGGGGACAAGGTAAAGGAAATGACCTTCGTTTGTGTTCCGGCGAGCAGCGAGGAGAAGAACGAGAACCGTTACAGACATTTCTGCCGGCGTATAAGCGAGCTTTCAGGCATTGCGGACGGCTTTTCTCTTGTACATGTTTTGAAGGAACGTCCGGCTGTGCATGAACATCGCCGTGACAGATTAATTGTAATAAACGGTTCGGCTGAGCTTGATGCCGGACAAATCAAAGGAAAGACCATCTGCATTTTTGACGACGTGATTTCTATCGGACTGAGTTATGGCATGTTTGCCGACCGGCTGGAGCGGTTGGGAGCGAATGTAGCAGGAGGCGTATTCTTGGGAAGGACACATTATAAATATAAAAAAGACAACTGATTATGGAAAAGACAAGAGAAATCAAGGCGCAGTCCGTATGCTTCAGCGGACACCGCCTTGTCCCCCAAGGCAAGCGGAAAGGATTGAAGCGTGAATTGAGGGCAGAGATAGCCAGGGCTTATTCCTGTGGCGTGCGCAATTTCTATTGCGGCATGGCTCTTGGTTTTGACACGCTGGCGGTCACAGCCACCCTTTCTCTACAGTGTGAATTGCCGGGCATGAAGATAATAGCCGTAGTGCCGTTCAAGGGGCAGGCTGACCGATGGATAGAGGAAGACCGTGAATTGTATGAGGACATCATTGCCAATGTGGATGAGGTGGTCGTATTGAGCGGGCATTACTCTGAAGGCTGTCTTTTAAGGCGGAACGACTACATGCTGGAGCATTCCGACGGCGTAATAGCCTATTTTGACGGACATCCCAAAGGCGGTACGTATTATACGTGTAAAAAGGCAAAGGCGTATGGACTCGATGTGGTCAATCTGTACGACCGTATATGAACAATCAAAAAACGAGAGATTATGAGAGACATTGCAGGCATCATCGTTGTCGTCATCGTATTCCGCGCTTTGTGGATTATCCTCAAGGCCATTGCCGGTGGCGACAGATGGAATGATTTCAGAAGAGACCGCTGATGGATATTGTAGAAGTAAATAAATGAATAAATATGGATAAGACGTTATCTCAAATGAGCAAAGAGGAAAAGATGCAGGCATTGCTGGATTACCGTCCTTGCCGGCGTCAACGGCAATTTGTGCTTTGCTACATTCTTGCACTCAGGCATGATGACATGGAACAGGTCGCATGGTTTGAAAGCTTCGGAAGAAGTATTTACCAAATCATGCTGAACGTCTCCACCTTCGAGCGAGGAAGGCTGTTCGGTTATACGGACAGGCAATTTGACGAATGCGGCTGGATAAGGGGTATGTTGCCCATTGTGGAAAATATCTGGTTGGATGCTTCCAATGTGATACATATCGGACGGTCTGTGAACGGGCTGTATGCCGTTACCATTGACTGGGCGACAAGTAACGAGGGAGGAGGAAGCTACCCGTCAGTTTGGGATGAGCCGAAAACGGATTACAAAGAAGCTGTTCTGTGCGGCATCCGTATGCTGGAACATCAGTATTCCAAGATTACTTCCAAAGACAAAGACCGGCTGATGGCCGGACTGAAGGACTTGAAGCGGGAATACACCGGTCCGCAGCAGTTGACTTTGTTCTGACGCAGAATTTTTGTATCGGACTTATACTGGATTGTTTTTTGTCAATGCCGGTATAGGTCCGATATACGCTTTTGTGTTCAAACCTTAGCTTTCCTGTCTCTTTTTGGCCAGCCAACAGCTTACTTCATGCGAATTGATGACACCCACGGCCTGAAGGTAGGCATAGACGACGGTGCTTCCCACGAATTTCATCCCTCTTTTCCGAAGGTCTTTGGATATAGCATCGGACAACGGCGAAGTGGCAAGCCCTGTCTCATACACTATGCTCCCGTCTGTAAAGCTCCAAAGGTAACGGTCGAAAGAACCGCATGCACTTTGTATTTTCTGGAATATCCGTGCATTGGTCACGGCAGCCTGTATTTTTAGCCGGTTGCGGACAATCCCTTTGTCCTGCATCAATGACCGGAGCTTGTCCTCGTCATAATGGGCTATCTTTTCATAGTCGAAGGCATCGAATGCCTTGCGGAACGCCTCGCGCTTGTTCAGGATGCACTCCCATGAGAGCCCTGCCTGGAAAGTCTCAAGCAGGAGCATTTCAAAGAGTTTCCGGTCGTCATGTACCGGCACGCCCCATTCATGGTCGTGATAGGCCACGTAAGCGGGATTGTCTTTTCTGCACCACTGGCATCGTTGTTTCTCTTCTGTCGCCATCATTCTGCCGTTATGAGTTATTATTCAGGATAAATCATCTTCCGTGTCACACCTCCGTCCACGGTGATGGTCTGTCCGTTGATGAAATCATTCTTTTCGTCACAGAGGAACACAACTGTTCTTGCAATGTCTTCAGGCACGCCCACACGTCCGCTAGGATGGAACTCATGATCTACAGGACGCAGGTGCTCTTCCTCGCTGACATGAATCCAGCCCGGAGCCACGGCATTTACCGTGATGCGCAACGGAGCCAGCGAAATGGCAAGCGCGTGTGTCAGCGAGAAGATGCCACCCTTTGACGCGCTGTAGCCTTCCGTGCCGGCCTCGCTCATCAGGTAACGGGTGGAACAGATGTTGACGATGCGTCCGTAAGCCGTATTCCTGTTCTCTTGCCGGTGTCTTGCCAGGAAGCGGGAAGTAATGAACGCCGGGCGCAGGTTGGTACTGATAATCCGGTCAAATTCTTCCACCGAAATTTCCGTGAGGGGCTTGAATGTGCTTATCCCCACGTTGTTTACCATCACGTCAATATCGCCCCACAGGCCGGTGATTGTCTTGAGGCAGTCTTCCAGTTGGGTCTGTTCGGTCACGTCCACCGGGTAGAATTTAGCCCCAGTTGCGTCTACCGTCATTTTCCCTTGTTCCAGGTCTATGTCACAGAAGGCAACGTGGTCATCCATCGCGCTAAAAGCTTCCACGACACTCCGTCCGATGCCGTGTGCTCCGCCTGTTACGAAAACTCTTCTTTTCATCTCATGCAATGCCTAAAAGTTCTATTTCAAACACCAGTGTGGAATTGGCAGGTATGCCCGGCTGTGAGAACTTCCCGTATCCCATTTCCGCAGGGATGTAGATTTCCCACTTGTCGCCTACGCACATCCGTTGCATGGCGACAATCCATCCTTCAATAAGGTCGCAGAGGCGGAATGCCGGTGGCACACCGTCCCGGCTGCTGTCGAACTGCCTTCCGTCAATCGTCTGTCCTGTATAATGGACGGTCACGATGCTGCGCGGGTCAGGATGCCTTCCGTCAGCCTTGCCTTCAGCCAGCACTTTGTAGAATATGCCTTTCGGGAGTGCCAGCACCCCTTCTTCCTGTGACTTCCTTACAAGCCAGTCCCTGTTGTCCTGTGTATATTCCCTTTTGTTCATTTTGGTTCCTGTTTTTGTGTACCGCTCGGCACGGTCACCTCGTCCACTTCCACATCAATACGCTCTATCTTGAAAATGACAGGCCGCGTGCCGTCCGAACAGCACGCTATCATCATCCGGTCATCGTTCGTCCAGCCTTTCATGATGCTTCCGCCCTGCAGGGCCGCATATACATAACGGCTGATGGCATCCCATGCCTCGGAACAGAATTTCCCGTCAAGCATGTGCCAGAAGTCGTCTTTCGAGGCGTTGCGTTCCAGCAGGAACTCGTCGCCTGGTTTGAAGCACGGGCAAGGCCCGCTTTCCGGGTCTGCCAGATATTTTTCCTGATAGTCCTTAAAACATTTGCATTCAAGGACGGTGATTTTACATTTGTGCTCTATTGCCATGATAATCCTGTTATATGGTTATTTTTCTATAAAGTCAGTTTCCAAAAACCGGTTGAGTGTCTTTCCGCCTTTCGTCACTTTGCCGAAAAACATCTTTTCGGGGCGTACCCAATATTCTTTCTCACCGTAAAGGGCCTGATAGACCACCATGCGCTCTTTGGTCTCGCTGTCGAAAGCGGAGTGGATGAAACGGTATGTCCCGCCTTTGAAATGGGTGAAATACCGGCAGCCGTCTTCGGGCCTGTGGAATGTCATCAGCATTTTCTCTGTCAGCGGCACATACCAGGTCTTAACCTCCTGTTCCGTCGGGGTGTGTCCGCCGGGAAAATGATAAGCCCTGTTGTAATGCTCCATGAACAGCGGTTCGTAATGCGCCAACGTGTCCTGTTCCCCGAACAGCCCCCAAACTTTATCCTTGTAGTAAGGGCTGCAGCAATCGAACTGACCTCTTTCCAGTTCAGCAAACTCCTCTACCAGTCCGCAGTCGATGACGAATTCCATCCGGCCGTCCTTTCTTGGCGATTTATACCGGTGGCTTCCGATGCGCTCCTTGAGGAACTTTGTCATTTCAAAGTGCGGGTTGCCCAGCAGGGCCGGGATACCGATGACGGGCGCGAGCATCTGTGCCAGGAACGAACCGCAACTGTTGCCGACCAGCAGGTCCGGATTCTCCTGTTCGCAGAGCCTGCGTATGAAGTCGATGGATTGCTTCGGGTGTATGGGCAGGTCGGGTGTCAGAACTTCAGCCTTTCCGCCGAATGCCTGTTTCAACGCCAGGGCGGGAGTGCAACTGCCGGAAGCAAAGAAGCCGTGCAGGAATAAAATCTTTTTCATATCCATTTCATAGCTGCTTTTCACAAAGGGCGGCCATACGCTGTATAAACTCGTATTCCGAAGGGCGGTTGTCCCCGATGAATGCAATCATTTCGTCCAACGCTTCCTTGGATTGTCCGAGCAGAAGTATGGCTGTCTGCATGAGCCCGGAACTGTAGCCCAGGCTTTCCATCAGCGCATACAAAGCCTGTTCCTTTGTTGTCATGGCTTTACAGATATTGGTTGATTACAGACAGCAGGTCGCCTTTGGGCAGGGCACCGCTCTGTCTCCAGAGGGTCTGTCCCCTGCGGAACAGCATCAGTGTGGGTACGGCCTGTATGCCGTATTGCGCCGCCGTCTGTCCATGTCTGTCCACATCCACCTTGATGATGCGCACCTTGTCGCCAAGATCAGCCTTTAACTGTTCCAATACAGGGTGCATCATCTTGCAGGGCTGGCACCAGGTGGCGAAGAAGTCCACCAATACCAGCCGGTCTTCTGAAATCACATCGTTGAAAGTTTCCATTGTATTTATTATTCCGTTTTTAATTCTACTATTCTATAAGAGTGTCTCGTTGCCGGGATAATCTTCTCCAGCAAGTCTTCAGTCCGTAATTTAAGAGTTGCCGTATTCACACAGGGATGACATCCTAACCATTCGCAGGAAAGCAGCTCTTTATCCATCACCAACAAGACTCTTCCCAGTCTTTCGTTTATCAGCCCCATGGGCGATACGGAACCCGGATGCAGGCCGAGCATTTCTGTCATGCGGCTTTCGTCGGCGAAGGAGAGCCGGGCACAACCCAGTTCCGCTGAAAGGAACTTTGTCTTGAATGTCTTTTCCCCCGGAAGCATGAGCAGGTAGAACTGTGTCTGTTGCCTGTTGCAAAGAAACAGGTTCTTGCAAATGGGCACGCCGAGTTCTTTCTCCACCCCGGCACAGTCTTCCATGGTAAAGGCCGCCGCGTGTCGGGCCGTCTCGTAAGCGATGCCGAGGCTGTCAAGAAAGAGATAGGTATTGCGCTCCACTTCACTCATGTCTTCCGCAAATGGAGGATGTCCGGTATAATGTTCCATTCCGTTGTAACTTTTACAGGTTTAATGACACGGTCTTCCCGAACGGCGCCAGTGAGAGCCGGGCCATCTTGAAATGCTGCCGTGCAAAAGGTATTCCTATTATGGTGATGAAAAGAAAGAGTCCGAAAAACACGTGCATGAGCCATGCCCACAGACCGCCGAATACAATCCACAGCAGGTTGAGTGGTATGCGTATGCAGCCCGTCGGAGAATCCGTGTCCCGCACTTCCGCACCGAACGGCCACAGGCAGAGCAGCCCGATTTTGAACGTCTGTAGGGCGACAGGTATTCCGATAACGGTGCAGGCCACGGCCAGGCTTCCAGTGAAATAACCGACGGCGGCTTCCAGTCCTCCGAAGAGCCACCACAGCAGATTGCCTACAATTCTCATATGGTATCTTTTTGTATTTCTCCCTTTATTCTTTTCCTTACGATTAAGTATGCCTTTTGGAACAATGCTGACTGCTCCATCGTATCTGTCATTTCCCTGAACCGGCACGCCGGCACGGTGAATGCCAGCTCATCCTTTGGCACCAGCGGCCGTGCCGAAGGGTCAAGCATACCGATGAAGCAACTGCGTCCGCCTTTCCTGTTCTCTTTCACGGCAAGGGTAACGATGCTGCTGCACCCGGAACCGAACCTTGCGCATACCGCGTCGTCATCATTGTTGTCATAGAACGCCCATGAGCAAAGGCCGGACAGCACGTCAGGCGTGGCGAAAAAGAGTATGCCCTCCACTTCGTCAAGGCTGTCAATGTGGTCCATGCGTATGAAATTGAGGTACGGCTTCTCCGAGATACGGATGTCCAGCCGGTCTATGTACTCCCAGACCTTTTCCTTGGTCTGCTTGTAATGTTCCGTTTCCGAGACGAACGCCGGCACACGATCGGGCATGGGTGCAAAGGCGGTATAGAGCCGACCTCCGCCGCACAGTACATTATCCGCCGAGAGCGTCAGCGGTTCCCCGTCGCACACTTTGCGTATCGCACCAATCATGCAACGTGGTATCTTTTTCACTTCCGTCACGGCCTTGTCGCTGTAACCGAATGCGACTGGTAGGGGCACGCTTTCGCCGAATGCCTCCATGTATTTGTTTATAAATTCCTGTATGGTCATATTCAAGAGTCCTTTTATTTACTGTGTGTCATCCTTGCGTTTCTTCAATGGGCCTTGGTGTGGCCCTCTGTTGAGCGTTACCCCGTGCTTGTTGAGTATGCGGAATACGGAACTGCGGCTCTTGAAACCGCTTGCCTCCCATATCTCGTCAATGGAGCGGCCTTCATCGTACATGTGGACGATACATTCCTCCCGGTCGGCCCTGGCACGTCCGGCATCTGTCTTCGCTTTTTTCTGGCTCATCTTCAGGCGTGCCACATGGGCCGAGGCCATGCGCAGCGCGGCTGTTTCCTCCGGCAACGAGCCGAACATCTCCAATACATCGCCGGTCTTGGTGTCAGGGAACATCTCACCTTTGGAATCTATCCTGTCATGGATGGATATCAGTCGCACCACCTTCACCCGGCAGAGTTCCAGCAGCACGGCCAGCTCACGCACTCCGCGCACGGCATTGCTGAATTTCGACACCACGAGTTCGTCGCCCCGTCCAAGGCTTTGCAGGAGCTGTTTCCATGCCGGACGCTGTTTTTCCTGTCCGCACATTTCCTCCACCACTTGTACACAACCGTATTCTTCCATCCAGCGTCTGTCCGCATCGAAGCCGTCATAGTGGGCGGCGTGGAAAATGTAACCGACTTTTGCCATATCTGATATTCATATTTGAAATGATAACAACTGCAAAAATACAGATTTCCGGCAAGAAACAATCATACTCGGATGTTTCTTTAAGATTATTAAACTCGAATGCTTCTTTTCTTTTCACTTGTTTTCATCGAAAATCATACTATGGAGTATGATTTTTAATTATCGGTAAAGTTCAGAGGATAACGCTTATTGTTACTTGTATATAAGCTATTTTTGCGTCCGTAATCAAATCGGATTTCAAAATGAGACATCGAACAGGACTTTGGAAATGTATCAGGGAACGCATTCCCGTCAAATTCAACGGACAGGGATTCTTTCGTAGCGGAAAATCATACTTGAAGTTTTCTGGCCTTTTGTCCGCTTGTAGTGCCGTTGCCGTATTCTTGTTCCTGGCGGCATCCTGCACTTCGGAGACCCGGAAATTTCATTTCAGGACATCCGGTGAAGCCGTCACTGCCTATCGGGAACATCTGTCCGTCCTGCAGGGAACGGACAGCATGGATCTGGACAAGCTGGCGGTTTCAATGGCTTCATGGCAGGAACTTCGGGATTCCGTTTCGGCGGCCTTGAGACGGGACACCTTCAGGCAGGCACATGAGTATCCCGAAGAGACTTTCCGTGCCGTCCACGGTTCCATTGCAGGGGAATATCAAAGGCTGGCTCTTGCGGAGCCCCGTACTTACAGGGACCTGCTTTACCTGAAAGAATACGGAACTCCCCTTAAAAGATGCGAGGAACTGCACCGGAAGTCCGAATTGATGTGGCCGTTCTTCTCCCGGCTTGACAGCGTCCCTTTATACAATGATGCACCAAAGAAGGCATTAGACCGTTACGACCGTTTCCTTTCGGAAACACTTCAAAACGGAATAAATGACAAGCAGCATTTCATGGAATACCTCCGCAACGAAGACAGGCTGTTCCGTACCTATATGATCCATCTGCCGGAACTTGCAGGCGTTTCCATGGCCGGAATCACGGATAAGACAGAAAGATGCTGTCTCCTGGCCATGCAGTGTGCCGCAAGAGGTGCTTTCCCTGTGGAGGAAGCAGTGGATTACCTGACCGTAAGGACCGGCCGTCGCTTGTTGCAGAATGCCGAAGCCTGTATGAAAGACATCCGTGACGGACGGCTGGAATCACCGGAACAGGCGCAGGCTTACTTGTGGATGCTGATGCAGCCGCTCATGGGGATGGATGCGGACGGCATCGCCCTGCTCACACCGGAACAGAAAAGAACCCTATATGATTTGGCGGACAACATGCCGGCACTTCTGGACCGGCTTTGCCCCGTCCTCGGTTATGACAGGGAACGCCTGGAAGAGATGCCCGGCCTTCTGATGAAAATCCATATCGCCACACTCTGACACAACACTTATCCGATAAACAACAATATTATGCTGAAGAAAATTTTTGATGACTTCATGGCATTCGTTCCACTCAGGATTCCCTGGCTGCTGGATGCGGACACCATGGAACCCCCGTCTGTGTACGATGACTATATCCTGCTGACATTCCCTGTATCCGGCGATTATACGCTGGAGGAAGTGATGGACATGCTGGAAGATGACATGGAAATGATATTGCTCTACCACCACATCCCTTCGTATGCCACGACATTCGGACACGGGACCTGCGCCTATTCCAATCCGGCGTTCGGACGCATGTTCAAGATAAACGCCCGAACCGACGGGAACGGGCTTGTGAAGGCTGTACAGGTGACCCTGTTCGATTCGCTGGAACAGATGTGCGGAGCGATATGCAACGACCTTGAGCTCCATGACAGGAGCGGACATTACAAATACCGGAAGGACAAGGCGGACGTGCTGCTTGATTTCCTTTAATGTCCGGACAATACATTTTTAATTTATACAGCTATGGTTTGGAACATGATTCAACTTTTATTCCCGTTGCTGCAGGTATTCCTTCCTTTGTGTCTCTACCGCAAGACCGGCAGGCGCATGACCCGTTTCTACATGATGATGTTGGGTCTGGAGAATGCCCGGCGGTTCTATGTCCGTCTTCTTGTGATCTTCCTGCTGCTTTTCCACTTCGTTTATGTGGGGGCAAATCCGGGGGAATACGGGGTGCTGCTTTCCACTGTCCTGTCCGTACTCCTGTACAGGTTCAACCGTGCGGACTGGTGGCTTCACCGGCTTCATGAGAGCCGGAAGACATTTGCCGCATGTGCGTTACCGGCAGTGGCTGCAGCCTTCATACCCCATCTGTACACAACGGCGGTCACGGTCGGCACTGTGCTTTTGGCGGCCCTGTTTTATCCGTCCTCTGCAGCGTTGGACGGATATAAGGAAAAGGAGACACGCGAGCGTTGGCGGAAACACCCGGAGGTGTTGTCCGGATGTTATTACTGAACCCGTGGAAGGGGACTTAAGGCAGGCGGCCATGAAACCTGTACATTCAATGACTGACAAGAAAAACAACAAGACGATGAAAGAAAGACCTACATTATCCACTTGTATTCCGGCAGGCATGCCTGTGCTGGAATACCTCAAGGAAAAATCCGGCGAGCGGCACACAAAGCTCGAAGCTTATTGCGACCTGCTGGAAAAGACATCGGCAGGCTATGTTTCCGATGCGCTGAAAAAGCCGGACCTGGAATTGCGGCCGGGCCAGTCGGCCGTGACTATAACGGATCTGGCCGGTTGCTGGCATTGGCATCGCGCCACAGTCCGTTCGTTCCTGAAAGGACTGGAAGACCTCGCACAAATCAGAAAATCCTCCCTAAACCGCGGTTATGTCATCATGATGGCGGATACTGTTCCCGATGGCGATGGAGCCGGAAAGGAGAAAGGGAATACAGACGATCCCCTTATGGACAGGCTGGATGGCTTATTGTCCGAATGGGCATTAGGCCGGCTGTCCGGTACGGAATGCGGCCAGGCTTGCCAACGCCTGACCGACACTGCAACACCAACCGGTGCCGGTCAAGGCACAAACGGTATTCCGGACGATGAAAAGGCTGCTTATGCGGAAAACTGCCGGACAATCATGGAGCGCATGGCCTTGGCCTCCGTCCGTCGTGTACTGCGCAAATACCATTCCGGTTCAACCGCTTCTTTGGCCGGCTTTTTCTATGATGTGCTTGCCGAGGACTGGACGTTGATGCCCGAAGCGATGGAAACGCTTGCGGAACTTGTAATCGACGGGGAATCGGAATCCCTGGAGCTGGAAGACAAAGGTACAAAAGAAACGTTCCATGCCCTTTGCAAGCCGTTCAAGACACTTCTTGCAGACCGTATGGAAGCCGGAGACGGCAACAGATAACGTAAAACTCCGGACAACCGCCTTTTATAAAGCATAATTTTCCTCTTGCAGGCTTGCCGGTGGCATGGCACGACGGGCTCGCCCGCCTGCCACGAACAAAGGGAAGTGGGTAGCCTATTACCCCATACGCAGAAAGCGATGGGAGGGGCTGTCCGACGGGGCAGCAAGCTGGGACAGTGCGGTTGTCCGCAAAACAGATACAGACAGTATGGCAGAGAATGCGAAACAGGTGATGGACATCCGCCCGTCGGCGGGCATCACGACTGCCCAAAGCAACGAACACCAGCGCCGGTGGACGGAGAAAGGCTGGGAACACGCTGTCAGCAAGGGAAATTATGACCCAACACGCGAACGCCTGAACTTTGAGGTCGTCAAGGGCGGAAAGGTGCAGCCGGTGGACAAATCGAAAAGCATCCCGGAACGTATGGCCGAGAACCTGCGCAGCCGTGGCATCCGTGACAGAAACGAGGGACTGGCGGAGCCAAAATACCGGACCGTCGTCAACTTTATCTTTGGCGGCTCGCAACTCCGTATGCGTGAACTGGCCTTCGGAGACCAGGAGGTTGACTTTGACAAAGGCGCGGACAATTCATCGGTCAGGAGGATGCCGGAAATAGAGAAATGGGCGCAGGACATTTACGCTTTCGTGTCCGGCAAGTTCGGAGAGGAAAACATCGTCGGTTTCTATGTACATCTGGACGAATTGAATCCGCATATACACTGCACCTTGCTGCCGATCAAGGACGGCGAGTTTGCCTACAAAAAAATCTTTTCCGGCAGGGACAAGTACGAGGGCAGCAGACGTTTCCGCGAACTTCACAACGAACTGGCCGCGATAAACTGGAAGTGGGAGCTTCGCCGCGGCACCAGTGTCGCCATCACCGGAGCCAGGCACCGTTCAACCGAAGAATACCGCCGTCACCTTAATGAGGAATGTACGACACTGGAAGAACAGGTGGAGCAGTACCGAATGGCTCTGGATGATCTCCGGGTGGAAATCCGTCTGGCAGAACGCAGGGTGAAAGGATTGCATACAATGGTGGAGAACCTGAAAAAAGAACAGTTGGAAAAGGAAACGCAACTGCAGGCATACCGGCAAGAGCTTCAACCTCAAAGCGGAGATGCCATGTCCTTGGCCGGGGAAATATCCCGGCTGGAAAAAGAACTGGCGGCTGTCCGGGATAAGCTGGCAGACAAACAGGAGAAACTGGAAACGGCCGACCGGCAACTTGCCGTGCTGAAGGAGGACATGGATGCCATTCAAAACCGCACGGGCGAATTGCGTGAGGAAGCATACAGGTATTCACGTGACATCCATGCGAAAACGGACAGTCTTTTGAAGGACGTGCTGGTGGAACACCTGGTCTGTGAGCACCGGGAACGGATGGCACATTCTGATGTGTCAGAGCGGAAGTCCTTTGACGGAACGCTGATGCAGGCCGTCGCAGAACAGGGTTCGGAAGTGCTCCATTGCGCCACGTTGCTGTTCCTCGGTTATGTGGATGCCGCCACGACTTTTGCCGAGGGCCAGGGCGGCGGAGGTGGCGGAAACAGTCTGAAATGGGGACGGGATGAGGACGAGGACGACCGGCACTGGGCTTACCGCTGCATGATGGAGGCCCGGAGGCTGATGCGTCCGACGGCCGGCAGAAAGCCTAAAAGATGACCACCCATTTTATTTATATCCATTTTTATATTCATCAAATCATTTGAACATTATGACCAAAAGAAACATTCTCATTTTTATGGCATCCTGTCTTGCCCTGACAAAGGCGGTTGCCGCTCCGATACCGGCTGATTCCACCGTCATCGCTCCATTCCGCGATTATTCTACGGAACAGACTGTTTTATCGCCGGCTTTCTATTTGGACGGTGTACTGGTGGACTCCCCGTGGAAAGGGAACTGGTTCATCGGGGTCGCGGGCGGGATGTCCGCTTTTCTCGGAAATCCGCTGGGATGTGAAGACCTCTTCGGACGGCTGCGGCCGTCCTGGGCTGTTTCCGCAGGAAAATGGTTCACCCCTCAAATCGGCGGCCGTATCGGATATAGGACCGGCAGATTCAAGGACGGGATATTGGACACGGAAAAATTCCAGTATTTCCACGCAGACCTGTTATGGAACGTGATGGGCGGCCGGTATAAAAACGGGAAGCCGTCCCGATGGGGATTTGTTCCATATGCAGGAATGGGACTGCTTCACCATAAGGGAAACGGACAGAAACAGTTCGCTTTTTCGTATGGCGTCCAGGCTCAATGCCGTTTAACAGGACGTCTGGCTGCCACATTGGAGTTGGGCAATGTCACTACGTTCAGGGAGTTTGACGGTTATGGCAGAAGTGGCAGATTGGGTGACCATATCCTTTCCCTTTCCGCAGGGCTGTCGGTTACATTGGGGAAAGACGGATGGAGACGTGCAGTGGATGCTGATGCTTATATTTACAGGAATGAAATACTCCGGCGACGGGCGGACAGACTGAAAGATACGAACAGCCGTTATGCAAGCCGCCATGAAAAGGACACGCGTGTGATTCGTGAACTCAGGAAGATACTGGAAGTCGAAGGACTGCTTGACAGGTACGGATGGACCGCAGACAGCCTGTCCGGCAATGGAGGAAATCCCGGTAACAATTACAGCGGGCTGAACTCACTCCGTGCAAGATTGAGAAACAGGCATTGGAACGGACGGGAACCGCTTGTTTTACCAATGGACACTACCTGTAACGATATGATGACGGGACACAGTATGCAGGACGGCAGCTTGTCTGCTGTCGGCAATCTGGCCGGAACAGACACTTTACAGACAGGGAAAACAGAGAAACTGCCTGAAAAAGATATTGATATCCCAATCTACTTTTTCTTTGAATTAGGAACTACGGAGCTGACGGAGCAGTCACAGAAAATCAATCTGGATGCCTTGGCAAGCGTCATTACACGTTACGGCTTGTCCGTGACGGTTACGGGTGCGGCGGACAGCATGACCGGAACTGATGAAATCAACGACCGTCTCGGCAAGGCAAGGGCGGATTATATTGCAGGGCAACTTGTCGCAAGAGGCGTTCTACCGGACAGGATTGAAAAGGCGGACTTAGGAGGCATCTCGGATTACAATCCCATGGAAGGCAACCGCCATACACAGGTACGCCTTTTTATACCCAGATAATGGGCAGTCATATACATCTTCTTTGCTTTTAGACCGGTGGGCTTGCCCGTGACGGGCAGGCTCATCTTTATTTTGTTCCGCTCATTCCTTCAACAGAAGAGGGCGTGGATGAATTCTCCAGGTGGGTATTCCAAATGTATGTACCACAAATACTACCCCACAACACTGCCGCCTTTCTTGCCGACCTTCTCCTTAAAGGCTTTCAGGCCTTTGTCGGTAGCCTGGAGGTCATTCGCGACGATAACTTCCTTTCCTTTCAGATTGCCGGTCAGTCCGTAATTCTTCTCCACTTGTAAGTCTGCGCCGGTAATTGTATCTAATGTATCCTGACAATTTGGTGAAACCTCACCTGTTTTTTCATCCGTTTAATAATCAAGACTGTCCGGGTGCAGCAGGAAATCCATAATCCCTATTGTCACGATGCCGTTCTCATCCCTTTTGGGCATGATGTCATCCTTGACCACGATGATTTTTTTGAAAGAGTCATCGATACGTGTCAGGGAAGCGGTCTCCTGCCTTACTTTCGCTTCATCCGGCAGGGCGAAGGCCGACTGGATGTAATAACGCTTGCTGCCCTGATTGGCCACAAAGTCCACTTCGTACTGTCTGCGTATCGTCTTGTTGTTTTTGTCCGTGGTACGTTCCTCCACCGTGCCGACATCCACTTGGAATCCCCTTACGCGCAGTTCATTATAGATGATGTTTTCCATGATGTGGTTTTCTTCCTGCTGGCGGAAGCCCAGCAGGGCGTTGCGGATGCCAAGGTCTGAAAAATAGTATTTCCCCAACGTGTTGATATACTTTTTCCCTTTGATGTCATATCTGACCGACCTTTCCAAAACAAAGGCATCGCTCAGGTAAGACAGGTATTTGCTGATGGTATTGTGGTGGATTTCCACTTTTTTCACGCTCTTGAACGTATTGGACAGCTTGGTCGGGTTGCAAGGGGAACCGACGGAAGAAGCCATGATCTTGACCAGTTCGTCAAACTCAGCCCTGTTTTTTATCTTGTGCCGCTCCTGTATGTCCACCAGATAAACACTTTGGTAAAGGTTGGTCAGATAATCCGCTTTCTTCTGCCCGGTATCAAGGGAGAGAATCAGGGGCAGCCCCCCGTAGGTATAATACTCCTTCCATGCCATGTTCCTGTCCCCCTGGAATCCCCGGCAGAACTCCGCAAATGATAGCGGATGCAGGCGTATCTCGTCCCCGCGTCCCCGAAATTCCGTCACCACGTCCGTCGAGAGAAAGTGGGAGTTGCTTCCGGTGACATACACGTCGGCATTGCGTATGTGCAGCAGGCTGTTAAGGACATCCGTAAACTCAGGCACCATCTGTATCTCATCCAACAATATATAATGAAGGCTTTTATCTATAATCCGGCTCTTCAAATAGTCCAGCAATGCGTCTGGATCACGCAGTGCCTTGTTGCTGCGGTCGTCGAGGGCCACCTCAATAATGTGGTTGTCATCAATGCCGTTGGCATTGAGCCATTCATGGAACAGCTTGAAGAGGAGGTATGACTTTCCGCATCTCCTGATACCTGTTATAATTTTAATCAGTCCGTTTTCACGGCCGGCGATCAACCGGTCCAGATAGAAATCCCGTTGTATGTTCATTTTTTTATTCAATTATCAGAAAACGACATATATGTCTTTTTTAGTCACTGCAAATATAATGCAATTTTTTCAACCCAAGCATTCTTATTATCAAAAAGTGACATAAATGCCTTTTTTAGTCAATCTCCGATGTTCTTCTTTTGTAAGGCAAAAAGTTGACAGATATGTCGCTTTTTGCTGTCAAGGCTCTTTATAGAGGCCATCCTACGTTTATACAGATATTTATTCCGGCTTTTTTCGCATTCACCTGGCCTGCCACGGATTATTTTTCCGCAAAGGTAACGGGCTGCGGACAACCGTCAAATCCGTTATCCCGCCGGTGGTGCCTGCCGGAAATCTTCCTTTGCGTGCAAAGCGTATTTCCGCCGTCAGATTTGCCTTTTTGTCCTTCCGCCCTTTGTTGGGGCAGAAAAATAACCCCGAAGCAGGCCGTGGAAATGGCTACATAAGGGAAATAAAAAACGAAAATCAATCATCAACAATTAAAAAGCAATGGATATGGAAACAACAAGCATTCAGACCGTGACAGAGAGAAACATCGTATCGTTGGCATTGGCAGACATCCAGCCGGGGAAATTCAACCCACGCAAGCACTTCGATGAAAGCAGTCTTTCCGAACTTTCGGACAGCATACGCCAGCAGGGAGTATTGCAACCCATCGGAGTGCGTCCGGTTGAAGAGACAGGCCGTTATGAGATTGTTTTCGGCGAGCGCAGATACAGGGCATCCGTCATGGCCGGTATGACCGAAATTCCGGCGGTCATCCTTGACATCACCGATGGGACGGCAGAAGAAATGGCCGTGACAGAAAACCTCCAGCGTAAGGACGTTACCCCAATGGAAGAAGCGAGAGCCTATCAGAAGTTGCTAGAGGGCGGGCGTTATGACGTTCAGTCTTTGGCTGTGCAGTTCGGCAAGTCGGAAGATTACATCCGCACACGCCTTAAGTTTACGGCATTGATACCCGAAATCGCCGAATTGCTGGAAACGGACGAACTTTCCGTCAGCGTGGCAAGTGAAATCTGCCGTTACGGCGAGGATATCCAGCAAGAGGTGTATGACCGTCATTTGAAAGAGGGCGTATATGGCAGTTGGCGAGGACTGAAAGCATCCGAGGTGGCCAGGAACATCGAGCATGACTTCACCACCGACCTGCGCCATTATCTGTTCGACAAGACCCCATGCGCCACCTGTCCGTTTAACACCAACAATATGAGCCTATTCCACGAGGAGGGATGCGGAAATTGCGCAAAGCGAAGTTGTTTGGAGGAAAAGAACGTGTCGTTTTTGGTGGAAAAGGCCGTACAGGTCATGGAACAGCAGCCGACCGTCATCCTTTGCCGTGACGCATATAACGGCAATGACAAAGCCGTGGAGTGTCTTGTGGGTATGGGGTATGTGGTGGAAAACCTGCAAGGCTACCTGCCAACTTATCCCCAACAACCCGGAGAGCCACAGACGGACGAATATGACACTCAGGAGGAGTACGAGCAGGCTTGCAAGGATTACGGGCAAGATATGGCCGTTTACAACGAGAGGTGCGAAGAAATAAACCGCAAGGCCGATGCAGGAGAAATCATGTTTTACGCGAAGATAGAACGAAATGACATCACCCTGTGCTATAAAAAAGCAGAACAAAATGACGGCATGGACAGACAACCGATGTCCCCCTTTGAGAAATTGGAGAAACAGGACAAGCGCAACAAGGAGATAGCCCTTGAAAAGACGGTGGAGGACACGAAGAAGCGCATCCTTGAAGCCGACATCACTGAAACCAAGTTCGGCGCGGACGAGGACAGGATGATTTATTTCTTTATGCTGGCTGACCTCCGCAAGGAACATTATCAGACACTCGGCATTGACGCAGAAGTTCCATACCTCACGGATGAGGAGAAAATGAACTTCATCGCTAACCTCACGGCCAAGGCAAAAGCCGTCATCCGCAGGGATTTTCTGATTGCAAGGTTCAAGGACGCACGTGGTGGCAATGTCGTGGCATCCCTGTTGCTTGACTTCGCAAGGAAGCACATGCCCGAAACATTGGCCGACATCAAGAGCGGGTATGATGAAGTGTACGAGAAGCGTCACCAGCGTATTGAGGAAAAGAAGGCGGCCTTGCTGGCCAAGGAAACGGAACGGTCCGAAGAACCGAAACACTCCGATGAACGGCCACAATCAGAAGAGGCGGCGTGATGTGTGAAATCCAAGGAGGCAGGGCGGAGATGAAATCCGTCCTGCTTTCCTTTCCGTTTCGTCAAGCTCACGCCCCATAAGCCCTTTCCACGGACTTGCTGAACCGTTTACAGACAAGGTGTCTGACCTTTTGACGTGCGGGCCATCTCCTCCTTTTATAGTTAGTCTCCCGAATGAAACTCTTCATCCTTTTATACCCTATCATTCCTTCCTTTTATAGCATCCCCATTATACCGGTTTGGTATTATTGCACTTTCTCCACATCCGCCCACGCATCCGGTCTTGATTTTCCCGTGCAAAGCTACTGTCAGGTTATGCCGTCAAGTACCGTCATGGGACTAATCCGTTAAAATCGGTCGGCAGCCTTCCGCAAAACCAAGGCTTTTGGGTATTCCGTCAGATTTCAATGGATTTCCTTGCCTTGCATACCCTTTCCGCAGTATGGTGATGCACGTAAAATCAGTCCCGATGGCGGAGCCGGAAAAGCTCCGAACAAAGGGATAAAAACAAAATCATTAAAAATCAAATGTTATGGCAGTACAAAACGAAATCATGCACGAGGCGGAAGCCTATCTTCGCAATCCGAAAAATCCGACAAGGCTTTGTGTGCAGATTGGCGGCAAGCGTCGTCGCCTGTTCATTAACCGGGATGAAGGCAGAATAGGCATATTGGCTATCGGGAAACGTAAACGCGGGTATATTTTCACCGACTGGCAGTCCATCGAAAAGGTATTCTATCCGGTTCAGACCAATGAAGAAGAACTGAATCGTAAACTTGTATTGAAATACCAACGCCTGGCCAAATCCGCGTCCTTCAGTAATGACTGGCTGGCAGATATAGCCAAGGCAGACCCGGCCAAGTCCCTTTATGAAAACCATATCACGACAGGGACACGGATAGACGGGAAGTGCATACGGCTTTCCACAGTGGAAAAATATGCAGGAGTTTATCTTATGGCAGATTTCAAGGTGGCTGTAAGGAAATGTGAGGATTTTCATTCCTACCGTTTTGACTTCTGCGGATATGACGGTTCACTTTGGGTAAACCGAAAAGACAACGGCAAGGTCGCAGCCGGCTTTAGCAAGGAATATCGAGGGTACGGTAACGGCTATTATTATTTGCTAATCAATGATGACACCTTTATCGGCTATGATGTGGATTGATACTGATTACATAAAAACGTAAAGGCTTATGTTTGAAGATGACTGTTACACGGATTTCCCTGAGTATGGCAGGCATTGCTTTCTGATTACTCCCTGGAAGGGCTACCGCAGTGCGACAATTGTAGCCAAGACGGTCAGAGGGTATGTCGTCCAGGTGAGCAGTGGTGCGGAACTGGATGTTTATCCCGATGAAATAGAATTTGATTGAATGTCGAAACAACCCCTCCGGCTTGATTAAATGTCGGAGGGTATCAGGTTTCGGAATGTGTTTTTTATTTCAAATAATTATATTATGAACTACGATTTTATCAAGAAAGGCAATAAGGTATTCTGGCATGACCCTGATTGCGGCCTGTCGGACGGATTGTACGAAGTCATATCCGTTCCTGAAGAAATCGAGGATGACAGCATCATCCTGATAGCTTCTGATTATTCAGAGGCAGAAGTGTTCCCTACGGAGTTGTCACCTCTGTAAACCCTTATGGGCAGGTATATCGGGCGACCCGGTATGCCTTATCCAGCCATCCTTTTATATGCTTAATAAGTGTTTCCTCCCTTTTTGAAATTCATATTATCCCTTTTTATATTCCATACTCCCTTTATACCCACTTTATGCCATCTCTTATTTCGCATCTGTCTGTGTCATCGTCCTTGATTTTCCCGTGCAAAGCTACTGCCCGTCCATGCCGTCAAGTACCGCCCCTGGGGACTAATCCGTTAAAATCGGACGGCAGCCTTCCGCAAAAAAACATTTTTGGGCATTCCGTAAGATTTGAACGGATTTCCTTGCCTTGCATTCCCTTTCCGCAGTCCCCCCGGCACGTAAAACCAATCCCGATGACGGAGCTGGAAAAGCTCAAAACAAAGGGATAAAAAACAACTAAAATCATCACAATTATGCACGGAAAAATTTTTCAAATTACTACAGCCAAGGTGAACGAGGAAGGTCGCCTTACAGAGAACACCATTGTACAGGGTGACGGAACAAATTACGACTATTGCTCTGAAATTGACGAAGAGGAAAGGAAGGATGCCATTGCATACCTTGTAAACGAAATCCTGCCGTCCGGCATGTTCGAGCTCGTTTCCGAGAACGTGCTTCGTTATAACGGAGGCATGGATGAATGGGAGGAACAGCTTATCGCCAATATCCGTAAAAAAGCAGATGATATAAAAAAGGGCAACACCTTCCTTTTCATCGGTCCTGTTTACCAGCTTGCAAAAGAGCTGAGAAACCCTTTGCATACAGGCTATCAGTTCTATATGGATGAAGCCGGGATACAAAGCTATGCGGAGGAGTCTTACGAGTTCATGTGTGCCGTCAGCGACATGCAGCCGGGTACATTGCTGTATATTGGCGGTGTGATAGACTATCATTTCTGAGGCATATAGAAATGATTGGCCGGTAAACAAGAATTTTACCCTGACGTGTCTGAAGCCCTTTGCCGGTATGAGGCGGAGGGCTCCCGGCGCGGGCTGTCCCTCATGTTACAGCCCGCCTTCTTTATATAGGACATACTTACTTTTTTATTGCAGTCCTGACTTTTATAGTTTTTCCTTTTATAACAGTCTTATCCATGCCCTTCATCCGCATCCGGCCATGCGCCCGGTCTTGATTTTCCGTGCAAAGCTACTGCCCGTCCATGCCGTCAAGTACCGCCCTTGGACTAATCCGATAAAATCAGGCGGCAGCCTTCCACAAAAGCATAGCTTTTGGGTATTCCGCTTGATTTGAACGGATTTCCTTGCCTTGCATGTCCTTTCAAGCAGTCCCGTCCGCACGTAAAATCGAATCCCGATGGCGGAGCCGGAAAAGCTCCGAACAAAGGGAAATAAAAACAACTTAAAATCATAGAGTTATGGATTACAATCAGATTTCAGAGAAAGACAGGCAGTTTGTGGACGAGTTCTCCCGTTTTGTAAACGGCAGGATGTGTTCGGCGAAGAACGTAGGTCAGGCAATGGCCGCCGACCACCGCTATCTGGTAAATGAAAAGGCAAAAGTCATGTTTTACTTCATGGAAACATTGGCTACCGACTGGCGCAGAGGTAGTTATGACGAGAGGAACGAACGGGCCTGCAGGCTGGCCGCAGTGGCAATGGAAGCATTGGAGGCCCAAGGACTTTATTATCCTGTATTGGATGACGGGAATTACTAAAATTGACGGTTATGACAGACAGACTGATTACACCCAGGTTGGCGGAACGCTTCAAGGACTATCCGCTGTATTCACAGGACGGCAAAGGCAAGGAAGCCGTCTGCATATGCGTATTCTATATCGGCAATGTCCGCTGGTATGTGCTGGAAGGGCAGGAGGAGCACGGCGATTTCACGCTCTTTGCCGTTGTGGTCGGGTTGCAGGAAACAGAGTACGGTTATGTTTCCATGAACGAAATGGAAAGCCTCGAAGTGGAGCGGAACGGAATAAGGCTCAGGATTGCCGGGCTTACGGATTATTCCCCACGTCCTTTGAAAGACATCCGGGACAAGGATTTGCAGGAGTTCCTTTCAGGTTTATACGGTAATGAATAAAACAGACAGCGATGAAACAGGAAAAGATTATCGCCATTGCGGAGCAAAACGGATGGCATGTCCATATCGCGGGCAGCGGAAATGACGGCAGGGTGATGCTGGAATTCTCAAGGTTCACCCCTTACGGACAGGATTTCAATTTCCAGGCAGAAATGGAGGGAAACGACCTTCAGACACTCATAGGCAGCATCATCCGCTTTTTGGATGGTTTCGACCCCGACAGCGAAGCATACCTTTGGTTGGGGCCGGACGGGCACGGAAAGAACGGCGCACCCTATAGTATGAAAGACATCGTGGAGGACATGGAGGCAGCCGAAAACATGGTATTGGATTTATGCGTCGCCTATCAGGAGACTGATGATGACGGATACGAATAACAGAAGAGGTAACGGGAAGGCCGACCGCCTTCCCATAATTAGAAAAGAAATGATTATGGATGAAAACAAATACCTTCACCGTCTTTGCCGTAATATACTGGCCGGACGTTTCAACTGGCAAAAGTATTGTACGGCCCAAAGTTATTTTGGGCTTGACCTGTGCGTGCAGCCGCTGTTCTGCTCATACGGACAAATCGGTTACAGCATCTATTTCCCGTATGCCGTCCGTCCGATGCCGGAGCTGGAATACGACTGGGAAACAGGCAATCTCTCGATTGATGACATAGACTGGAAAGAATATCTTTCAGGCTGTGGGGATTAATCGGAAAAGCGTTGGAAAGGAGAAATCCGGGCGGATATTTTGCATCCACCCGGATTTTCAATCCCTTACGGTTCGTACAACAGCAAAAATTCCACTTTCCGCCTCAATTCGATAGAGGGTATGACTTTCCCTTTCCAACGCCGGAAAGTTACATATTCCTGATATATGTCCCTGTCACCCTTTCTCAGCTTGGCCACCAGTCGGCTTTGGGGCATACTGCCATGGCCGAGCAGGCGTGCCGCCCCCACATTGTAGGCAAGGGTGGCAAGAAGCAGGCTGTCACGTCCGAAGCCACGGAAAATGGAACATAAGCCGCGCAAGTCCTTCCGCAGGAGCGCATCCGCCTCTTTTTCAGACATCCGCCATGACAGCCTTTCTCCCCGTCTTAACCGGTGCCCGTAACCCACATAAGGGTGATGGGACGGTCCGTGAAATCCCTCAAACCTTTTTATGGCGGCAACGGCCAGCTCAAACCTGGATACTGTCTGCGCACGGACGGACTGGCAGCATGACATGAACAAGAGCAGGATTAAATATCCGTATAATCTCATTTACAGCGTATTTTTTCAATTTTTCGTTCCGGAATTCAACGGTGGAACCCTCTTTTCCCGATTTCCGTTCCCTCTTCCTGCCATTTCCCGTATTCCGGCATTTCAGAAAGCCTTTCATAAGCATTTTGCAGGTTGTCGTCAAGGCTTCGGTCGTATGCGTATGGGAAACTGTGCAGGACGGCCATGCCGGCATTGGCCACGCTTCCGACATCCAAGCTGTCCGTTCCCCTGTTGTAGCGCACGTGCAGGATGTCCCCGTTCTCCATCTCAAAGACAGGCATTCGGCGGGCGGCCATGCCGTTGAACTCTCCTTCCGCCATATCCCTGGCCACCTCCTTCACATCCTCGCTGGCACGTTCCGTACCATAACGGCTTACATGGTCGCGCACTTCCTGTTCCGTGAACTTCAGCATCACTTCGTATGTGCCTCCCACGCTGCCGTTATAGACCACGGCAAAGTCCTTGTCCTCGACGAGCAGGTCATCGCCCTTGTTCTGTAGAGGCGACTTGAATGTGTACTTCTCGTCCATGCCGTTGCCGTCATAGTATTCCCTTGCCAGTTTCAGCAGGCCGTTGTAGTCACCCTTGTCCTTGAGGGCGTCAAGCTGCGAAGTGTCATCGGTTGACTGCAGGTAGGCCACTGAGGAATAGAATGTCCGTTCCTTTTCTCCGTCCTGTCCCATCCCGACGTCCTGTTCCATCTCCTGAGCCACGCAGTCAATGCGCTGGGCAATCATGGAAGTGGCTTTTTTCACGTCCAGCAGCGTGGTCTTGATGAACTGCGGTGATTCCCTCAGGCTGCCCAGCCATGATTTCAGGTAGGCGCAACTGTCCTCCTTGATATGCCGGCTTATCCCGTAGCGTTGCGCCACAAGTGCGCTTCCGAGTTCGGCCACCAGTTCCTCACGCGCGTAATCGTCCGAGCCGAAAGCAGCCGGTTTGATACGTCCCAGCCGGCTTTCAGATCCGGTACTGTGGGTCATCTCATGCAGCAGCGTGCCGTAAAACGACTCCCCGTCCTTGAACTGCGCCTTTTCGGGAACGACAATCTCGTCCCTGGTGATTGAATAATAGGCCCTGTCCTGGTATTTGGGGGTGATGGGACATACCCACAGGTTATCGCGTATCATCCTGTCCATAGGCTCAAAACTGAACTGCTGCCCTGTCTGTTCAGGTTTCTTTTGCCCGCTTTCTTCCGCCAGTTTGCCGTAAAGTTCCGGACGGCTTTCCTTCAGGTTGGTCTGGTCTATATTAAACACTCTGAAAACCTGCAATTTAGGATATACGTTATACCGTTTCTTCTCTTCCTCGTCCAGTTTTTTATAATCGTCGTATTTTATTTTTTCCCTGGTGTCCTTGTTGATGCACGTGAAGGTCGTCAGCATGACCGGGAAGGATTTTTCACCACGCAGGACGGACACACGGGGCAGAGGTTGCCCCTTCTTGTCCGTTTTGCCGTCGTTCATGCGGGACACGGCTTCAAAGGTACAGAAGCGCGGTATTGTATATCCTTGTTTTTCGCAGTGCATGAGGAGCATTGCGGCATTGAGCCCGTTGTATTCGCGCCCGGCCATGTTTTTCGGCCAGGTCAGCGTGCCGGCAGTGAACCAGGGCTTCTTCCAGTCCTTGCTGATTTCCTCTATTTTCTGGATCATCATCTCCGCAAAGAGGTCCAGGGCCTTGTCTTCGCTGCCCGGCCCGTCTGACTTGTATTTCCTGTAGTTTCCCATAAGCGTCAGTTGTTTGCCGGATAAGGCGGTTTGACATATTCGGCCAGCTCGTCCGCCTTGCACGAAAGGCTCAGGCTGTCATTGTACACCGACAATTCGAGCTCGCCTTTGGCTTCCACCCGAGTTCCAGGCTGCAGCCAGGATTCCCTTGCCCCGCCGAACCGGAAGAAGCGCACCCAGATGTAGGAGAAGCCGTCCCCGACCTTTTCGGCGCTGAAGGCTGAGAACTGGAGATAGTCCTTGCCGTTTCTGTCCTTGCGCTCGTCTATGGCTTTCCCGACCTTGCCACGGAACTCCATCTTTCCCTTGATGAAGTCCCTGTCTTCCGTAGTGGCGAAGTTCACGCCCGAAGCGGAGAGGTTGAGATACAGCCTTTCGTCCCGTTTCTTCAGGATGAGCGTGCCGGCCACTTCCAGCCTGTTCCCTCTCCGGTAAGCCGACAGGTCGGATTCATTGCCGTCCCTGGCAACACTTATCCCGATGGTCTTGTTGATGCCGTTCTTTGCCGGAATGACCACGTCAATCCCGAATGTCACGAACTGCTTTCCTTCCTTGTCAGTGCGCACCGCCGCTTCCCTGCTGACGATACCGCACACAGTCACATTGCATTTGATCATACGTTTAGAATTAAAAGTGAATGTTCCGCCTCCAACCTGAAATGTGTCGTAAATAGAATGTGCCTCAGTCGTCATAGGCGGGTGCCCGTATCATTTCGTAAATGATCCATGCGCCGGCGGCCGCCTGGATGCCTGTATATATCAGTGTTCCCGTCAGCCCCGTCAGCAGATAACAGACAGTTATATGAAGTGCCAGTACTGACAGGACAAGCATTCCCTCTGCCAGGTAAAGTATCGCTCTTTTCATTTCCGTTGAATGTTTTCAACCCGCCCTTGCCGCTCGGACAGGTTCTGTTCAAAATTCAGTGATGCCTGTTCGCTAAGCACGATACCGTTTATCATTCCGGCCACGCGCATCCTTTTTGCTTCATCTGACAGATTCCCGTCAGCCAGCACCAGCAACAGTCGGTTCATCTCGGCCGATGTCAGCGTATGGCTGACAGCCACAGATCCGTTGTCGGCATGGAGTACCGCTTTCCCTCCTGTATCCATGCCGATTGTGCAGCTTTTCATACCGGGGACGATGGCGGTAAGGTCGGCCTGCCGTTTATCGGCGTATTCCGATATGGACGCTCTCTGCTCCTGCCCGGTCTTCCCGTCAATCTGTACGGCAAGCAGCATCAGCGAGGTGTAGGCGGTTACGGCCATTTCCATGACAGGGTCTCCGCCGGTGACACTGACTCCGCTGTCCTCCGAGAAGAGCAGCTTCTTCATCCATTCCTCTGTCGTAAGCGGGCGGCTTTCATCCGGTTTTTCTTGCTTGTATCTGGCCAGCAGGTCATTCCCGTCATGCAGGGCCTGCAGGCTGATGTTCCCTTTACGGGCGATGTCGGCAAGGTATGCCGCCGGGTCAATATGCCTTTCCGTTCCGTCGCGGCCGATGCTTTTCACCTCGAAATGCAGGTGCTCGCCCGTGGTGCGGGTACCCGTATTGCCGGATATGCCGAGCTTCTGTCCGGCCTGTACCGTGTCTCCCTTTTTCACGGCGATGCTGTCAAGGTGCATATAGGTGACTTGCAGCCTGTCCCCGTTTTCCCCTGCATATTCCACCGTGACGGTTTTACCTCCGGCTGATTGGGTGTTCTGGTTCACGCTGACCACTTTCCCGTCCGCCTCGGTGGCCAGCACGTCGTCGTGGTCCGTGCGGATGTCGATGCCCTTGTGCATCTGTTGCCTGGTCCCGTCCATCGGATCCGTGCGCATCCCGAACGGAGAGGTGACGAACAGGAATTCCTCCCGATGGAGCGGAAAGGAATACCGCAGCTTGTCACCGTCTTCTGACATCCGCGGGTTCCCTTCCACACCGAAGGATCTGCCTTGCGCTTTCATTTCCTGCATGACCTGCCGGTCGTATTCCTGCAGCCCGTTCCTTTCAATGATCTGCTGCAGTTTGTCGGCGTATCCGTCACCGCTGGCATACCCGGCCCTTTCAATGCCTTCCGTCCACCCCTTGTAGTCGTCAGGTGACAGGGAAAAGCACCGGGAATAACGGCTGTTCTCTTTCAGAAAACGTGAGTGGTGCTCGTAGGAATCCCCTACGCTGTCATACCTGCAGAATTTCTCGTTAGGGCGGTCATCCGTATAGACTAAGTATCCGCCGCCGTTTTTCAGCCACGATGGCGTGGCCTTGATGCCGAAATGGTTGTTGCCTTTCCGTGCCAGCTCACTTTGCCCGTTGCTGCTTTCCAGTATTCCCTGTGCGAGGATGACGGAGGCCGGAATTCCGTAGCGTCTCATCTGTTCCTTGGCAAAGTCAGCGTATTGCTCTGCGTATTCTTGGTTCTTGCTCATTTGTCATTCCTTTTTTATGGTTGTCAGCGTCTCATGCCTCTTGTCGGTTCTTCCCTGTGCTGTTCAGACCGTTCCTGCCGGGACGCAGTCTTGTCACAGATGGCGACCCTGCATCCGGCGCGTATCAGTTTGGGCAGATATGTGTCCAGATCCTGTGAGGGGAAAGCGGAGAGCTTGATGTCTTGTCCGTCCGCCGTTTTCTTTTCCATGACTTCCGTTCCCAATATCCGGCCTGTTTTTTCCGCGTCTTCCCTATAGGCTTCGTAACGGTCGTCTGTCCGGAACAGAAGGACGGTGTCAGGATGTCTTTCTTTCAGCTTTTCCCATTCTGACGGCAGGTCTGTGGAGGCATCCTGCCGGCTTTCTGACGGCTGTCCTGCCGCAGGTACGGCTTCTTCCGATGACTTGTCGGATGCGGCTCTTTTGCCCTGTTCGCGCTCCGTTTCGGCGGAAACTTTTTCGCCAGCCGTCTCCTCCTGCGCCTGTCCTTCCCTGAGTACGTCCGCAAAGAGTGTGGCAGCCAGGTGCTTCTTGTATCTGACAGGGTCATCCGCCACCCACATGCGTTGCCATTGCTGGGGGCTTACGCTGCGCGGCTCCAGTTGTCTGCCTCCTATGGTTGCGGCACACAGGATGCCGGCCTGCCGCGTCTTGAACACCGACACACGTTCGATTTTGTTCAGGTCAATATCCTGTGCGTCTGTTGAGAACAGGTCTGCCTTAAGCTCCGGGCGGCTTTCCGCCAGAAGGTAATACTTGTTCGCCAGCTCGCTCCGCACGGTCGATATATTCTGCATGGCCTGTTTCAAAGTGGTAAAGAAGCGGTTCAGGTCGTCCTTGTCGGGATAGACACTGTAGCCGGGCTTGCCTTCCGGCTTGATGTACAACGCCCAGCGTCTGTCATCGTCCTGTATCATCTGGACCTGCTCGAAGCGGACTATTTTCGACCTTTTCACGGCTTCACCGACATCCAGGGTGGAAAGCGTCTCCATCGACCAGTTCCGCAGCCTGGCCACCGAGACCTCCTTGCCCTCAAAAGAGGAATCGTCGGGGCGGTAACCCAGGGCTCCGTCGGGATTATAGAACGCCACGCTTTCTATGCCTTCCCTGCCCAGTATGTTCCGTATGCGCTGTTTCGACATGCCGGGAACTTCATTGTCCGCTTCCAGCGAGGCCCCGGCGGGAAGGATGACGTCGGCACTTTTGCCTCCGGCATCCTTTACCACGACGAATGTCCTGCTCTGCCTGTCGGGATGCTGGGCAATCTCGTCCGCTATGAATCGGTGCAGCGGCTGTTCCTTTTCCAACTTTGCCGTTTCCCGCCTGTTGCGGTGCGTGGCGTATTCGATGCGTTCTCCGCGTTCGGCCTTGTGTATGACGTCGAGGGCGTTGTTCACGTCGCTTTCTATGATGTCGATGAGCCTGGGGTTTTCTTTCAGTTCCCTTGTCCAGTAGTCCGTCAGTGCCGGGCTTTCACCGCCCAGCCGTGCCGGCAGTCCCAGTTCCAGCATCTTCAGTCCGGATGCCAGTTCCACGACTAATCTTTCCTGCTTTACCGCCTCTTCGGACGGGGCCTTGCCGTCTTTCATCACCATGCCCTCCCGTGCCAGCCGCTGCTGGTGTCCCGTGGCACTTACCACCTGGCGGAACACCTCCTGCACATAGTCGTGGTAATGCTCGAAGTCCTTCTGGCGCGGCACATAGACGACATCCCTCGTGCTGTCGTAATGGGCCATGCCGCTTCCGTCCATGCGGACAGGCACCAGGTTGTCGCGCATCTTCAGGAGGAAATCGTTGACACGGATGTGCAGCTTGCGGTCGTCTGATTCACTGTGTCCGCGCTCTTCTGCATTCCCGTCCCTTTTCAGCAGGCCGGCGTATGCCCCTGCATCCACCATGGGCAGGAGGGTCTGGTCGATATTGAACACGGTACGTACCTCACGGTTGTGGATACCCTTGTAACGTTGCTTGTCTTCTTCCGGCAATAGCAGGTAGGCTTTGCGGTCAATCACGTCTTCCGGACTGTTGCGGTTCACATACCGGTTCCAGTTATAGAACAGGAACGGTGCGCCTTTCTCGTGTTCGCGTACCGGCTCCCCACGCTGCTTCGCCTCGGAGAAGAGGGTGTAGAGGTTGCTCCTGCACCCTTTCACGTCGGAATCAAGCGCCATGACCAGGGCGTTGAAAGGACTTACCGACACCCCTTTGGGATAGAACCTCGGCAGGGTCTTCCCTGACGGGTTGAGCCAATAGCTGCCTGTTTCCTGCGCATGGCCGAGTGCCTGTATGAGCAGGGCGGCCTGTTTGCCGGCGGCATTTTTCTCGATGGATGATTTTTCGTTCATATAGTGTCTTTTTAGGTTTTCATTGTATTCCTCGTGTACGGTGTATGGCCGTACCTTCCGATTGCTCGTAATTCTGTTCCGCCATGCGCTGCATCCGGTCATGCCTTGCCAGAACGGCGTTGGCCAGTGTGTTCAGCGGCAAGGCTCCGGCCCGGTAGGCATCGGCCACGGTGCCGCTCAACTGGACGGTACAGGGCACCTTGTCAATGGTGGCGACAAGGCTGTTTCCACGGAGTACCGGCTGGACAATGCGTGGATTGAGCGGTTCGTCAGGGTAAGTCTTGTAGCGGACTTGTTCAGGTATTTCTTCCTCCTCTTTCCTTTCCAGCGCTTCGTGTCCGGCCTTGTTCAGCAGATTCATTCCACCGAGGCCGATCAGCAGCATTTTCAGCAAAGGGTTCTTGACAAACAGGCCTGCGGCAATGGAGGCAATCGGCATGAGGTTGTCCTTCAGACCCAATGAATGTGTTTTCCCCGTGAATATGCCTACAAGCAGGTCAGGCAGCATGGCCAGTACATAGCCGAGGTTCTGTCCGATGTCGCCCATGCCGTCCAGGCCGAAATTGGCCAGCAGGCCTTCCCAGCCGTTCTCGTTGGTGGTCTTGTCTTTGCCGTCGGGCCGCCCCATGTCCTCAGCCGTTTGGGGCTCATCCGGTATGCCGGCATATCCTGCTTCCTGTTTTTCCTTTTCTTCCTGTTCCGCTTCTTCGGCTTCCAGCCGGGCCTGTTCAGCCTCCATTTCCGCCTTTTCTTTCAGGTAGGCTTCCTCGTGTCCGGGAGCGACAATCAGAGGCACGTCCTTGTACTTCTCGTCCCGTTTGTATCCGCCCGGGACGGTAAACGTCTTGAAAGGGAAAGCGTTGTTGTTTTGTTTATCCCATCCCATAAATCCAAATTCAAAATCTACAATCGGCATCTGCTTGGCCAGCTTTCCGTTGGTGTCCGCGATATAGGCATCCTCATGCGGCTGTATCTTCTTTTTTTCATCCCTTATTTCGTTGAATACATTGGTGTCGCTTCCGAACACTCCCTTGCTGATGCAGGTTTCCATGCCTTCATCCGTAGGAACGGCCTCGCCGTTGCCTCCCTTGCCTCCTGTTATCGCGGTCAAGCCTATGTCGAATCCGACGAGCTTGAGGAAGGAGGACCATGAGCCGGCACCGCCCATGGCCAGCGCGTCTGTCGCTGTTCCCAGGGCCCATCCCGCGCCCTTTTCTATTTTTGAGGGGCCGTAGGCAGCCTCGCCGCGCGCCTCTATCTCTTTGTCCAGCGGCGTCTTGTACAATTCCATCTGAAGGCCGGACAGGCTGGTTCCTGCAGCTTTACGTATGATATAGTCCGCAGAGGACTTTGGCATTCCGTCTTTCACCAGCTTGTCGATCATCTGCTGTTCCACACGGTAGCTGACATAGGCGTAAGCCAGGTCGCAACCGATTCTTGAGGAACATTCGTCGTACCTTTCCCGTCCGGGTTCCTCTATGACGGCTTTTCTCCATTCGTGTGCCATCAGGGCCAGGTCTTTCTGGAGTGTTTTGTTGCCGAGGATTGCCTTTCTGCACATCTCCACATAATCTTCCGTGGTCTTGGAGTTCCATTCTCCTGTTACTTTGAGCAGTTGGTAAGGGTCTCCCAAGGGCATCTGCGAACTGGCCATGAAGCTGAGGATGCCCGCCGTGCTGCATGAGAAATCCCTCATCTCTTCCGCCTGCCTGCGCGTCAGGTCGCTCCTGACACGCTCCATGACAGGGGCGAGGTGGAATTTGAAATAGTCCTGCAGCAGCCATTCTATTCCTGCAAAACGGTGTATGTCCTTTATCTTGCCCATCCGGCTATTGTCGTCTTTATATTTTTTTTACTTTTAATTCTTCATTGACACCAGTTGCTCCCTGGTCTGCTCAATGGCCCGGTGATAGACTTCCATCTGTTTGGGGAAATGTTCTTCGAGCCAACCGTCCTTGTCAATCCGGTCATGGATGAAAAGGATGGCCGCCTGGCGGGATATTTCCACGGAAGGCTCGCCCTCCTCGCGGTTATTGAACCAGGCCTTGGTCCACCAGCGTACACCGGCCCTGTCGGGATAGACGCTGACCAGTCTCGGTATGTCGAAACTTTGGATGTCAAAGTCCAGTTCCGCCAGCGGGTCGATGATTCCAGTGTCCGTCAGGCCTTGGAGGCGGACTTTTTTTTTAACGCACTGTCTGTTGTGGAGAGGAACACGCCATGCCTGAGGGCCAGGTAATTCAGGAAATCCTCTATCAGAAGTTCCTGTACCTTCCGTGCCAGCGGCAAGGCGCGGCGTCCGATTCCGAGCGGGTTCTCCATGGACGGCATTGTCTCGAAAAAGTAGTTGCGTGCCGCCGCCTGTGTGAACAGGTTACGCAGTGACTGCTCCGTCCTTTCCGGAGAGGCGTACCGGCTGAAACGCAGGTCTTCCAGATAGACGGGCAGGAAACGGAGCATCAGCGTCTCAATCTCCATGTTGTCCTTGTCATAGCGGGTATCCATGACGCCCGGTTCGGGAACTGTCTGGAAGCCCGACGGATTTCTTGTATTCTTCACCGCTTTCAGGTTGCCGTACAGCATGGTGAGGAACTCAAGCGGGTTCAGTTCCACGCCGTCGAACTTCACCTCCAGATGCAGCATGTCGCCGCTCAGTGCCACGGTGTCTCCGGCCTTGACGGCCTGGCCGAATCCCGTATATACATTGGCCAGATGGCCGTAAGTCACTTCATATTTCCCGTAGCGGATGGTCTGGCAGATGCCGTGTGTCCGCTCATTTTCCATGCCGGTGACGATGCCGTCAGCCACGGCGGCAAGGGGACGTCCGGCAACGTCGAAGTCGATGCCGTGATGGAAAAAATCCTCTCCGGTGACCGGATGCTTCTGTTCGCCGTAACCCAGCGATACTTCCACGTCTTTTCCCGGCGGTTCCTCGAAAGGCATGCAATAGCCGCCCGGTGAGCGCAGTATCATTTCTACTGTGTATTTCATTGTCTGTATGTTTATTCTATGGCCGTTTATTTTTTCTCCAACGGTTTCTTAAAAAACTCGCGGCTTGTCTTTAGTCACTTCTTATCTTTTCAATCCGGCGGATTGTTCCTCTTCCGCATCGGGTTTCTCCTGTGGCTGTTCAGCCTGTCGGCCCCGGCTTCCGACCAGTTCCTGCACGTTGGAATTGTTCCCGATGAGCATCAGTCCCAGCATCAGTCCTGCAATCTTGCCCAGCCAGCCTGTGCGTCCGAACACCAGATAGGCGGCGGCGACCAGCCCGGCAAAACTCAGGCCGGATACTTTTCCTTTGGCCAGGTTGCCGAAGAAGTTGCCGAACATGTCCAGAGCGTTGCCGCTGAATATGCCTTGGAAAAAATTGCCCATGCCGTTCCATTTGCCTGCGGTCTCGCTTACGGCATCCAGTGTCTCCCCGGCTTTTTCCGTCAGCCCGCTTACTCCGCCCACGGTTTCGGCGACCGTGTCTGTGGCTTCCTCCCCAATCACCGCGTCGCTCACGATTCTCGCCACGCTCTTGTCGGTGGTGAGCTTTTCCCATGCCACATAGCCGGCCGCTCCTCCCACGGCGGCGGTCTTCATGGCCTGCCCGGCACCGCGCAAGGTCTGGGAAGGGTGCAGGACCGCTTGCCCGGCGGATTTTCCTGCCTGTCCGGCGGCCTTGCCGATTCCGCGCACCGCCGAGCTTCCATGTTTCAATAAATTGCTCCAAAAACTCATATTTTGTTACATTAAAATCCTTTATGTCCGTTCCGCTTCCATCTTTCCATGGCGGCACGGGCTATTTCTTTCTTGTCGGCCATCGGTCGTGAACCTCCTTCAATCTCCGCCCAGATGTCGCCGAGGGTCGTGTATTTTACGGCCTTGGTCAGCCTTTGCAGTTTACGGTTCATCATTTTCAGTTTCGGGCGGATGCCGAACACGGTTTCCATCCGTTCCTCTTCCGTCATCTTGCTGTCACCCATGCAGGCGGTGCGTATGTCGTTCACTATTTCCACGCCACCGAGGATGACTTCCCTGTATATTTTATTCCTCCGCGTTGAAAGTGCCACGGCAAGGGCGTTTTCCGGAGCCTGGCCTAACTGCCGGGAGAAATCGCTGATGTTGTCGCACAGGGCGGTCACTTCATGGTAAAAGCCGTAAATTTCTGCGGCATAGCATACAACGGAGCGGAAAGAGTCCAGGTAATCATTGAACTCCCGCTGCAGGTCGGTCGTGGCTTCCACCTCTTCCTTGATCCAGATATGGCCGGTGGTCTGCAGGAGCATCACCTTCTCCTGGTTTTTCAATGACTTCTCCGCCTTGCCGGTATAAAGCAGGATCATTCCGGCCAGGGTCGGGTCTGTCTGGGCATATAATCTGTTTTCTAAGGAACAGACAGTCAGCAACAGTGCCAGCATTATGTAAAAGCGTCCTTTCATGCCTGTTCCTCCCTATCTTGAAGCTGATCCGGCCGCCCGTTTCCAGCGGTCCAGTGCCATGGAAGCCACTTCCCCGTAACTGCGGTCGAGCATCCCGGCGGTAATGTTGTTCCAGACATCGGCCAGAGTATAATAGCGTATGCTCAGGTAGAGCAGGCTGAGTTTCTTGCTGAAAGCCGACAGCTTGTCGTTGAGCGCCCACAGGGTCTTTGAGCGTTCCGCACCGGTGAGCATGTTTTCCGGCCCGCCCTTGGCCACTGCGTCCTCCAGCAGAGTAAACACGGACACCAGTTCCGTGGCGGTCTCCATGTACAGGTTGTTCATGCTGAGCGTGGCGGCTATGCCTTGCGGGTTGTCTCCGGCGGCTTTCCACAGCTTGCCCAGCGTGATGAAGATGCGCACCCCGTCATTATAGAGGTGGGTGCAGGCCTTGAGCGAGGAAGCGTAGCCGCTTGCCGTTTTCAGGTAGCTGTTGTACTTTTCCTGCCAGCCGTGTATCCTGTTGAACTCGGCGGCGATGGCGTTCTGCAATGCGGCAGTTTGCGTCTGTCCCTTGATTTGGCTTTCCATCTGTTTGTTTACAAGCTCGTTTCCTTCGGCCAGCGCCATCCATTCCAGCGGGTTGGCGGTGACGATCTGCGCGTACCCTTTCATCTCCAGGCAGAGGAATACGGCAGACAAAAACAGTATGCTAATGGTTCGTGATTTCATAGATGCCTTTCTTTTTACGGTTATATTCCACCCGCTCGCGGATGGTATGTACAATGTCCAAGCTTTTTCGGATGTCGGTCATGTCCTGCCGGGGCGCGTTCCTGTCCGTAGAATAGATGCGCACGGTCTTCAGCCCCAAAAACTGTTGCAGGAACGTCTGGTGTTCATGGAAATCCACCACACGGTACAGTTCCAGATAATCCACTTTGCGTTGGAATACGCCGCTTTCGCAGACAAGCTGCTCTTCCCCGATGCGGTAGCGGATGCGCCTGAGGCTGACATAGCGGTAGAGCAGGAACATGCACAGCATCAACGATACGACCAGTGCCACTCCTGACAACGGCTTTTCCATTCCGCCGTATGCCAGTCCGGCAAGGCAGGGAGGCAGCATGGGTAATTCGTCGATGACGAACTGTACCGGGTTCGGACGCAGGATGACGGTCCGAAAATGAGGTATGTAGGCTGACTGGTTCATCGGTGGAATCCTTTTGGTCGTTTCTGTTCGTTCTCGTTGTCCCCGTTCTGTCCTTGACGGACGGTCTCTTCCTGTTTCCGCAGTTTCAGGAGCTGGTCGTTCCAGTCCTTGCAGTCGTAAAGAGGCTTTTCACGGACGGTTTTGGTGTCGTTTTTCCTGTCAATGCCGAGAAAATCCGACAGCCCTTTCCTGAAATCCTTGTAATACCCGTTCATGGCATCCGTCTGTTCCCTGATGTCGTCCGGGTGGCACAGTCCGCCCGAACGCATGGCCGAAACTTCTTCCCATGCCGTTTCGTATTTCCCGTAGGCGGCACGTACTTCATCAGGCAGCAGGTCTGCGTCGCCCTGGTCGATGCCGCCGTTTTCAGGGATGGAATCAAGGTAGGGCTTCCGTTCCGGCGTAGGCTCTATGTCCGAGCGTACCGCACGGCGGATTTCTGTTTTCAGGTTCTCCGTGAACTCCTTGCCTGCGGAATCCGTGTCGAAGCAGATATGATGTACGGCGCAGCGGCAGTGTGAGATGACACCGCGCATCTGGCCGACGGTCGGGTTGCCGCCCGTCGAGACAAACACCGCCTTTCTCAGTTCCCTGTCTTCTTTCTGGTGGAGCTGGTAGTAGGCCATTGCGTCGTAGGCGCTTTCAAACCAATAGACGCGCGTGGCAGAGGACAGCGGTGTCCCGGTCGGACTGGCAATCCACAGGCCTTCCGATGAATTGCTGCCCTCGGCTTTTCCTTTATAACCGCCGCTGCCGTCCAGCCTTGGCCGTCCGCGCTCCTCCAGTCCTACCGTTCCTTCCTTGCCGGGCAAGGACATGGGAAAGGCAAGGTTGGAGAAAGTCAGGCCGTCCGCATGGTGCCTGGTGGCCAGGCAGAAATGCTTGTGGAAAGCATACTGCGTGTAGAGGTCTATGCCGCGGAACTTAAAATAGGGGTAGAACTTCTTTTGGCTCTCCCTGTCCTGCGGGTTGAAACGGTGGATGTCGTAGTCGTCCGGCGAAAAAGGTTTGCTTTCCCTGGACGGTTGCAGCACCCTTGTGGCACGTTCATCGGAAAAATGGTGCAAGAGACGGTTGCATACCAGGTTGACCAGGCGGTCGGGGGACATGCCGGGCCGGTAGTCGGAAAAGTCCTGAGGGTGTTCCTTGATGAAGGATATGACATTGTACAGTTTCTGCTCCGGCGGTCGGAAACAGCAGTTGCCGTTTGCCGTGACGATGTATTTTTCGCCGCGCACCCTTCTGCCGTCCCCGTCCACACGGACGTAGCTGGGATAGCGCAGCCCGTCGCGCCGGTTCAGGCGGTAACCGGCATCCTTCAGTATGTCCTGGATGTCTATCCGCCGCAGGAAATCGTCGTATGTCAGGTCTCCTTCTCGCATTGCTCTTGTTCTTATTCAGTTGTTATTCTTATTTTTATCTATCTGCCGTTGCCTAAGTGCATGTCCCTGTTTTCCGCGTTCATGGCCGCCTCGAAGTTCCTTGCCGCCACGTCCATCGGCGAGTCCACGCCCGGCTTGAAGTAGGGACGCGGTGGGGGCGGACCGAAACGGTCGACGAATACGGCCGGGGCGTGGTGCGGATGATGGTGCGCGTCGTGGGCCAGTTCTCCCATCACGGCCACTCCGGCCAGCAGGGCACCGCCGATTTTCGCCCCAAGACCGATACGGCTTTTCATGTCCACCTCGCCGAAGATCTTGGAGAAGAGCTTCATACGGTGGTAGTCGTCCACGGCCAGGAACTTGTCGTAGTCTTTCTGGGTAATCTCATGGCTCACCCTCTCGCCGTCGATGACGGCGGTCATGCGGTACTTGCCTTCTGTTTCGGTAGGTTCCACGCGGATTTCGCCCACGCTGACTTCCCTGCCGTGCCTCCCTTCACGGAACCATCCCTTGTCCTCATTGAGGTAGGCCAGGTCATCCCCATATACGGACGCGCCCTCACGGGACACCTCCGCTTCCACGGAATACCCGTCAGGGGCTTGTGCCTGTTGCGCTCTTGTTTCTGCTTCGTCCTGTTGTGCCTGCATGGCTTCTATTTCCTGCCGGACTTCCGGTTTCAGGTCGATGGCGATGCGCTCCTTGCCGTTCAGCATATCTGTTGTGACGGCGGAAGCAAAGTCGGATTGGATAACCCCGTTCAGCGTTTCCAGCCTTTGTTCCAATGAATGCTCTTTCAAGGAGTTGGAGGTCAGTACGGCCAGTTCCTCGTCAGTCAGGTCGTACACCATGTCCGCCGCCACTTTCTCCGACTGGACGGTCAGGGTTTTCTTTTCCGTGTCTATGACAAGGCCGTGCGAGGCCAGGCATTCCTGCCATTTCTCATTGGAGAAATAGACTGGAGAGGTGACAAGTTCCTTGTATGGCTTGGCAGGTTCCGTACTTCTGGGGCGGGTTTCTGTCGGGGTGATGACAGCTTCCAGGTCTTGAAGTACATCCCGTCCGGGTACCGCTGCCTGACGGGACGTACCTTTGTAATAAAAGCCGTAACCGCCCGACTGCAGCTCTCCGGGTTTCAGCCGTCCGTCGGGACGCTCAGGAAACATCGGCGCACCGGGGAAGAACATGGCACCGCCTATCCGGCGCATGTGCCACCCTCCCTGCTGTCTCGGCGTCCATCCCAGGAATGGCGGAGGCCAGCCTGTACGTCCGTATTCACCTGTTCCGATGCGGTAGCCGTGCAGCCCCATCGCCACACGTCCGTTGGCATTCCTCGCATGTACGAAACTGCGGGGCAGGTAAAAGTCACCGCCTACTATGTCCGTAAAAGTCCGGTAGGCTTTCTTGTCGGCATAGTTCGTGCCCCAGTCGGTCAGGGCCTGCACTTGCCTGTCAGTGAGCGTATAGGACAAGAGCGGGGAGTCATGCCCCTGCACCAGCAGCTTGTAGCTGCCGCCGTCCATGACGACGTGGGCCTGCATCCCGTTGCGCAACAGAATGTCACGCAGTCCGGGCTGCAGGTCCGTGGCTCTTGGATTTGTATTCTTTCTGATAGCCATGTGTGTGGTCGTTTTTGTCGTCAGGCGTCACCGTTTTCCAGTGCTTCCTCCATCTGTGCGTCCTTGTAACACACGAACCGTTCTGCACTGTCTTCACCTGTTTCAAGATTGTTATTCCGGCAGAAGTCCGCATATTCCTCCTGCCATTCACGGCTGTAATGGTTTACATAGTCCAGCCAGCCGTATTCGCCGTCCTGCATCTTTTCGATGAGGATGTCTTCCGGGTAAAAAGTGTCTGTTTCCATGATTCTTCCTGTTTTTCCGTATGTCATTTGCGGAGCATGGACGCATGGCGTTCCGCGCTCTTCTTCTGTTCGTTCCACAGTTCTTCCGTGTACTGTTCTTCGGGCACGTATTCGGGAAAGCCGTTCTCATCCGTGACCCAGCATCCGTAGCATCCGAAAGTGTACTTGTCCCATTCGCGTTTGGCCTGTTCTTTCCATTTCTGGCTGTCCCCGTCGCTGAATCGCAGCCCTGTCGGATCGTTCAGGTCGATGCCCACCGTAACGGCTTCGTCGTCCACGATAAAGGTAAGCGGCTCTCCGTTCTGCAGGCTTTTGACCTCTGCGGAACCCAGGTGCATCTCATCGGCCAGTACCTGCAGGTTACGGCCGATCACGGGAGTCGGCACGGACATCACTTGTTTCGTTCCGTTGTCTATCTGCACAAACATCTTTCCCTTTCTGCCGTCCGGCATTTTCATGTCTGCAAGAATGGCTTTCCCGTCCGACAGTTGTTTCTGCTGACTTTCGTTGAAATCTTCAAGCGGTGAAGCTTCCAGCACGGGATAGAAAACCACGTCCACCTTACCGTCATCTTTCCGAACGAGGGCAAACCGGGTGCGGCTCTTGATGGTCGTGCCGTCTTCTTCCTTCACCCGTATGGGCAATACGGGAGAACGCCGGCCGCGTCCGATGTCTTCCAGGGCGAATAGGGGCAGGTCTTCTATCATCTCACGGGTCAGTCCGAATTGTCCCAATACCTCGTAAGGAACTTCATACTCTTCAAATCGTACTTGTTTCATACTTTATATCTTTTCGATAAATTATACTTGGCAAATTTATTCCATATCTTTCTGAATACATAAATTCAGGCTTTATCATCATAATCTTTTAGATTAGTTTATGTTTCGAGTATGAATTTACGATTGAAATCATACTCAAAATGTATTTTATGTTATATCTTCTCTCCCGGAAGCGTTTCCATTCGCTGTTGGAGATAGGATTGCTTACTTTTGCAACCATGAAGATTTTTGTCGCATGGATAATAGGAGGAATGATACTCTGCCCATCTGTAGCCGGAGCGCAGTTCCATACGGTAAGCAGGGCTTCCGCTCATCACAGAATAGAGATAAGAAATACGGGCGGAAAAATTGTATCCGGCAGTCCGGACAAACTTATGGATGCTACAGGTAAAAACAGAAAAGCGGCTGCAACACCCTCTTCGGATGATACAGCCGCCATACGGGAAGAGTGGATAGGACGCTACATGAGTGTTTCCTATCCTCTCCGCAAAATCAGGATAAATTCAGCTTACGGCATACGCCGTGATCCTTTCACCGGAAAGAATACGAGACATAACGGTATTGACCTTCATGCACGTAAAGACGAGGTATTTGCCATGATGGAAGGAATGGTCGTAAAAACCGGTTACCACCGACGTTCCGGCAATTATGTAACCTTACGGCACGGAGATTATACCGTCAGCTATTGCCATCTCTCGCGCATCTTGACGGTCAAGGGCGCACCCGTGCGTCCGGGCGAGGTGGTCGGGATAACAGGCTCAACAGGACGCAGTACGGGTGAACACCTGCATATCACCGTCCGCTACCGTAAGAAATATGTCAATCCACTTATTTTGTTGGATGCCATCAAAGAAGTTAAAATTCAGGCGATTCAACATCTAAGTGCTTTATGAGATAAATCTAATTATCGTTATGCCGAAAGCCGTCATTTAATTTTTCTTTTATAGATTTTTACTTGTGTAATTAATTAGATATTATCCAATGCCCGTTTTTTTCACTACCGACACGTTGCAGTTTGCCTTCCGTTTTCAGTATGTCAATGTCACGCAATATAGTACGGCGAGACACGCTTGTAAGTTCGGCTAATTCAGAAACAGATACATTGGCGTTGGTGCGGATAATATCCATGAGCCTTATTCTTCTATCATTTGCATCATACATAGAACTGGGGTTATCGGTGACACTATCGGTGACATCGGTGACATTATCGGTGACATCGGTGACATTCTCTTTGGAGTTTTCTATTTGGCTCACATATTCAGCATTATGCACAACAACCTTGAATGTGGTTATGTCGTCCAGAACAAATTTTGCCGGCGTATTGCCGTTTTCGGTCAGCACATCTTGCACCATATTGATGCCGCGTCCGAATTTATTGACATATCCTAATGTTTTCATGGCTTCTGCCACTACGGGGTTTCGGTAGTCATTCTCATTGGGGAAATTCTCTACGCGAGCCTTTCCGTACAGGTTGCCGGGATTGTCTATTTCGATGCGGTCTGAATACTCATAGAACTTTGTCGGGGCATTACTGCCTTCGTATGAGCGGTGCATGACCGAGTTCATAAGTAGCTCACGAATAGCTACATACGGATAGTTAATCTTTTCTTCCTCACGCAAAGCCGACACAAGTACGGGGCGCTTGTCTTCAATCGTGTATTTGACAAATGAATCCAATTCCTTCAGCATCTGTATAAGGTTGCCGGAAAAACGGTTCTCTTTGACAACTTTAGAGGCTCTGTTTAATCCGTCAAAACGCACGTATTGGATATAAGCACCAAAAATATACGACTGTGGGGTATATCCCAGTAACAGCATCCCGGCGTTGGTCGGACAGTTGTAATTCCTGTCAAACAACCTTAGAGAGGCCAGTTGTTGAACAACGCCCCTTTTATCATCCTTCAGAATCTCCGGGGAAATGGCTTTGGGCAAATAGTCGCTTTGAAACAAGGCTATATTCAAGTCATCCATTGTGGCACCGAAACAAGGTTTTGTATCGAACGTGCTGATATGGAACTGGCGTTTTTCTGTCAGTATCCGTTCTTCCTCTTCGTTGGCCACAGCTTTTCTGGCACCTATGCGAATCCATGTCTTGCCCTTGTACCTGACTGGCGGCATCAGGCTGGGTTGTACTTCCACAATGGCCACATCACCTTCTGGGAAATTCTCCTTATATACCATCAAGGCCGGTTGTGGAAGGATGTTGCCGTCCGAACGGAGTCCGGCAAGATTGCGTAAAAGCTCGTCGGTCACGTGCAAACCGTTTAGTGAACCGTCGTCATTCGCTCCTATAAATAGATACCCCGGCAAATTACTGTTACGTATGTCATTGGCAAATGCACAAACGGCTTGTGCAAACTTGTCTGTGTTTGTGGTGGAAATCGTGCGTTCGACACGCTCGTTTTCTATATCATTGAGTAACTTACTTATATCTGTTTTTGTCAGCATAATCATTTCATTTTATGCAAAGATATGGAAAATGTTTTGATTTTGACTTATAAACCATTATATATCAATATGAATTGCATTTATCTTTTTCTATTATAACGATGTAATGCCATTTGTCGTAATTCTTATTCTCGTCCGTTGCTCTTGATTTTCCCGTGCAAAGTTAAGGCGTCGTGAACCGCCAAGGCGCGTCATTCATTTGGGATTAACAAATCATTAACTCACAGGCTCGTTAATATTTCTCAACACAAATGAACCGCCGGTGTCTTTCCGCTTCCTCCTTGTCTTGTTCCCTTGTTTCGCCTTTCGGGAAGCACGTAAAATCAATCCTGATGGACGAGGTGAAAAGCCTCCGAAAAAATGGATAAAAAAATAAATTCAAACATTAAGATTTTGGCGTATGAAAAAGATGATTTGGACAAGTGACGCTTTGCTGGATGAAAAGGCAAGGGCTGATTACCGGAATTTCCGGCGTGAGACTTCTGACGATGCGGACTATAGGGTCAGCGATGAAGAATGGGCGGACGAAGTGTATTCATGGCTGGATGATGAACGTATCAACCTGGACAAGGATGTGGATGGTGTTATTATCGCATTCGGCGATGTCGGTACATGGCGCGGCAGACGGCAAGGCTACCAGATATTGGGAAGCAATATCGCCGACATTCTGAAAACGGAATGTGAGGATGCGGAATGGTTCGGTGACGGTTTTAATATCAGGGCTCGCATGTCGCATCATGACGGAACCAATTACGTGCTTTACCGTATTGCCAAAGACCGTGACGAGGCGGAGCGCATTGCGGAAAAGATTTATTTCTGTGAAATTGACGAAAAGGGCTTCCGCCGCAGGACACGTTCTTTGTATCCCTATGTGGCTGAGATTTACGGTTGGAAGCCAGGGCAGTATAAACTTAAACAATAGCACTATGTATTACGAAACAAATTGCACTTGTATTACCATCGACGAATGGAATGCCCTGATGAAGGGGGCACGTAAATATTCTTATAAACGGTTGGTAAAAAGGATAGAAATTGAATTGCCGTCCTTGTATAGGGCACTCGCCTTGCAGTTTTATAATCCTTTTGAGGGACAATGCCGACAGACACGGACTCATTACATACTGGTACATTCTGCGATAGAATACTTCATACATAAGTGACATGACAAAAAATGCCATTCCTGCTTCCTTGGTTAACGGAATCGGGAATGGCATTCAAATTCTATAGGTAGGGGGTTATTTTATAATCTTTTTTATATCCTTCATCAAGTCTGCCAGTTGACGTTCTACTTCGGCCTCAGTGCATTCGGACAAGGTCTTTTGCGGATTGCCTGCGGCTTGATAATCGGATAGCCAACTTTCGTCAAACACTCCGCAGGCACTGACCATCAGCGGTATGATTTTTGTGCCGTTCTTTTTGGCTTTGGCAAATAGGGGAGGAAGTTCTTTTCTTTGGATATAGTCAGAGGCCATGAAAGATGCGGAAACAAGGCAGATGGCGATTGTGGCATTTTCCAGTGCCTTTGCTATTTCATTTTCCCATTCGTCGCTGGCCTTGAGTTTCTGGTCGTCCCATTCTTCCACATCATAATAGTTTCCCAAACCTTTCAGGTGTATCTTCAGTTTTTCGAGCCATTTCACGTCATTATGTGAATAACTTATGAAGATACAATGTTTTTCTGTATCTTTATTTACTGTGTTTCTGGTTGCGGTCATAGTTTTTGTATTTTCACCTATATATGTTTGTAAATCAATGTCGATGTATTCCAAATGTTCTTTGGTTGCATCATCTATCATGCAGTGTTCCAACGGATTCCCTTTAACTCTCAGAATTTTCAATTTTTCCGTCTCTTTCCCGATGGATATTGAAGTCAACAGATTGTATGTCAGGTCTATGGATTCAATGTTGTGTATTTTTCTCAAATCAATAGATTTAATCTGATTATGTCCTGCAATCAGACAAGTTATTGACGATTCATAGAATTGTTTGGGCAATGCTGTGATTTCATTATGGTATAGGTTGAGTGTCCTTAATTTCGGCAGTTTGAACAGGGAACTCTGCAGGTTCTTGATTTTGTTTTTTGACAGGTCTATGGTCTTGAGCTTTTTCAGTTTCAGAATGTCTTTCGGGATGATCTTGATTTGATTGCCACTTAACACCAATTTCGTCAGATTGGTGTACAGATAGACATTTTCAGGTATCTCGGTCAGTCCCAGATTGGACAAATTTAATTTTGTGACCTGTTTTATGTTTTTTCCTGCTATTTCTATCGGGTAGTTCATGATTTTTCTATAACTTTGCATTGTCGGACTACGGGGATAGCGACATTAAATAAGTGGATGTTCTGTACAAATTCAGATGGAGGTGTGCAGATTCATATCTAGCAAGTGGTCATCCGGCGAAAAACTCGTATGTGTCGGTGAGAAGCCCTCAACGGCATCGGAGGAAAACTGGTCATTCATCCACCGCTTCGGCATCCCACTACAAATTACATTAATGCAATATTCTGTGTTCTGTTTTTTTCTCCGGTTGTTTTTCCGGCAGTGTTAAGGACACATACAGCAAGCAAGACGGCCACCTTCCGGGGTGGCCTTTTCGTATTTAGGACAAAGAATCCAAATTGTGTAGCCTTATCGTTTTGACTTTGCCTGGAATTACTGTCAGCCGGGCTATGCCATTGTTTTCTATTTCGACATTGGCATACCGTATTTCTACTACAATGGTTCCGTCCAGCATGATGATTCCCCATTGGTTTGGATTGCTCTCTACGGCACAGTAACAGCCGACAGGATTTTTCATGTTCCTATAAATGGGCGGGACAATGATTTTGTCTCCTGATTTCAATCCCCATTTCAGTCCGGACTTGAACGGCACGGCATTTCTTATCTCTGCCAGCCGCTCCCAGCGTTTCCGTTCGTCGGTCTGTCGTTCTTCTTCTTTGCGTTCCTCCGCCTTTCTTTTCGCTTCCGCCATCAGGCGTGAAATTGCCACGCCAAAATCCTCGTCCTTTGTTTCCGGATGCTCACGGGCGACATACTGTTTGCCCTTTCCTTCCTCCACATGGTAATACCTGCCCTCTGTATCGGCTATGACGATGCTGCCGTCCGCCAGCAGGCCGCAGTAATGGTAGTAGGTCTCGAAGTCATCCGCCAGCAGGCATACGTTGTCGTGCCCCCACAGGGTGTCCTCTTCATTAACTTGGCGGCATTTGGGGGAGGAAAAATAATCGCATATCCGAAGGTAGAAACCGTAGTTGAACAGGCTCTTGTCACCGGAATAAAGTTTTTCCTTGTACAGAATCCGTGTCCGACTGTAAGAAATACCGTCCACCTCCAGTATCTGTACCTGTCCGAAGTTCAGCACCTTGGGCTTATGGGGATAGGTCACGCAGTTCAGCAGGTCAATGTATGCCTCCCTGCCGTGATTGTCCGACACGGCGAGGACATTGTCTTTCAGGAACTTTGCCGCTTTGTATCTGTCCAGCCGTATTTTCAGGTCTCCGTTCTCATCCACGACACCGATATGGCCGTCCTTGAAGCGCACGGCGGCAAGATCGTCATCCGTGCCGGACACTTCGGTATATTGCGGCAAGGCTGTAATCTTATCGCCACGTTTCAGACCGTACAGTCCGCTCGTCCTGTCCTTGAAGGCACGTAGTGCACCTTGAACTGTTGGTATGCGAAAACCACCATCGTTGTTCAGGCATTCAAACAGCCTGTCATGCGTCATCACCACTTCGAGTGTGTCATCCTGACGCAGGGCATCATCTGTCCCTTCATCCCTCACGGCACAACTATATTCCGTCCTTGCGGCATTGATGTTTCCTTTTCCTGCCAGCCTGCCTTCGAACATCGCCTGCCAGTCACGGTCGGCCATTGGAAGTCCGAACAGACGGTAAAGCCCTACGTTGTCTATCAGCATACAGCTTTCCTTGCCCTCGACCTTACGTAGTCCGCGTCCAACCTGTTGCAGGTATTTGGCAAGCGAAAGTGTCGGTCTTGCCATCTGCACAAACTCCACGTCGGGACAGTCAAAGCCTTCGCTGAACACATCCACGTTCACCAGTACCTGAATCTTACCTTGTTTGAAATCTTCCACCAACTGCTTGCGCAGATTGGCGGGTGTCTTGCTGTCAATAGCCACGGCGTTTACCCCGTGTTCCTTGTAATACCCGGCGATGTTCTTTGCGTGGTCAATACTTATCGCATAAACAATGCCTTTCTTTCCGTCGGCATATTGCCGTACACTTTCGTACAGCCTTTCAATGCTTGGCCGCTTGTTCAGCACGGTGTTCATCTCTTTTATTTGGTAGTCACCGTCCGCCCCACGTTTCTGCAGGCTGTCAACCAACATCTGGTCTTTACCGTCTGGGCGTATGGAAACATAGTCAAAGGCGGAAAGCCACCCTTGACGGATGAAGTTCGCGATGCTGTCAGAAGTAACAAGCATATCAAACGGGTCTGTGAATCCCATTCCGTTCAGCCTGCATGGCGTGGCAGTCATGCCTAATTTCTTCGCTTCGGGGTAGCGCGTCCACAGCTCCTTATAGGTATTTGCCAACGCATGATGTGCCTCGTCAATGACAATAAGACTCGGTTTTTCGTCTTTCATATCCTCCCAATGCCTCGACAGCCACTGGATGGACAGCACCTTTACAATACCCGTTTCTTTCCTTACTCCATACCTTGCAACGGTTTCCTCTATCTGCTCGACCAATTCCCGGCGGTGCGCCACAATCCACACGCGACAGCCAGATTTTTCATTTTTCATTTTTAATTGTTCATTTACGAGCGAAGCGAGTACTGCTGTTTTCCCCGTGCCGGTCGGCATCTGCACAAGCACTGAGTCATGGCGCATCCAACAGTCAAGGACGTGTCGTACCATGTCAACCTGATAACCGCGAAGTAAACAGCCAGCCTTTCTCATGGATATGAACAGTCAGGAGAAACGGGATATGAAAGCACAAAAGGACAAAGCCGGAGATGGCCTTGTCCTTGATTCAAGGATGAAAGGGATTTACCTGCCCTTGTACATTTCGTCGTAATACCTCTGGTAGTCGCCTGAAGTAACGTTGTCCATCCACGCCTGATTGTCGAGATACCAGCGCACGGTCTTCTCGATGCCTTCCTCGAACTGCAGGCTCGGTTCCCAGCCAAGTTCTTTTTGCAGTTTGCGGGAGTCAATGGCGTAACGCATGTCATGCCCCTTGCGGTCTGTTACGTAAGTAATCAGGTCCATGTCCTCGCCCTCCTTTCTTCCAAGCAAGCGGTCAACGGTCTTGATGACAACCTTGATAATGTCGATGTTCTTCCACTCGTTGAAACCGCCGATGTTATATGTGTCGGCAATCTTACCCTTGTGGAAAATCAAATCAATCGCCCTTGCATGGTCCTCAACATACAGCCAGTCACGCACATTCTCACCCTTTCCATACACAGGCAGCGGCTTCTTGTGACGGATGTTGTTGATGAACAGAGGTATCAGTTTTTCGGGGAACTGGTAAGGCCCGTAGTTGTTCGAGCAGTTGGTCACTATTGTCGGCATCCCGTAAGTATCGTGGAAGGCACGGACAAAGTGGTCTGAACTTGCCTTTGACGCTGAATAAGGAGAATGCGGATTATACTTCGTCTCCTCGGTGAAGAACTTTGTTCCGTAAGCGTGGTGATGCTCAGAACTTGCCTTAGTTGTGAACGGCGACTCTATTCCCTCGGGATTGGTCAGTTCCAATGCGCCGTACACCTCGTCTGTGGAAATATGGTAGAAACGCTTGCCCTCGTAACTTTCGGGCAGGCTCTCCCAGTATTCCTTCGCCGCCTGAAGCAACGTAAGCGTACCTATCACGTTCGTGTGAGCGAAGGTGAACGGGTCCTTGATGCTACGGTCAACGTGGCTCTCAGCCGCAAGGTGGATTATCCCGTCAACATTGTATTTCGTCATGAGCGACTTCACCGTCTCATAGTCGCAAATGTCGGCCTTAACGAAAGTATAGTTCTCCCTGTCCTCTACGTCCTTCAGGTTGGCCAAGTTGCCTGCATACGTCAGCTTGTCGAGGTTGATGATGTGGTATTCGGGGTATTTGTTTACGAACAGGCGTACCACGTGCGAGCCGATGAAGCCCGCTCCGCCCGTTATGATTATGTTTCTCTTGAAATCCATGATTCTTGTGTCGTTAAATTGTCAATGAAATGTTGTCTTGCGAAAGACGGCCTTTCGGCTCGCGGTTCATGGCCTTTTGGCTTACAATACATTCCCTTTTACAACGCTGTTTGCCATCTTTTGGAATAACTTTCTTAATTTGTTGGTTTTCAATGCGTTAAGAAAATAGTTGCCACTTATGCTTTCAACGCGCCCATATTCTCCATGCACGTCTTCAAGGAGTCGGTCCAATAAGGTATCTTCAGACCGAAAGTCTCCTTTATTTTCGTCTTGTCGAGAACCGAGTATGCCGGGCGGACTACGGGACTGGGGAACTCGCTGCTGTGGCAAGGCTCTATGTCGCAGGCCGTGTTTCCGGCAAGCTCTGCAATCTTCTTTGTGAAATCGAACCACGAGCAGACGCCCTCGTTGCTGAAATGGTATATCCCGCATTTTGAATAACCGCCTGTCGGGTTCTCCTTCTCGTAGTCCGCAAGCACGGCCCTGATTGCAACGGCGAGGTCGTAGGCGTATGTCGGTGTTCCGGCCTGGTCGAACACGACGGTAAGTCTCGGTTTTGTCGCCGTAAGGTTCAGCATTGTCTTTACGAAGTTGTGGCCGAACTCGGAATAGAGCCATGCTGTTCGTATGATGACGTAATCACAGCCAACGGCCTCGATGTTCTGCTCGCCCTCAAGTTTTGTCTTGCCATATACACCTGTCGGTGTCCCTTTCTGTTCCTCACGGCAGGGCGTGTTGTATGGGTCGCCGCCGAAAACATAGTCGGTTGAAATCTGCACGAGCAGTCCGCCGGTTTCCTTCATTGCCTCTGCAAGGATTTTCGGAGCATCGGCATTGAGCTTACGGCAAAGAGCCTCGTCGCTTTCCGCCTTGTCAACGTTGGTATAAGCGGCGCAGTTGACTATGCACCGTATGTCCTTTTCTTTCACTATTTTCCGTATAGCTTCAGCGTCAGTTATATCCAAAATAGTAGTCTCGACACCTTCAACCTCTACGACATCTGTAAAGGTATAGTTGTCGTTTGTCTCTTTGCTTATTATGCGCATCTCATTGCCAAGCTGGCCGTTTGCGCCGGTAACCAATATATTCATAATAGCTTTTCTTTATTTTGAATAAACAAACGGACTCTCGAAGTCTTTCAGCAGCGGGTGCTTCGTGTCCTTCTCGCTCAATATGGCATGTTCGGTCGGTATGCGCCAGTCTATATCGAGACTTTCGTCAAGTATGCTGATGCCGCCGTCCGCTTCGGGATGATAGAACTCGTCGCACTTGTACTGGAACACCGCTGTCTCGCTCAACACGGCAAAACCGTGGGCGAAGCCTTTCGGGATGAAGAACTGGCGGTGGTTATCCTCAGTCAGCTCAACCGCCACGTGCTTGCCGTATGTGGGCGAACCCTTACGTATGTCAACCGCAACATCAAGCACTTTTCCTTTCACGCATCTTACCAACTTTGCCTGTGTATATGGCGGACGCTGGAAGTGAAGTCCGCGCATCACGCCATATGAAGACATGCTCTCATTGTCCTGCACGAACTCAACGTGTCCGACTTTCTCGTCAAACTCCCTCTGCGAGAAACTCTCGAAGAAATATCCGCGTGCGTCCTTGAAAATGCGCGGCTCTATTATTACCACGCCGTCAATGTCTGTCTTTATTACATCCATATTCTTTATATTTTGATAAAGGACAAAAAGATGCAAGTCTTTTCTACTTACTCATTCTCTCCTTACTCCCTTACTACTTTATAAAAATTAATATTCAAGATTCTTTTCCAACACATCCTCCTTCTCGTCAAGAATCGAGATGAGGTATTTCCCGTAATCGTTCTTCAGCATCGGCTGTGCCACTTCTTTCAGCTTGTCTACCGTTATCCAACCCTTACGGTAAGCAATGCCTTCAAGGCAGGCGACTTTCAAACCCTGGCGTTTCTCCAAAACTTCAATAAAGGTTGATGCTTCTGAAAGCGAGTCGTGCGTGCCGGTGTCAAGCCAAGCGAAGCCGCGTGCCATTGTCTGCACCTTCAGCTCCTTGTCTTTCAGGAACTCCTGATTTACGGTTGTTATTTCTAACTCACCACGTGCCGATGGCTTGATATTCTTGGCTATGTTTACAACCTTGTTCGGATAGAAATACAAGCCTACAACAGCATAATTACTTTTCGGATGTTCGGGCTTTTCCTCGATACTAAGGCAGTTGCCGTCATTGTCGAATTCGGCCACTCCATAACGCTCGGGGTCGCTTACTCTGTAACCGAACACCGTCGCCTTGCCATTCTCTTCGGCATCCACAACTGCCTGCTTCAGCATGTCGTTCAGTCCTGCACCATAAAAGATATTGTCACCAAGAACAAGGCAGGCACAGTCGTCATCGATGAACTTCTCGCCGATGATGAACGCCTGCGCCAATCCGTCCGGCGACGGTTGCTCCGCATATTCGAACCTTACCCCGAAGTTGCTGCCGTCACCCAACAGCCGCTTAAATCCCGGCAGGTCGTAAGGTGTCGAGATAATCAGTATCTCCCTGATGCCTGCCAGCATCAATACTGAAATCGGGTAGTAAATCATCGGTTTGTCGAAAATAGGTATCAACTGCTTGCTGATTCCCTTGGTGATAGGGTACAGACGAGTACCGCTGCCTCCGGCCAATACAATTCCTTTCATAATTTATATGTATCTAATTCAAACATATTTCCTGCTTTTCAGGTGGTGATTTTTTATTAAGATTAAAACAAGATTGTTTTTTGTAATTATTTTCTATCCGTCATATCAAATAGCTATATTTCATGGCTTGTTCTAAATCCATTTCTTATTTTATGAGAGATGGAAAAGTTTTTATGTCAATCAAAAATATAGATTCATTTGAATGATGCGAAAATGACCAAAGTTCTTTCTCAATATTAATGCCGATAACTATGTATGAAAAATATAATGACTCAACATAGATTAACATACAAATAATTAGACCTTTGTTTGCCTTTCCTTACAGATATTCCAAAGAAATAGTGGATTACCAATGACATAGCGTCTCCACATACGACGCGGTTCTTTTATCAGACGATAAAGCCATTCTAAAGAATGCTCTTGCCACCAGCGCGGGGCACGCTGATAAGTTCCCGCGAAGAAATCGAACACGGCACCGATCGTTCCCACATGGCAGTGGATGTTCAGTTCGCCCCAGTGCGAGTAGGTCCACTTCTCCTGTTTGGGAGCGGTCATTCCGATCCAGAGCAAATCGGGGTCGGCATCGTTGATCGCCTGTATGATGGCACGGTTATCCTCCTCCGTGAACACCGGCTTGTAAGGCGGTGAGTAAGTCACCACCTCGATGTTCGGATATACCGTCTTTGCCCGTTCCACAATCAGGGCAAGCACTTTCGGCGAACTGCCCATGAACATGCACCGCCCGCCCTTTTCGTTAAGCCTGCCCATTTCGAACTCGAACAAATCCCAGCCCGCCACACGCTCCTGCGGTTGTGATTTCGTTTTCAGCCAGCGGCATGCCTTCACGATGCTCGCCCCGTCCGGAATCAGATAATCGCCGTTCTGTAGAGCCGCGGCAAACAAGGTATCGTTCTGTGCCGTATTAAACGAATGAGCATTAATTGTATTAATCAGTTTTTTACCTTGGGGTATGCTCTCCAGCGCATCCTTTGATTCAAGGATGCGTAAATCACTAAGTTTCAACATGATTTAAATTATTTATTGCGACTCTGCATCTATTTGCAAAGTTCATAGTAGATATTCCCGATCTCTTTGTTTATCGTGTCAAGATTGAAAGTTGTTGATGCGAGCAACGTTGACTGCTTGGATATTTTATCACGCAAACCGCTGTCTGCAATCATTCTCTTCATTTGTTTTGCCAACGCATCCACATCCCCGGGTGTAAACAACAACATGTTTTCTCCATCAACCGCCACATCAGGAATACCACCGACAGGAGTTGTAATAACTGGTAATCCGTAAGTCCAAGCATCAAGTACTGACATCGGAAATCCTTCGGCGTAACTTGGCAGACAAAAAACAGTAGCCTCTTTGAATACCTTGTCTTTAGCCTTACCGGCGACCCAACCCAAGAACACGGTTTGTTCTGCTATTCCCAACTTTTTAGCAAGATTCTTTCCCTGCTCCACCTCGCCGTTACCTGCAAACACAATTTGCCAATCGGGAAAATCTGATGCAATTTTTGCAAAGGCTCCTATCATATCTCGGTAACCTTTTCGTGCATTCACCGTTCCGGCATAAAGTATTTGCTTTTTCTTTTCATATGTTTCTGGAAATACATCTGTCGTACATGGATTGTAGACTACACGCACTTTGTCTCCCAGATTGAAAGTATTATTGACGTATTTTTTCCATAACTGTGACAGTACTATTACAACATCCGTATGGTTGAAAAGGTAACGGTAAACTTTCTTGTATTTTCCATTGATTGTTGTTTCAGGCGAGAATGAATGAAAATGTACAATAGTTCTTTTACCAAACACTTTTGCCAACCATAGAAACATACATTTGCGAAGTGCTGAAGGCGGTTCACTCATGTGAATATGCACTACCGAACATGACGGCAGGAATACGAGATACGTACACAATCCGCGAATCAGGTAAAACAACTTCCACACCGTCCCGCGGTCAATGTGTGTCTGAATCCATCGGCAATGGTACTTCTTCCACTGCTCTCCTTTTTCATGCGCATTGACAACAGACGTTATACCACCTCGTGTCTTGCGCGATGTGGCCACGACTAAAACTTTCGGCATATAATGAATTATAGGTTTTTATGATTTTTTTTGCATGCTTCATTTATATGCATGAGCAGCAGTTCTTTTGAAGAGGTTTGAAACTCTTCATATACTTTTCGGGTGAAAGAAAAATCAATGTCAGCTTGAGCTTGTTCTACTATATCTCTATTGAATTTGAATAGTCTTTCTTGTAAATTAAATTTATTTAGCAAGCTATCAATGCGTGAATGTGTGGAATTGGTATTGTTAGGTTGTACACGGTAGAATGTTATAAACTTACATTCGAGCATAATTGAAAATATTGTCCCATGGAACGAATCTGTTAATACGTATTCGGCATGCTCCAATAAATTTACGAAATCAATAGGTGATACATCGTATGGAGCAATATTCCCAAAACTATCATCCATGGCAATAAACTCATCCACATGACGCATGAAAACAATTTCAAGCCCTGTATGTTTTGATAATTTTGCAGCTTCTTCTCTTATTTCTGGACGTTTCCCTAAAAAATAACAAAATATATATGGCTTTTGTATTCTTTTTTTTGACTGTTCTGCAAACTGTTGCCATTGTTTTTTAGATAAAAGCATTGTGGGATCGCATACAAAATCCGCTTTTTTGTTTGATAATGTCTCGACAATTTTTTTGCCAGCAGTTTCTCTTACACTTATCCAGTCAAATCTCTCAAGGTAATCTTTTGTTCCTTCGCATTGATATTCCGGTATATTAGAAACTCCAAAACTTGCTGCATATGCTAACTTTGGGACATTCTCATCCACAAACTTCAAATTATAAAATCCTGAGGCATATCCCATAGGATGCCACAACTGATCACTACCGACTAGACAGATGTCGTATTTTTTACTTCCTTCCTTTAAAGCCGGATATCCATCATAATAATCGACAAGCGGCTCGAAAATTTCTTCTTTAAAAGCTTCTACTGCTTGATTACGTATTTTGTTATTAGTTTTAAATTTATGATTAAAGCGACTGACCAGCTTCCTATTTATACGCAATAAAAGCTCGGTCTTTCCACCTGCCCTTAAATACTCCGGTAACGCCAGTACGGTTGCGATTAACCCTCTGTGTTTATTATAACGTATTATACGAACATCATAACCTGCATCTTGAAGAACTCTAATTGTTGCATAAGCTTGAAGTGATGTTCCGTAATTGTTATGATCATGCCTGCGTACGGCAAGAACGCATCCAATTGTATATTTCATTTTAATTTATTATATAAAGTCAATATTCTAATATGTAATCACATGGATTTAAGGATTTATTTCACGTGCCACTGACTACCCGTAGTTCGATGTGTCTTTTTTTAGTATGTTTATCAACCACCATAGTCCCTTGTGTCGTCCCAAGAATTGTTGGGTACGGTTTTGCGCATAGTCTAACACTGTTTTTAAACCTACTTTATGCGGCATTGCTACATCGTACTTTGGTACGGCGTGTTTGAGCCTTCTGTTTAATATGATAAACCGTTCATTGCGTCCCTTTTTCTTCTTGGCCATTTTTTGGGATGAGTTCAATGTTTCCGCACTGATCTCGTCCAACGTGATATATCCTTCGGCCTTTGCTTCAAGCAGACGATCGAGCCACACCTGTTTTCTTACCACAAGCGAGTTTACTCCGATTTTGTCTTCCATATAAGGTTCAATATGTATATCGCCAAAGCAGACATCGCCGAGCTCACCGTAGTGGTCAATACATAACAGGCAACGACGTGGAACAAAAAAACTTCTTAATGGGTGATAGTAACTTTGATATTTCTCTTTGTATTTTTTGCCGTTTCTAGTCTTTGCTACAAGTGAACCAAGACAACCTTCATCACGATAAGCTAAATAAATCAATTCTTCCTTTTGTATGTTAAGCTTATTGAATACATATTCCGTCAGGTAGAATGTACGTCCAGACGAACAATATATAGCAAAATATCCTGCGATTTTCTCTTTGAACTTTCTGTCAACGGCTTCCAACTTGCGAAAGCCTTCGATATGGCAGGGTAGGCCTACTATTACATACTTATTGCCCTTGGCTGTTTTGATGTCGACAGCGGCACTATGCAATGACACTGGAGCATACTTACTGCTTTTGGCTGCTAATATATCTTCTGCCGTTGTAGCTATGTATGAGCGGACAAGAAGTTCGTTCTCTTGGTCAAAGGCCGTAACTAAAGCTCCGTCGATATATCCTTTTTTCAGCAAGAATATCAAGAACTGACTTACCATTCCACCGCTTGCACTGTGATAACGGATGTTATAGTCATTACTGTGTCCGGTAAAACATTTCATGTAGCGTCCTATCCATTTGTCAGTATTCGTTCCTTTATCGGTAAATTGTTCACTGGCAATACGATTCAGTTCTATACCAACCCCCGGACATATATCATGACATCGGTGGCAACCTTTGCTGTTCTTACAGCTGTTTTCGTTTATTTTAGGTAAAAAGCGACCATCTATTACAACCGTCGTTATCGCTTTTGAAGGACACGCGTTCTCGCATATACCACAGCCGAGGCAAAGGTCATTCGTAAGAGTATAAGAGATATTTGGAATATGTTTCATTTGTTTTTGTTACAATTGCTTTTCATAGAAATCAATGTATTTCTTAGCTGTCTCTGAAATAGAAAATTGTTCAATTCCCTTTCTCCTTTTTTGATATATCAGTTCATGATTTTCTCTTTCTTCTAATGCAAGTTGTAGGGTTTCAGCAAAATCTTTTCCATCAAAAGATTTAGGAATATATGTTGCATAAACCCCGCTTGCGATTTTTTTATGTTGTAGTATGGGGGAAAGAACACATGGAATGCCGTTGAAAAAAGCTTCCAATACGGCAATTGGCAAACCTTCAAATGTAGAACAGCTTAAAAATAAATCCGCCCCATTCTCTATGGAGGAGACATCAGATCGTAGACCTAAAAAATGTATGTTACTTTTGTATTCGTTGAATTTGTTAATATCAATGTATCCAGTACCATAATTACCGCCACATATACAGAAATGCACATTCTTGTTCTTGATCTCGTCTGTAATAGACATCAATAATTCATAATTTTTTTGTGGACGTAAAGAACCTACACTTACAACGATTTTAGCATTTTCGTCAAGCCCCAATTCTTTTCTGAGGTCTATAACTTTTTCTGTTCTGACAATATTCTCGGAAATACCATTATCGATGGCTATTATGTTCTTATTACTTTGTGTGCGTAATTCAAATGCTGATTGTGAACAGTATATTAAAGGTGTATTCCTATTTAGAATCTTGTTGGCAACGTCCCATATTTCAGGACCATTATGTACTGTTATCACTAATTTCGCATTTGTAAATGCAGTAACTATTGAACCGTACAGATCAGGCAAAGTAGTGTGGCTGTTGACTATGTCAGGTCTGAATTGTCTTGTGATATTTCTTGCTTGTAAAATAGTTTTAACAAAGGATATTTTGTTTCCAACCATCTTGTTTAACAAGAATACTTCAACTCCATTATCTTTGAACACTTTCTCTAATTTGTAGCAGTAGTCGCGGGTATATTTATCTATGACCATAAGTCCCACTTCATGTCCCATTTTCACCTGTTCAGGTAGAAGTGAAACTAAAAAATTCTGAACGCCTCCACCAAGTAAGCTTTGTGCAATATGCAATATCCTCATAGCATTAATTTATTGCTTTTAATTCGTACCGTTGTTCAAAGCATTCTTTAAAGCGTCTAGATACCCATGTCCATATTTCAGGTCTGGTTCCATATAGTTGCCCTCTGCCCATTCGTTCCAAGACCGCAGAAAAATAATGCGATGTTCTGGATTTTTTTCCCTTACAATATTTATTGCGTCTTTTACATGTTCTTCAAATAATTGAGGAGTTGAGCCGGTATATATCACAGCTCTTCTGCCGCCTCTTGGCGAGCGATCCCAATTGGGTATAATTTGCGGGTAACAATTTTCATGTTTGTCCCATTCACAAAATAGATGCTTGATGATTTTTTTATAAGGATATGTGTCCAAGGGAGCTATATTCGGAAAATATTTCCGTAGTTTATGCTTTAACATTTGGGAAAAATATCCTCCGTTAACTGCTGTTTGCGCATTCCACAAATTACTTAATGTCAAAGCGTCAAACCCTAAGTCAAGAACTTTTTGGTAGTTTTTCTCCCATCCCGAGGCAAGGCCAATAAAATGTATTCCTTCCAATCCGGCCTCTATCGCCATTTTCCTCCACATATTAAGAAAATGTGAACAATTAGGGATGTCTAATGGTGCATACACTACAAACAGTGGTTTTCCGTCAACTTTAATGTAACGTTTATCTTTAAATGCGGGAAGTACACTATTGAAATGTTTAATAATATCATCATCTCCCGGGTATTCTTGTATCATAAGATCCATGTCTTTATGATTTTGAGCAGAACTGTTCCACGTTCTTCTTGTCCAAGAGTGGTTGGCCCATCCGAGACAAAACGGATAGTCTGGTTTACCGCTTTTTAATACTTCATCGAATATTTCTGCCAATAAGGTTCTACCATTACCAAACCAGTAATGCCAATACATGAACCCTTCTATTCCGGCTTCACGTGCCATTTGTGCCTGCTCTTCTCTTACTATAGGCAAGCGCAGGTCATAATATCCTAGATCTGCGGGTACCCTTGGCTGATAATGTCCTCTAAATAGTGGTTTTGCCTTTCCGACATTTGTCCACTCTGTAAAACCCTTACCCCACCATTCGTCATTCTCTTTAAACGGATGAAATTGAGGTAAATACATCGCAATAATTCTATCTTTTTTGTCCATTTGTAAGATATATGATTTTATCTATATTGCAAACATCTATTAATATGGGAATACTGTATTTCAGTATTAGGCTTGATTTATGGTTACTTGATAAAAGTTTTCAATTTTGTTTATCACATTTGGTATATCTTCTGCACATAGATTATTTATCATTGTTGTCTGTTTAATGCCATCAAGTCCATTAGCTACAAATGCTCCTTCAAACTTATAACTATAAGCGAGTCCAAATACTGGGACTCCTGTGTAAATAGCTGCAAAATTTGCATGCATACGTGTTCCTATAAAAAAACTCATTTGACTAATGACATATTTAACTTGGGGTGAGGTTAAATTCATATCAATAAAAACAATTCCTTTTTTATCATTCAGTTTATTGTAAGCATCACGACAAGCAATCATATCATCATTAGCCTCTTCAGGTTTACTATAGCAGTATGAATGTGGAATAAGATATATAGGGACTTTTTTTTGTTGAAAGTGCTTGATTATTTCATTAATAAGTATTGGATATTGTTCAAATTGTCCTGACAATGAACGAAAGCGATTACTATATGCTAAGCCACTAATATTTATACCTACTGAATATTTTGGAATTTTAATATTCCATCGTTGTGGTTTCATAAATGCTGAAAGATCTTTCGTTATTTTAAAATCAACATTTATATTTCTTAATTCATTTGTAAATTTATTGTCGCGAACATATACTTCTTTTGCATATTTCAATATCTTTTCTGCTTTCACTAAATTTGTTTTATTTTGAAATGGTCCTAATGTTTGTGGAAGTATTATTAACGGAAGTCCTTTATGTATTGCATAATTCGTATCATGTAATCTGTAAAGAAAGGTTTTTGTGCCATATATATCAGAAAAACCATCGCCACCATTAATGGCCGCAACCAATTCAATTTGGCTCATAGCCTTGCCAAATGTGGAAAATGGAAGTAAAATGCCAAAACGCGTGAATAATATAATCTCTATGAAAAATACATTATATGTCAAATGATACCAATCCCCATCTGCTGTTGAAATTAATTCTTTTATACATCCCCTATTTCTATGCTTAAAAAGATTTTTAACGACACGGAAATTAACCAATATCTGATTGTTTTCAAGATATTTTTTTTCCTTAAGGAAAGAAATTGCACCATAACTTAATGCTGCAGTACCACGATTATTATCATGGATATTAAATCCAGAAATCAAAACAAATTTTTTACGCTTCATTACATATGATTATTAATGTGTTTATATCGTTGCGAGTATATGTTACTTATTGTAAGTGAATAGAAAATTAGGAAGAATTTCATATAACCATATTCCCCTGTAATACAGGTAAATGATATGTAGTATATTATTAACATTATAACGTAAATATTGGATGAATTCAATCCAAGTTTGGAAGATTTGTATACTTTATAAAATAAAAATCCCCAAATCAAGAACCCTACCATTCCGTAATTGCATATTATGATAAAGATGAGAGATTCGAAGGAATATAATTTCGGGTGCGTTCCGTTGACAGACCAATAATAACTATTATATCCATATCCCTTTCCAAACATTATACAATCCCGTACTTCATCAAAAGCCGCGTCAAGTTGTGACAAACGCATGTCAATAGAGGAACCTCCAACATTAGCACTGCTACTATCTACTATTGATGATATAGTTCCGGCTAAGGCCGGAACTTTACTTATAATATAATAACAAACAATCCCTATCAAGGAGGCATAGACAAAAGTTTTAAATTTTCTTTTTATTAATAGGTAAGCAGTTACAGTAATGAAAAGAGATACTATAGGTGTACGAATACCACAAATGAAAATACAAGAAAACAAACCTGCAAGTACGATCAACAAAACAACGCGTTTATTATGATAAGATAGTTGCGAAAATATATATACAGCTGCCATTCCCAAAAACGCTCCAAATGTCATTGGATGTGTGAATACAGAAGATATTTTTATCATTAGCCTATCAGATTGTTCTCCGAACTGAGCGTCCATTATATCAGCACCATTTATTCTCGCTAATTCCATTATATAAGGGTTAATACCTTGTAAAGGGATTAAAAAAAATGCATAAGCAATAATAATGATACTTACATATATCATGGTAATAAGACCATTTTTCCCAAATTTACTATCGTATAGTGATGTACTGAGCATGACGACAGGCAATATCAAATTAAATAAATCCAAACGCCATTGATTCAAAGCATAGGTAATAGGAACTCCATCTTGAAATAGCATCTCTATAAGTAGTAATCCATAAAAAAGAAAAAATGGCATGAACGGTTTATAAGCAAACTGTATTTTTCCACACTTTCTTTTGCAATCAATGCAATACGCCAAAAGTAAGGTTGTGTTAATTAAATTCCAGCCAAAAGACACACCTCCAATGTTGAGACTACAATATGGAACTGTAAAAACATATGCAATATATATACATAGACCAATTCTGAATCTTAGAAAAAAGGCGGCTAGAATTATAATTGTCAGTAAGGTTTGTATTAACAACATTGACGAATTTATTTATTTGAACCTGATTTATCTATTGACATGTTGCCTTTTTGAACTGGTTTTACTATATTCTTTATGACATCGTATGCCTGTGGCCCCATGAATTCTTGAAGAATCTTTTTTATTCCAGCTCTTGCTGGTTTATTTTTATCACCTTGAATTTCGTTCTCAGTTGATAAAAACACCTCAAATAGAATAGGTTTATCAAGCATCTCTTCATGAAGGAATCGTTTAGAATTAGCTATAAAATCGGTTTTATTGCATGCTGAAATATATTCAAAACCAAGGTTTTCTGCATATGATTTTACGAGCGATTGACTCATATTTCCAAAATGTCCACCTGCCGATATGAATTTTGGAGTCTCATCCCCAAACAAACAGCCGATATTGCCAGGTTTTCTAAATATAACTCCATTACCATTATTTACTAATAGAATACGAATATTCTTACCAACATGACGATTACCAAGGACATTCATATCATAAAAGAAAGCTAAATCGCCTAATATGCAAAAACAAATTTTTTGAGGATCAATTAGCGATGCGCCAAGCAAAGATGACATATTTCCATCAATGCCAAATCCCCCTTGATTACAGTTAATACGGATAGAATCATCTATGTTATAATTATTCCATGAATAAAGAGTACTTGCAATACCTAAATGTAGTATGGAATTGTGAGGTAATCTATTCCTTAAATAATTTGTTATCCAACTATTACTAAAAGGAGAATCAAGAATCCGAGACTGCATATCATCATATTTTTTAAAACATTGTTCGTAATATGATGTTGATAAAACAGCTTTCTCTTTTGTATATTCATTAAAAAATTTGATTTCGGGCATTTCGAAAACATTCGTTAATTTCCTATATGTATCTCTTAATTCACCGTCCTCACTTACACGCCAGACTTCTTGGGGTTTACAATTATACGCTGCTGCACTAACCTCACCAATATGTATCAATAAATCCATTGAAAGCCCCTCATCTCCAGACAACATTCCGTAATTCAACCCGTATTTGCCATGATAACCGCTACATACATCCTTAAAAACTACAGCATTGTAACATTCACAGAATTTATCTATAGCTTTATTTTCTTCTTCTTGCATTTTCTTGTGGGTTCCGATGAAAATAGCTATTTTGTTTTGTGTTATCGGTGGAAGTTGATCAAAGAAATAATATCTATTAATCTTTCTGACTTTTGGAAGATTTGTCACATTGAAATTTTTGCTATATGTTGTGGGCAAATTTATATGGGCAGGACCTCCTCCGTGTTGGCGAAGTGCCAAAATAGCTCTATTGATTTTTATTGTGCAATTCCACCAATCTTCATCATCCTTTATGACTTGAAGATGTTCGCTACAGACACAGGCATCCTTAGGAACTTGTGTTCGATCAATTTGCTGATCAATTAAATGTCCTATTTTACATTCTTCCCGTGTTGAAGTAATCGCTAAAATAGGTAATTTCCTATAGTATGCTTCGGTAAGTCCGGGAAAATAATTTCTTGATGCAGTTGCTCCAGTACAAGATATGACAACAGGTTCTCCACTTTCTTCTGCCATTCCGCAGGCTATGTATGCGGCCGAACGCTCATCAACTGATGAATATATTTTAAAGAAAGGATCATGCATCAAACTTCCAATAAAGGTTATATTTGTTGTCCCTGGTGAAGCAATCACACGGCTTATGTTGTGTGCTTTGAGCAAAGCTACCATAAGTTGAATGTTTTTTTCATCTGAATAATGTAAACTACTCATATTAATTATTTTAGGTAAATTTGTATGGAATATTTTTATTGAATTTATATAACAATTACATAAAACGATTTACATAATATCTTAATATCGTTTTTATATTGGGGAACTCTTTAATTTGGGGGTATTCACTCGTAATCCTATCTCTTCTGGCTTCGTCCTTCCAATTTATATTGCGAAATTTCTGTGTGATTAAAAATGAATCAATACATTTTCTCAATCCATCTAAAGTAGGAGTGAATGAATTGATATTTATAAATTTACCTATTTTTGAGTTATCAAAAATGCGATTATAATAACGATCGTAAATCATTTGATAAAACGATTTATCCCCAAGTTGATACGGATTTTTATCAAGAAGATGTATCTTTACATTTTTGCCAGTATATCGTTCAATTGCATCAATATATATATTAAGAATTTCTTTCCATGTGTGAGTTTCACCTACTGTGATATGGAAAGCTTCATTATAAGCTTCAGGATTACCTATAAGTACCGTCATAACTTGAGCAACATCACGACCATAAGTTAAAGTTGTATGTTTCTCTAAAATATTTTTTGGAATAACGATTGTCCTTCCTTTTAATGCTCGATAAAGCCAAGATTCTTTTTCTAACACGCCAAGTTGTAATCGATTTTCACTATAAGTTATATAAGGACGAACAATAGTCCAGTTCGTTTTACCAGATTTTATTAATATATTTTCTTGCCTTGCTTTTGCAAGCGCATATTCATCTGTATTTAAATATACATTATCGTGAATTGCATCAAGTAATCGTAAACTATCTTCTTTAATAGGCGATTCACTTTGTGCATATACTCTTGAACTACTTAAATATACATATTGGTCTGTTGAATTTAAAAAGATATCCACTAAATGAGAGAATTCAATTGTACTATAAACCATAAAATCTATAATAGCTGTCCAATGCTGTTTTTTTAATAACGGTATTAGAAAATTTGCATCATGGGCATTTCCTACTATATAATATATATTGCCATAATTATTATGGTTACTCCTAGTCGTAACATATATTTGGTTATCAGCACTTTGGCTAAGTAACGAAACTAGATGTGCCCCCATTGCTCCTGTTCCGCCCAATAAAAGTATATTATTCATATTTAATAATGATTTTATATACGTTGATAGCTATTTTGTTTTTTCCTAATAAATTCACATTAAAATCTTATATCGAATTCGTAAAATTAGAGACTATAATACGTCAAATTTCTTAACTCTATTATTCTGTTATCTTCTTACTTAACAATTACAAACATTGTTTTATAAACAAAAAAACGTTAATACAAATAGTTTAAATGTTGTAGAAGGTTCGGCATCTATAAAATTAGAAAGATATATTGTCATCTTTTAATTTTTGATACTATACTAGTAATTTTACCGAAAAATTTTTTACGTTCAGAACATTCCAATCCAAATACAGATATGGTAAATAATGTTGAAAATAGGCTTATTATACAAGTAAAACATAACCGCATAAAACTCTCTTTATAATTATAGATAACTAGTAGCGGTAAAATGAAAGAAAACAATGACACAACAACTACTCTAAGAATTACATCTGATAGATAAAATTTTATAGGAAAATTCATCAAACCTTTGGCCATATATAGCCTAACAAAATTCAAAATGAAATAGATGAATATATAAATTACATAAGTAGTCTCTGGCGGAAACCCCAATTCAAATGCCAACCAAGTTAAAGGGAATACTAAGCAACCAACTATTGTAATATACAGTTGATATTTTTTTATATTTCCCGTTGCCATAATAGCTGTAAGCATTGAGTTGCCAAGTAATGTCATTAAAGTACCGAAAAGGCTAAGTCTTAAGAACATCACCGCGTATTCAGGTACGATTTTTAACCATAGTTTAAGTACATAATCGGCTTCACAAAAAAGTGGAACTACAAATATGAACAACAAGAAATAAGAAAAACGCGCTCCTCTGCACACTAACTTGCACACATATCTCATATCGCCGGCAGCGTATGACTTCGTTATCTGTGGATTGATAGCTACAGTAAAATTATTGACAAATTGCATAACTGCATTTTGAACCTGGGAAGCTACACCACGTGCCGCGTTAAGCGTGACTCCGAAAAAGATATTGATAAGCATGTCCACACCTTGTACGTTGAGCATATAAGCACCGTTTCCGAAAAAGCTCCATCCGGCGAATCCAGTCATTTCCTTTATCAATGATTTGTCATACACGAATCTGTAATGGCTTTCCTCGAAATGCCGCCTGCAATAAAAACTATAAGCCAACCTTACAATTAAGGCGACAGCTACAAGAAGAACAGCATATGTGGCTAGCTTGTCGTAAGTAGAAATAAGTAGCATATAGACTACTACCAATTTCAGCACGGCCTCAAGAATGCTTATGTATGCAAAGGCCGTCATTCGTTCATGCGCTATGATGCAGGCATTGTATGGCACACTTACCAGATTTATGATGAACGAAAGCAATGAACATTGCAGCACCCAATTAGCTGCCCCTATACGCCCATCCGGTATATTCATTTTCGTATTGAGAAACCATAGTCCGAATGTCTCTGCCAAAGCTATAATTACAAGCGATATTCCTATCTGTATGTTTACGCTTGTGCTAAATATGCGCTTTAGTTTCTCGAAATCCCCACGACCGATTTCGTATGTTATAAAACGGCTTACCGCTGATGACAAAGAACTTGAAATGACCGAAAACATCGCTACGACTCCACCGACCACATTATAAATACCATAATCTGTTACACCGAGCGTGTTTAACACAACACGGCTGGTATACAAGCTAATCAGCATAGTGAACAGCGTACGGAAGTAGAGCAATAGTGTATTTTGGGCTATACGTTTATTGTTTGAGGATTGAGACATTGTTTAAATATTGTAGAAAAATTGCACATACATTTACTTAAAACAAATATCTAGAATACAGTCTTATATAGTTGTAAAACATTCTAAATCGGTCTATTGAAATACTATCAAGAAAGTGAAAACAGAGATTATTATAGAACCTTCTTTTAGTAAGCGTCCAATTCTGACGTACCCCCTGCTTTTCAGGCGGTATGTCCAAAATAAGATTAAAATTCAGATTATATTTATAATTTGTTAGCACTTATGCCGATGGTTGATGGCATAAGTTTTCCGTAGTCACGGTTGCCTGCGACTATCTCGGCAAAGAATTTCTTGAGGTATTCCAATATCGAATACCCCTGCAGCCTGCAGGTGGACACGACGGAGTGGTAGGCCGCGCTGACACGCGCCATCTTGTCGCTTCCGAAGAAAAGCGAGTTCTTCCTCTCGTTCGCCAGCGGCCTGATGCACCGCTCGGCAAGGCTGTTGTCTATCGTGTAGTCCCCGTCTTTCCTGTACAGGAAAACCTGGTTCCAGAAATGGTCGAGGTAACTGACCGCCTTCTCCATCAGGTTTCCGTGCCTCGGCGCGTTTTCGGATTTCACCAGGTCGAGCAGGCTCCTCATTTCTATTATTATCCCCGTCGTTTCGGCGGAGTTCCTGAAGTACCTCACTTGTTCCGCACTGAGCTTTTCCTCTTCATACCTCTTCTCCAGTGCGTAAAGCCTTCCGATGTATTCAAGGAACTTGCGGGCGTTGACGTCGTGCTCTATCTCGGCTGCGTACTTGAACTTCGCCCTCACGTGCGCCATGCAGCAGACATGGTCGATGTCGAGCATCTCGTCGTCGAGGTACAGGTACACGTTGTAACCGTCGGTCTGCAGGGCGCGCAGTTCACGGCCTTCAAGGATGTCCTTCAGCACCTTGCGCCCACGCGAGCCGTCCTCGTAACAGTAGATTGCCACCCTTGCCAACCTGTTGACCAAGCACCAGACATAGCGTTTACGGTACTTCCCGTCGACCTTCACGCGGCACCACGTCTCGTCGCAGTTCACGATGGAGTCTTTTTCCATGCAATGGCCTTTCAGGTATTCTATCACTCCCTTGAAGAACCGCGAGCCTTTCTCCAGCCAGTTCGTTACGGTCTGTCTCGACAGGCGCATCCTTTCTTGCAACAGGCGTGCCGTCTCCCTGTAGACCGGAGTGTCGAGGAAGAAGCGGTTGAACACGAGGTATGCCATCATGCCGGGTGCGGCGTGCGTGCCCGGGACGCTTTCAATTACAGGCTCGTCCTTCTCGCCGTCCATCGGGAAGTAGCCGCGCATGAGCCTGCCTTCCTTGTCCTTGTATTCCACTATCTCGTACTCGTGCTCCGTCACGACGGTTTCCTGGTTGTATGTGTAGCGTGGATACGTCTTTATCACGACAGCTCCCTTTGGCAGCTTGCCCAGGTCGCTCCAGTGGTACACGTGATTGTCGGCATCCATCGTGCGATAGGTCTTGCCCAGGCGGTAGAGCCTGCATTCCTTTTGGCGTGCTGCCGGTTCACCGGATGCGTCCTTTGTATTTTTCACCACATCCACGTCAAGGTTGTCCGGCAGTGATTCCGGCGTGCCGTCAAAGCCGCCTTTCACGTCCGTATGCGGAGTGGGCATGTCGTCGTCCTTGGACTTCGTGCCTTTCTGCGACTTCTTTCCGAAAAGGTGCTTCCGCCCGGCCTTGACCTCACTCCGCAGTTTCGCAGACTCCTCCCTTTCCGCCTTGAGCTGCCTCGTCAGCTCGGACACCTGCACGGCCATTGCAGACACGGCCTCGTTGCTCTTGCGGAGCAGTTCCGTCAGTTCCGTGAGCTTGTCCGACAGTTCGGCGTTCTTCCTGTCGCTTTCCCTGCGGGCGAGGTCCGCCTCTTCCAGGCGTTCCCTCTGGTAATTGGCCAGCTTGATTAATTCGTCCCTGTTCATGTCGGCATAGTCATCAGCCACGCGCCGGGGAGTCTCCTCCCAACGCTTCAGTCTGTGGGCTGATTCTAATATTAAATCCTTGTCTTCCATTGGACATGCCGATACGTTCATTACTATACAAAGGTAATAAAAATATCTGACACAGCCAAGGGAGAACGAATGTAATTATTTGATTTTCAATGTTTTAATAACTAGAGAGCCAAGCAATACCACCACGTCGTCCCAGCTTATCGAAAACACCTTGCGGTCACCTTCATGGAACACCCTCATGAACTTGTACCCCTTGTCGAAACGTTTCTCGTAAAGGCTGCACGAGTGTTTTTCGTAGCTGTAAAGGCGCACCGTCTGCATGTCCTTCGACATCATGATGTACACCTCCCCGGCCTGCGGCTCCCTGTCCATCTGCTGGTGTATCACGGAGAGGACGCGGGCGTACTTGCACCTCATGTCATGGAAATTGCGCAGGTAATAGAACCTGCCGAGTTCGCTGATGCTCAACATAGGCCCTCCAGCTTCTCCACGAGCCGTTTCAGCTGCCCGTAGCTTAAATTCCCTTGGCGCAGACGCAGGCCGTTGCTCACGCGCAGGTCCACCAATATGCGCATTTTGGGGGACGGTTCTTTTGCCTCTTGCGGAACCGAGTCTTTCGCATTGTCCGTTTCCGACAGGGAAGGGCGGCCCGAAATGTTTACTTCCACAACCTTGTGCCGGGTATCCTTGTACCATTTCTCAAACAGGTTGTAAGGGACGTTGTTCCTGTGGCAGAACGTCTGTATGCTTTCGCCCTTCGGATAGGACTCACTCTTGTAACGGATGAATAGCCTTTCAAAATCTTCACTGCTGTACATATCAATAAACTTTTTAGGTTGACAGCGCGAAGGTAGCTACATCTATCTGAACGGGCAATACGTCAGTTTTGGACGCTTACCCTCCTAAAACTCAGACGGTCTGATGATTGATACAAATTCCTTTCAGATACCACTCGTACAAGCGGTGGATACCTTCGTCTATCTCTACTTTGTGATGCCAGCCCAAGTTATGAAGCTTGGTCACATCCGTCAGTTTGCGCATCGTACCGTCCGGTTTGGAAGCATCCCATCGCAACTCGCCCCTGAAACCGATTTCCTTCACAATCTTTTCGGCCAGCTCACGGATGGTCAGCTCCTTGCCAGTGCCTACATTGATGTGGCAGTTACGGATTTCCTTGTCGCCTTCCTTGTAAGTATCCTTGAAGTCCACGTTCAGCAACACATGCACACTGGCATCCGCCATCTCCTCGCTCCACAGGAACTCGCGCAACGGTTTGCCCGTACCCCACAGGGTTACGGCTTCCGGTGTGATGCCGAACTTGGCCAGTTTGTCCAGTATTTCCTCATTGGTATGGCCACCGTTCACGCCTTCCACCGGACGCAGGTCGATGTCCTTCCGCACGGCTTCCCAGTTGCCTTCGTTCAGGCACTTCGCCAGATAGACCTTGCGGATCATGGCCGGAAGCACGTGGCTGTTTTCCAGATGGAAGTTGTCATTCGGTCCGTAGAGGTTGGTGGGCATCACGGCGATGTAGTTCGTACCGTACTGCAGGTTGAAGCTCTCGCACATCTTCAGTCCGGCTATCTTGGCGATGGCATACGGCTCGTTGGTGTATTCTAGCGGGGAGGTTAGCAATACTTCCTCCTTCATCGGTTGGGGAGCCTCACGCGGATAAATGCAGGTGCTGCCCAGGAAGAGCAGTTTCTTTACACCGTGGCGGAAGCTCTCGCCGATCACATTCTGCTGTATCTGCAGGTTCTGGTAGATAAAGTCGGCGCGGTACTGCAGGTTGGCCATGATACCGCCCACATGTGCGGCTGCCAGCACAACGGCATCCGGCTGTTCCTCGTCGAAGAAACGCTTTACGGCTGCGCCGTCCAATAGGTCGAGCTCTTTGTGACTGCGGCCTACCAGATTGGTGTACCCTCTTTGCAGGAGGTTGTTCCAGATGGCGGAGCCTACCAGTCCGTGGTGGCCCGCCACATATATCTTGGATGATTGGTCTAACATATTTCTCTTTATACCTTTTTCTTATACCTACACTTTTATTTTCTGATTATTTTACGATGCCCTTTTCAAGATATTCCTCAAGATTGGTTCGTACTTTCTCCGAAGCACGCTCAACGGCCACCTTCGCCATGTCGCTGTCTACCATTATCTTGACAAGTTGTTCGAAGGATGTCTTGGCAGGATCCCAACCGAGTTCTCTCTTCGCCTTTGACGGGTCACCCCAAAGGTTGACAACATCGGTGGGACGGTAGAAATCTGGAGACACTTCAACAAGTACTTTGCCTGTTGCCTTGTCAATGCCTTTCTCGTTGGCACCTTCACCCTGAAACTCCAACTCGATGCCGACGTTCTTGAAAGCAAGGTAACAGAACTCGCGGACAGAGTGCTGCACGCCCGTGGCAATGACGAAATCTTCCGGGGTGTCATGCTGGAGAATGAGCCACATGCACTCTACATAATCTTTGGCATAACCCCAGTCACGCAGGGACGAGAGATTGCCGAGATAGAGTTTGTCCTGTTTCCCCTGCTTGATGCGGGCGGCGGCCAAAGTGATTTTCCGGGTTACGAATGTCTCGCCGCGACGTTCACTCTCGTGGTTGAACAGGATGCCGGAGCAGCAGAACATGCCGTATGCCTCCCGGTATTCCTTTACAATCCAATAGCCGTATTGCTTGGCCACGGCGTACGGGCTGTAGGGATGGAACGGCGTATTCTCATTCTGGGGAACTTCCTCAACCTTTCCATACAGTTCGGAGGTTGATGCCTGGTAAATGCGGCAGGTCTTGGCCAGACCAAGCTGACGCACGGCTTCCAGGACACGCAACACGCCGGTGGCATCAACGTCACAGGTAAACTCAGGCACGTCGAAACTTACCTGGACATGGCTCTGTGCCGCAAGGTTGTATATCTCATCCGGACGGACTTCGCCTATGACGCCCAGTATGCTCATGGAATCGCCAAGATCGGCATAGTGGAGATGGAAGTGAGGTTGTCCCTCAAGGTGGGCGATGCGCTCACGGAAGTCTACCGACGATCGGCGGATTGTGCCGTGAACGTCATAACCTTTTTCCAATAACAACTCTGCCAGGTACGAGCCGTCCTGACCGGTAACACCTGTAATTAAAGCTTTTTTCATTTTCGATTTTTAATTGTTATGTAGTTAAATTATAGGGTACATCCGATGGACAGAAACCGACAGTCCGTCAGGGCGTGCAGCTCATGCACCTCACTGAGGTCAATCATGATAAAGTCGCCCTCGCTGCAAATATGTGGAATGCCGTTTACTGTAATTTGAAGATGGCCGCCCAACACGAAGAACCATTCCTGCATGTCCGGGTGTGAATGCCCGTCGGCCGTTTCTCCCTGCTTCAGTTCCGTTACGGCTATCTGGGTTATATGGGTCTCCGTTTCCGAATTGGAAAGCAGAACTTGTTTCAAGCCGTAGGAATGCGATGTAGGAATATGTGGAATGGAAGAAAGACGCTTGATTAACATAATGAGATACATAAGTTTGAGAAATTCATCCCCAATGTCAATAGCTAAAGGTTGTCACAGGCATCCATAGGAACAAAATGTCTGTTTCGTACGCTTACAATAGTATGGTTTCTGATTTTAGTTGAGTTTCCGATAATGGTAAGTTAGCAAACCAAAACATATCAGACCGATGATCAATGTAAGACCTATTGCGACACACAGTCCATAGTTTGTGTTTAAGAATAGACAACTCAATGAAACAAAGAGGAGAAGAACTAAACAAAATGCAAATAAATACACGCATAACATCTGTGTACTTTTCTTGTCAAATATAGGTGGGAAATCCGGATCACACCACATCTTGCTTTGATTCGTAAAGCCGAAAGGATGTTCTTTCAATACATTTTTTCGATGCTCGTTCAAGTAATGGCTCATCATTACGAAGTATTTTCTGTTTTTTAGTATCGTTAACAAGACAAGAAGCACAAAGCAGGCAGACAGCAACAACACACTCCCAACAATGTAATTGGACTGGCCATCATTTAGGACATTCCACAAAGTTTCGCCCTTTTTCCGATCGGCATTGAGTATAGTCCAACAAGCACCTATGACAACCAATATCTGTCCGAAAGTAAACTTAGTTAAATCCCAGTTTACACTGTCGTAATGGCGCAACATACCCATACATTCTTGAAAGTCTACAGTCATCATATCTTTCAAGTATTCGTTGGAAACGGATGCCATTTCATCATTATCTGTTTCATGGCTACTTTGGCGAGGTCGCAATATATCTGTCACCACTTCTTTTTGCCGTCTCATCGCATTTATCACAATTCGGTCTATCCACCTGTTCACTGTTCCCATGTTTTGAAGCTGACAATTTTATCTACTATTAACTGCCAATTGCCATCAAAGGTAATGGCTCTATCGTCTATATAGACATCTGCAAGCAGTTTACCTCCTATGGCATTATCGGGTTGATAGGGATTTTCATTAATACTATCATAAACAATATTATTTTCATTCAGAAATTTTCTTACTGCTTCCTTGTTGCCACGTGTTGTATATATAATGATAAACCAGTCTTTTTCTTTCAGCTTTTTCATAGCCTCTGCCGCACCCGGTACAAGTTTGCCAAAATGGTTGTCACCTTGCCATTTTTCATAATGCACAAGTGTTCCATCAATATCTACGCATATTGTTTTCATAAGTAAAGACATTAAGATGCCTTAGGTTTACCATCCATTATTGGTTGCTTAACTTGCGGTGTCTGTGGTGTAGCATCAATGTCGATGCCTTTATAAAAAACGAAGTTCTTATTTCCTGTTATAAATATCCTTGAATCCCGCTTAATCTCCAATATCTTATTTATTAACCGTCTGGACGGATGTCCGTCTTTCATGCCATTGGGTGGACATGAGATAATGTAATTTTTGGGAGAAAGTCTTTTCAGTATATCTGGATTAATGTTCTTACGACTACCATGGTGTGGCAATTGTACTATCGTAAAATCACGACTGTCATTGTTCTGAGACAAACGATTATAAAAATCCAATGCGTTTATGAATGTCGTCTTACCTGCATCGCCTGTAAAAAGGAAGTGTTCTTTTCCAATCTTAAGCGAAAGAACTAAGCTCGTTTGGTTAACCTCAGAAGTATCTTCGTCGTCAAACCATTTGATGATACCATTCTCATCATAAGGTTCCTCCTCCAACTCTACTTTCTTATAACTCTTCTTATTGAATTCGTCTATAATTGATTCCGGGGTTTTCCCTGAAGCCAGTAGAAACTCTTTATATGAAGTTTGATCTGGTGCTAAAACATTCAAAACATCGGGTACAAGATTGCAGCCTTGGAAAGCTCCATATAAAGGTATCTCCTTTTCTTTGGCGATACCTTCTATATCATCAGCCATGGCAAACTCATCTCTCAAACGTTCGGCAAGACTATTTTTTGTAATCCGTCCATCTTTAAAATGTTCAGGTTTAAAACCCGCATCCTTCCATGGTCTGTTCATAACTATCTTCTTAACCTTAATATCACCATTTTCCAAGATGCCCTTAAGTCCCGAAATATGGTCAATGTCAGGATGTGTATTAATCAGCAGATGGATAACAGGGGTATCATACTTAGCTTTAATATGCTGACATATTTTCTCTCCAGTCTCTTTATACCCTCCATCAATGAGTATGACAAACGGATTGTCTCTCTCATCAAATAACTCTATCAAAATGGCATCGCCGCCTTTGGTATCGTTGCCTACTTGAAAAAAACGAATACAATATTTGTTATTGTTGAGTTTCATATCTATTTGAATTTAGTTAATTTTGGGTTGTATCTCAATCTTCCATAAATTTTATCCATTAACAACCTCTTTTTTTATCAATATATTTTATTAAAATGATGACAACCGACACGGTTTCCACCGGTAAACGTTGCTAAAACGGCAAAGCCGTGAAAGCTGCCATCATTGTGCTATCTCTACTTAATACATCATCTCTTGTTTCACCATCTTGTTAAGTTGTGGCAACATCCGCTCTATCACGTGGCTGCACACCTTGTTGTTGCGGTCAAAATCCATATCGTCAAGAATGTCATTCACCTTGTCATCATCCAAATCGCCACCGTGCCCTACGGTCACCGTTCCGATTGCCTGCAATTTCCTGATTTTGTTGGAAATGGCTGCATTGTGTGCCGCCGAAGCCAGTTCGTAGGGAAACATCTCATATACGAGATTGCAATAGCGTAACAGCTCGTGGAAATCCTCGGTTCGGTGAGATATGCCGCCAGCATCTCTTCCTCGTATTTACGCAAGAGGTAAAGGCTTTTCAGGCTTGGAAGTCTATTTGCCAACAGCTTGCTCATCATCAGGAACAAGGCGTGCGAGACGATGATATGGTCTTCATCGGGATGCAAGGCAAACATATGGTCTTCCGGCTTGCAGCGTTCCTGCAAGTCTGTTCCCATTTGGTCGAACAATTGCCTGCACATGTCTCTTATCGATACCTTTTCCATTCTGCAGCTCTTAATAAAAATCCCGTCAACTTCATAGAAGTTCGCTTATTTTCACATCTCCTGCGAGACCTTCCCACGAATGCCGGGCAACAGTCAGGTTCAAGGGGAAAGGAAGTCCGAGCATCCGTCCGATGTTTCTTAGGTTCCAGTTGATGCTGTGGATGGCCGCGTCATGCTGCCGCCACTGTTCTTCCGGAGTCTCCGCCGTGATAATGGGGAATATGTAAGGGGTGTCCGGCTGTGCGTATCTGTCCACAATGTCCTGCAGAAAAGTGTTCCATCGGACAAGCTCTTCCTTGCCGGTCACTTTCGAGGTGTATGTGAGAAATCCGTCTTTTATATTGTCCCTTGTGAGATAGAACAGGTCGCGTCCTGTCATGCCCTTGGCGAACACCGCGAAAAGAAACAGGTCGCGGGCGAACAGGGCGGAGGGGCGCAGGCCGCTTACGTCCTGTAACGCATTCTCATCACTTCCTTGGGTGTCAATCTGTTCTTGTCCTTCCTGCTCTTGGTATGGTAACTGACATCCATCCCTTCAAACGGATGGCATTCCGCGGTAAGCCCGTCATCCACGGCACAGCGGTAAACCCGTTTCAGGTTCCTGATATACAGGGATATTGTATTCCGTCCCAATTCCTGATTCTTCAGCCAGGTGTGGTAGTTGCGTATCAGCAGGGCGTCAAAGTCCTTGAACGGCACCTCGTTCTTGCCGAGATAGGTGATGAACCGCTTGATGTATCCTTTCAGCTTGACCGCCGCGTCGTACCGGCCCTCGTCCTGCAGTTTCTCAACACGGGAGTTGGCGTAGGCAATAAAACCGCTTTCATTGTCTGCTGTCAATGGCAGGGCGGCAGTCCGTATTTCTTTCTGTTCGTTATCCACTTTTAAACAATAATTACCTTTTTATATTTATAGTTTCGCCGTACCACTGACTGTGCCCGACGGTTTCAGCCATTCTAAAAAGTCGAAGATGTTCGGCTCGTCTAAGTAGATGCCCATGTCGGCATAATATGCCTCTTCAGGGTCGAGCGGTACGGTGTAAAGGTCTTCGTAGAGGCTTATCCGCTTGCCGAACGGTGTCGTGAAACAGGTATGTTTCGCGGCTTCCTGTTCTTTCTTTTGGATGTCGTTCCATACGTTTTCACCGTTCCATACGGGTAACGCTTCCTTATTGAGCCACACGGCAGAGCCGTTGATGTATGTCTTATCCCGATAGGTTACAAGCTGGGCGGCAAGATGGCGGCCTTGCGCATTTTCCGAAACGTGGTCAGGAAAAGTCACGTCCCCAAACACACGGCCGTCCCTGTGCCGCAGTGTAAGGGTGCGTTCATCCTTACGTTCCATGACCGTGTAAGTGTCCAACCGTTCGGGACGGATGGTATCAAGGGCGTTTGCCACATCTGACAATAAGCCGCTTTCCTGTCCTTCAACGGTAGATGCCGACAGGCGGAACTGCTTGGCTATCGTAGCCGACAGGGACTTTCCGTGTTTGTCGCGCCAGTTGAACGCCATGTCCGCCCACATCATCTGCCCGGCTGTTTGGCTGTTCCCCGTCAACTTGAGGAACACCGCTTGCCGGTAGCGCAGGTCAGGGAATACGCGCCGCAGGTTCCGGTCTTCCCGTACAAAATAGACCAGCATATCACTCAGTCGCATGAAGTCGCCGGCCAGTACGCATTCCGTCATCCATTGCCTGAGGGAACTTTGTGTAGCCTTCGCCACAGCCTCGGACACGAGATTGTGTACCTTGGACGTTGTATTGGCGTTCATGCCCAAACCGTCGCACCAATGGAACACCACATCGCCCAAGCTGCGGTACATATATTCATAGACTCCGTCAAGCCCGACCGCGATGATATTCTCCGTATAGAGCAGCAGGGAAAGGATGGTCTCCTCGTTGGATTTATGCGTGTCCGGTTCGACCAGACGGTGCAGCCTGCCATAGACCTCATAATAGAAGGCCGCGTCGCCGTCCACATTCATCGACGGATGGTGAAGGTGTTTCCATTCGGAAGTAAACCTGTCTATGGTGTACATGGAGTAATATTTTCGGTAACTTATTCGTGTAGCCATACAGTGCGCAGATACCTGCGCCATACGGCGAGATGGCTGGTCGTGTTGATTTCCTTGCAGATACGGACACAGGTCTTTATCAATTTTTCCTTTGCCGCGTCTTTTTCTTGTGCTGAGGATTGGATGGCAAAGATGTTCAACTTATCTTCGCCGACCTTGAAATCCTGTACGGCTTTTACGGCAGAATCCGCATCTGTCAACACCTTATATAATGTCTGTGCATAGTTGCGGAAAGACTCGATGTACTTCTCTCTTTCCGTATTGGTGGCCTCGTCACGGACAGCCTGCACCGTTCCGGCCACTAATTTCTCGTTGGCTTTTCCTGCCGTCAGGAAATATCCGCGGAGAAAACCGTCCCAGTTGGCGAAGAAAGTGACGTTTCCGTCTATCTCCGTCATGCCGACATGGGCATAGTATGCGGTGGTAATCTTGCCGTCCTCCTGCCTGCTGGGGTAATAGACCTCTTCGGTTATGTCAACCTTGCGGATGATTTCCGTAAAATCCTTGTGCCGGAACTCCACTTCGCTCTTGCCGTCCTCCATTTCAATCCCTGATGTGGGTGTAAGGAAGGGGCGGAGGGTAAGAACGGGATATTCCTGCCGTACATAGCCCGGATTGTCGTGCTCGTAGCGGGCAAGGTTTATCAGGAGTTCCGCCTCCTTGGCGGTCAACCCAGAAAGTCGGCTACCCAATGCGGTCTTGCCTTCTTTGCCGAGCTCCCGGCAGAGGGCCGACAGCGACAGGTCGGCGGCAAGACGCTCCATGAGCTTATAAAGCATTTCCTGTGTGCGCTCTCCGTAACCGCAGGCCTGCAGGATTCCGGCAAGCAGGTCAACGGCGCGTCCTTTCTCCGTGCCTACGGACAACCGGTCGCCCTCGGCATTGTGAAGACGGACGACGTGCAGGTCGGAGACATTGGGATAAGTGACCGTCAGCCGGCTGCCCGGCATCATGCCCTGCACGTGGAACACCAGTCCCTTCTTGCGGTGGAAGCGGCAGACATAGCCCTCGCATCCGGCCAGCGGACCGTCAATCACACGCACAATCTCGTTCGGCTCGTCCGCCTTCGCGTTGAAAGCGTAGTCCGAAAAAGGCCGTTCCAGCACCACCACCTTGTCGGCATAGTTCTCGTTGAAGTCACGGAAAGCACGCATCTGGTTCTCGGGTATGGTACAGGGGGCGGCTTTCTCATCCGGCGTGCGCTTGCGGTTGTAGCGGATAAAGGCGTTGGGATAGCTGTCACGGAGGAACTCTACCAGCGCGCTTTGGGTGGAAAGCACGAACACGTAGCCGTCAAAGAGAGGCAGCCGCTGCTCGTTGTCCCCACGGCGCACGCACACCTTGGTGTGGGTGGGGCAATAGACTTCCAGTATGTTGCGTATCCTGCCCTTCTCACGTTCCATGACCGCGCACAGCTCCGCCTCGTGTCCGGGCTGGGTGCGGACAATATACCATCGGTAATCCACATAGTTGAGCTTGTCGGGCATATAAATGCTAAGGAGTTTGAGGCGTTGGGAAACCTTGCCTGGATTTGAAAACCTTATCGACTGAAAAGCGCGTTCCTTACGTTACCCTCATGACAATCGCATGACGGCTGACCGATACCTCTCCGAACCTGAATCATCACGCTTTGCAAACTTTTTCATAAAGTTTCCGGGCGTTGTTTACAACATTCTTTAGGTCTAACGGCAGCATTCCGGAGTAAAAACTCAGCAACAATGGCCTGCCGTTGTTATGTGACGAGAAGAGCAAAGCGCGATGCGCTTTATAGTCAATGTCTCCATATCACAAATATCTGTTATTCAGTCAATTAAGTCTTTTCAGCTTCGCCGCTTTACAACCGTTTTATAGTATGAAGCGGCAGATTTGTTGCAAAAGTAATAAAAATATTTAATACAGAGATATTTACGGCTTGAAAATTTTTCAAGACTGATGATTTATTTTTCCCAAAAACCGCATTTGTTCGACAAAAATTGAAAAACCGCATTTGTTACATTATGATTATCAATGAGTTATAAAATCCTGTCGCTTCATACTATACAGCGGCGAATTTCGTCGAACATTTTTCTTGCGTTTTTTATTGGCGAAAAATGCAGTCAATCATCTTTCGGTTGGCTTTTACCACGTTCTCCGTATCAATGGAGGAAAGGTAAATCTGCGTGGTTTTCAGACTCTCATGCCCTAATCCCTTACTGACAACGGACAGGCTGATTCCCATATTCATCATCGTGCTGGCCCATGTATGCCTTGCGACATATGTTGTGAGCGGCATCTGCAGTCCAACCATTCCACCGATTTCTTTCAGGTAGTTGTTCACCTTGTGTTCCATCCGCTCGTATTGCAGTCGTTCCGTACCGTCCGCCTTGGTGATTATGGGCAATAGATACGGGCTGCCTATGGTCAAGTGGTTATAGTTGTCCACGATGTCCTGCATGACGGGTTCCCATCCTATGGACAGGATCTGCCCGTTTTTTTTGCGGCTGTATTGCAGCACTCCGTTTCGGATGTCACCTTTTTTCAGATATGCCATGTCCACGAACGAGATGCCCTGCAGGTAGATGCACAGCATGAATATGTCCCTTGCAAAGGCAATGGTCGAGCCTTCGGGCAGGGGCAACCGCCTGATGGCGCGGACGGCATCTAAGGAGATGGCACGCTTGGCCGTTGGGTCAAAACCGGTGAACACATGACGGAAGATATTCTTGTTGTCGGCAAGTCCCATGTCCACCGCCTTGCGGTAAAGGGTACGCAACGTGCGCAGGTAGCACGACGAGGAGTTGCGCTTCACGCCCCGTCCTTTCAGCCATGCCTCATACCGGCTCATCATGTCCGCGTCCAGCGCGTCAATGGCAATGTCTTTTCCGCCGAGGAAGCGTGAAAAGCTCGCCTGTGCGTCGCGGTATGTCTTGGCCGTCCCCGTCCTGCCCGCACGGAGCTTTTTCGCAATCATGCCGTGTATGAAGCCAAACCATGTCTGGCAGGGAGGAAGAAGGCGGAACGCCGTGGCGATGTCGTCTGCGGTGTATTCCACCAATGCCAGCTCCTTTTCCCGGATGATTGCAGTAAGCTGTTTACTGGCCCATTGTATCTTGGATGCCGTCAGTCTCAGCTCGGCCTGTCTTTCCGGCGTTCCGGTGATGCGCACGGACGAGGTCTTCTCATGCCATTCCTCGGACTTTATATGGTAACCCGTATAAACGGTTCTCGTACTTCTGCGGTGAATCAACTGGAAATAAAGGGTGCCTTCCTTACCGGGGATTATTGATGGACGGAATTTAAGTTTGAATGTGGTCATAATGTTTGATCTTTTATTTATTGTTAAAACTGGGAAATATACGGGGACATTCTTTTTCGTCATTCCATTCCATTGTCAGTTCCGTATGGGGTTTTATCTGTATTATTCCACCTTATTTTGCTCCTTTTCTGTTAACCACGTTGTTTATCATCTCTTTCACATCCAGTCCCACCTGTACAAAGTTCCTGTATAAAATTCGTTCTCTTTCTTCCCTTGATTTGAATGTGTAAAACTTGGGTAACGGTACATATCCGGCTTCTTCTTTCTTGATTTCTGTCATGTCAAAGTCGGTCTTGCAGAAGAACTTGGTGGTCTTGAACTCCTCACTTTCCTGTATGTTCATCGTGCCGCCTCTTCCTGTCTTGGTCGCTACGAAATCCCTGGCGGTCTGGCCACAAATCCAGCCTGTCGCCATATCGGAGATTTTCGAGGCGGGCACCAGGCTGTCCATGTTCTCATTCAGGTTGATGCTGGTTTTGTCCCGGTCGATGGTCACGCCTTTCTTCAACTGTACCACTTTCCCGAAGATGTCGCTGGAAAGCCATTCCAAGGTTTCCTTGGAGCGGGCAGAGCCTGATACCACGTTGCCCACGGTTGTGATGATTTTCTGCATACCCACCTTGCCGTAGTCGGCCTCCAACTGCGGCAGTTCCTGGAAGCCTAACGCCACGCTCACCTTATTGCTTCGTGCTGTACCTATAAGGCGATCTATTTTGTGGAAATACAAGGTCGGCAATTCGTCCACAATGATGCTTACAGGGATATTCTTTCCCTGTCCGGTGTTCACGCGGGTCACAAGACGGTTCAGTATCAGGGCGTTCAGCGCACCAATGATGCTCTCCATTTCCGGGTCATTGGCTATCAGCAGATAACTGGGATTCTTCGGGTCGCTTACTTTCAAGTCAAAGTCATCCCCGTCCTTGTGAAAAATCCAATAGCTTTCCTTAGTGGCCAGACGGGAGGTATAGACGCGCAACGTACCAATCATACCTTCCAACTGTTCCATCGCCTTGTTCTTGAAGGCTGTCTGGAACGGACCGAGTAGCGGAGCCACCTCGTTATCGGTTTCCAGCACCTCGAAGATGGTCTGGTAGCTCTCGTTCAGAAAAGAGAGGATATGCGGCATGTCAGAGTATTTGCCCAGCCAATAGGCCGGCTCCACCTCGTTGCCGTCAGCATCGAACACGCGCCCGGTAGGCACCATCCGCTTAGTGGCTTTGTCCTCCACTTTCTCTGTTATCAGCTTGTGCCTTTGACTGTCGTAGGGTTCCTTCTCATAATTGCAGAAGAAGTATATACAGGCGGCAAGGAAGTTCACGGCCGAGGTCTGAAAGAACTGGTCGCTTCCTCCGCCACCCTCTTTCTTTCCTTTCTGCAGCGATTCCAACAGGGTTTCCGCCGTTTCGCTTGCTGCCGCTAAGTTGTTGATGTACTTCAACTGAATGGGGTTCACCCTACGGCTATATTCGACATCTACGAAGTTAATGATGTTGAACTTACAGCCTTTAGGCAGTCTGCCGAGTTTCTGATTCTTCCTATAGTGGTAATACAGTTTAGTTGCCAAAGTTGGAAACTTGTAGTCGTAAACTACTAAGGCAAAGCCTTTTGCAGAATGTTGGCGGATAAACGGTTCGATTATCGAGAAGGTCTTGCCACTACCGGGAGTACCAACCACCCATGTCCCCCTGAAAGGATTGGATATGTTCACCCATCCTTTGCGAAATTTGCCTTTATAATAGAAGCGCATCGGTATGTTCACCGAATACTTGTTTTCCACCAGCTCCGTACATTGCTCGAAACTTTCATTCTCAAAATTGAAACGGTCCTTCAGCAGTCCGTCCTTGATGAACTTGGATATGTTGTCCAATGCGATGTGTACCAATATCACTCCTATTACCGTGGCCAGCATATAGAGGATGATGTTCAATCTAAGGGAATAGAGGTAAACATTCATCGGATGGTTGTACAGCCACACGGACACGACAAGCAGAAGTACGCCGCCTACCAACGGATAGATTACCTGCCGTCTGGCATTGAATTCCAGATGTTTCTTGTTACGGGTTCCCATGCAAGTGATGCAGACCAACAGGAACGTAGCGACCTTGCTATATACGAGGTGTCCGTCCTGATAGATAAGCCAATGGCGGATTCTTGCGTGAATGTCATACAGGATATTCTCCCAGCCGTCTGATGGTGACGGGTTGTAAGCGTACACGAAGAACTCCAGCAGGACAGACAGGTAGATGACCGCCCTGAATATCTTGTATGCACCTTGCAGTTCCTTGCTTTCTTCCATTATCGTATGCTTTTACAAATTCAACTTTACAACTTTACCGGCAGATTTTTTCCTCATTGGTTAAGGGTGATAATCGGACGTACCTTGTGCGCCTGCCACTTGGGCGTTTCCTGAATGGAGCCGCTACCCGTGGAATAAAGCCAGGCTTTGGCCGTTTCCTGACCTTCCACTTCCGTAGAAGTCCAATACCAGCAATCGTCAGCCGTGTCGGGCAGCGGCTCTCCGCCACAGGCTTCCAGACAGGGATTGACTACAGCCTTGGCCGCATAGAGCAGACGCATCTGCGCCACAGAGGGGATAAAGGCGCTTTGCCCGTACCGCCACAGGTCGAACACACGCTCCGCTATCGGCGAGGCCACTTCCTCCGTGTCATACAATGCAAAGGTGTTCTCGTTCCCGTCACAGGCGGTCAGGTCTGCCGATGTGCCTTGTGCCACGCCGATACTATCCGCAAAGGCTTCCGCCGGGAGGTCATGCAGATACACGGCATAGCCGTTGCCTGCAATTTCCGCATGGGTGTTTAGATAGAAAACCACGGCAATGGCTTCCTTGCCGGAACTTTTATAGGTTTCATAACTTACCGTTTCCCCGTCCGTGCATAGGACATGGCCGATTTTTACTGCCATGTCAGGTTCGTCAAGATGGGTGTCGCAGGCCGTCAGGCACAATGCTGAAAGGCTTATGAAAAGAATCATGATAGGTCTCATTTTATTTTCAGCGTTAAATCAGTGTTAATTCATTCTTCATCTGCAAGGTATCTTGAAGCCGAGGACGACACCCGTCCTGAGAAGGTCTTCACCTTTTATCATCAGGTCGCCCTTGACTTGCCAGTACAGCATCCATCCGGAACGCAGCGCATAATTGTGCTCATATCCTATGTGGATACCTCCCAGGAAACGGTCTGTGTCACTACCAGCCGAAGCACCGATGCGGAGATTCCCGAAATGATTCCGCCCACGTACTACACAAGGCTTGTAAGCCACGCCGGCACCGTAGCTGCGGTAATTCCTCCAGAAACTTTCCGGGCAGACATGCCTGCAGGTGGGGCATTCGTCCCATTTGAGGTAGCCGTTCACAAAAATCTCCCATGCGTTATGGTGCTTGGTTTCCCATTCGTATGCCACTGTCGCGTCCAGCCCGTTCTCATACAGCAGTCCTAAGCCCAGTGAGACACGGCCAGTATTGTTCTGTGCCGATGCGGTCACGGATAAGGCAAATACAGCCGCGGCTATGGCAAACAGGCGTATTCTTGTCCTTCCCTTATTTTTCAATGTTTCATCCATTTTTCAGTCTTCTTTTTGAAATTATTCCACAACCAACAGGCTTTCATCGAACGAATCGGCCGAAAGCACATCCTCGTAATCAATGTCCAGGGCGATTGTGCGTCCGGAAATCTGCTTCTCGCTGACTTCTATGGTCAATATCTTGTCATTGGGGAAAGTCATCTTCTCCAGCACGATGACATTGCGGTAGCCGCGTTGGAACGAGGGAGCATTTTCCAGCACCAGCGCCGGAGTGAGTTCAATCACCTGAGCATTGGTGGCTTTCGATACTTTACGGTCGGCCAGTTTCACCCGTATCTGGTCGATGTCGAAACGGATGCGGGTCTTGTTCTCAATGGAGAAGTCGATGAAGAAATAGTTTCCGACGGCATAGACATTGTTCAGCCGCATAACCATGCGGTTCGATTTAGCCCCCACATTGCGGTATCTTGCCGGGGAGTTCCAGATTCTACGTGCATATTTCAGCATATCTTCGGTGGACATGCTCACTGCCGGATTGTTGTAGGCACTTCGTTCCTGCAAGGCGATTTCCTTGTCCGTCACGGCCTCCTGCAGCCGGGTGGTGTACAGCAGGGCATATTGTGTTCGGTAACGTTCCGTTACAATGGTGACGATGGCCAGCACTTCACCGTCAGCATGTCCCGCCTCCTTGGGCTTCAGCCGGATGGTGTTGTCCATCGGCTGGTCCCCTGCAACCTTATCGGTGGAAATATCCACAAACAAGACAGGCTCCGAGGCGGTGATGACGGTCGTCACCTGTTCGTTCACCGTCAACTGTACCATTTCTTCGTATGTCCGTTGGGCATGGAGTTCTGTCCATGCGGTCATTCCCATAAGCAGCAGGGAAAGGATGATGCTCTTTTTCATTGTTCCGCGATGTTATTTACTTCTTGTGGGTTGTTCCTTTTGTTGAGTTCTTCTTCAATCCGCCGGTTGGCGGTTTCGTAGTAGTTCCTGTCCGTCTCAAAGCCGATATAGTGCCTGCCGGAGCGTATGGCGGCGATGGCCGTCGTTCCGGAGCCGATGCAGTTGTCCAATACCACGTCTCCTTCGTCAGTGTAGGTGCGTATCAGGTATTCCACCAGGCTGACCGGTTTCTGGGTCGGGTGGTAGAAGGTGCCTTTCTTAAACTCCTTGGGGGCATAGATGACAGAGGTGGGGTATTTCTCGTCCATAATGCGCACAGGTGTCAGCTTCATGTTCCCGTAGCACCGGTTCGTGCAGTCTGACCGGACTTTCCGCCCGTGATTGCGCTGTTCAGGCGTACTCGGTCTCATTTGAGGATGGTACACCGGCAGCTTCTTGTAGAATACCAGTATGTCCTCGTGCTGGCGCAGGGGCATACGGTTGGCGTTCAGATGTCCGCTCACCCGGTCCTTATGCCACACCAGGTTGTATCTCCACAGCTTGGGCTGTGAGAGTACCAGTTCGGCAGAGAACATCCCCTGGGCGAACAGAATAATGGGACTGTCGGGCTTTGTGACACGCTTATATTCTTTCCACAGGGGTTCCAGCGGAATCCGGTTGTCCCACCGGGCTGCCTCGTTCTGTCTGTTCAGCACCCCGTATGGCAGGTCGGCGATGACGGCATCGACACTCCGTGATTCCATGCGTTTCATGCCTTCCAGACAGTCTTCCAGATATATTTTGTCTGTTTCAATCATAAGTCTTGTATTTACATTTTGAAGTTTACTTTGCCTCGCCCTTGTCATTTACCAAATAGACAAAGGTTCCGTATTTCAGTTTGGCCTTGTTTTTCTTTATTGCCTTGCCAATGGCATTGGCCGTTTTCTGGTAGGCGTTCTGAATGGCCTGCATCCCCCATTGGGTGAAACTGTTGCCGTAGCTGCCGCTGTTCAGGCTCATGTTTCCCGTCACGGCACCGCTGGCGACATCCTTGCTCGTTTCCCTGAAACTGCTTTCTGGAACATACAGCCCCTCCAGTCCGTCGGTGTCATACAACGAAATGTTCACTTTTACAAGCCTGTCGTCCACCAGTACGCTCTGCACCTTGCCTTTTACCCTCTGTGAGCCGAAACCGTTCATCGTGGCATACAGGTAGGTGCCGCTTTTCAGTACGGCATCCCCGATTTCCACATCGTCCAGCAACCGCAGGCGTACACGTGATCCGTCCACGGCCTTGATGTCCTCGTCGATGATGGCCTTGATCAGGTCGGTGGCTTTCCCGTTTTTCGACAAGGTATGGAAGTAGTCCGAAGCGGTCTTGACTTTCTTGACCATCTCCGTGGGTTCTTCATCCTCTGTCAGTGCGTTGACGGCCCTGTTGTTCTCTTCCACTTTTCCCTGCATGGGGATTGCCGCTCTTGCCGTGTCTTTCGGAGTTACCGTATCGGCATCGGCCGGCGACAGGCCTGTCTGGCCGCGAAGCCTCGCTTCGGCAAGGGCACGGTTGAGTTCTTCGAGGGCTTCCTGCTCTCCCGTCCAGCTATCGGCCGTTTGTGCATCCAGTTCCTTTTCCTGCTGTTGCTGTTCAAGCAAGGCGATGTCATCCTCAGTGTACTTGGATTCATATTCTTCTTTCTTGTCATCGGGTTCTTCTCTTTCAATGTTGTCTATTGCGGTGTAGTCTCCAATCTTGCCCCATTCTTTCTGCATGTTCTCGTATTTTCCGCCTATCCCGTCTCCGCCCTTGATGTTGGCATCGGGCAGTTCAGGGTTCAGGAATTCCGTGGTCTGCAGGTTCTTGTCCTGTGTCTCGGCCACTTCCGTGCCGAACAGGTCGAACACGAAATAAGCCGTCACCAGCAGGGGCAGGTAGATGATGGCCGGTAGCATGTACTTGGGCTGCCGGAAATTGATTTTGTCCGTTATCTTCATCGTTGTTTCTCATTTAATGGGTGGCTTTCCTGTATTCCTTTACCCTGAAAGTCCCTGTGTACCGATTTCAACACGGAATCCTGCCTTCCTGTAGCGGTCTGCTGTACGGCCGGCTGTTTGCAGGCATTCACGATGCGGTAAATGTTGTAGCCGAAGCTTACCGCCACGAAGCCGAATACAAGAACAAGGAACAGCGTCCGGTGCATGTCGGCAAAGTGTTGTACGGCGGCGGCCGCCTTGTCGATGCGGAGGGCCTTTGCGAACTTGCGCCCGGCTTTCACGTCACGTTCATAGCGCTCTTTATATTGCGGGTCATTCTTGTCAGGCATCTTTTCGCCTAACAGTATCCTTTTCATACCTTTCATACGCATAGTCTTTTCTGTCAATAACTGTTTTTCGTCTTCTGCTCAATATCCTTGTTCAGCAGCGTCCTCCAGTTTACAATCAGTAATCCGTGAGGGTTGTTCTCCGTCCTCGGCACACGCTTCAGCTTGCCGGCTGTGACCAGCTCGCGCATCAGAATGCTGCTTCGGCGTTCGATACGCTGTCTTCCGTAGTAAGTGAACTCTATCTTTTCCCTGTCGAATTTGATGCTGTCACAGAAGATGGAGAACACGGCACTCGTACCCATGATGTTGGAATAGAAACCTTTTTCCTTCAGCGTGTTGTACTGCGCCAGTCCCGTTTCGTCCACCAGATACATGGCTTTCTCCATGGTATAGCGGATATATTTGTCATCCGGTGCAAGGGTGAAGAACAGGTGGTGGAACATCTCGACATGGCTTTTTGCCTCCACATCGAGTGTTTCCTCCATATCCGTCTGTCTCACCAAAACGGGTACGTTCCCGTCCAGGACATATACCTTCTTCTGCGCGTCGGCAACCATGCCGCGTGCTGTCCAGATGCTTGCCATGCTGATAAGGATGCACCCTACGAGAAAGACGACGCATAGGATGGTCACCAGCTTGATCTTGTTTTCCAGATTCTTAATCACCATCCGCTACCCCTCCTTGTTAAAGTCCCGGCTGATGTATTCTTTGTACAGCATCGGCATCAGGGTTGTTTTCAATTCTGCCAGCAAAGGCTCAAAATACTCAGAAAAGACCTGTACATAATAGCCTTCCAGTGCCACCTGCTGCCATACCCACCAGATATCTCTTTCCCGTTTCTTCGCATTTCTATAGAGCTTGGCCAAATGCAGCCTGCAGGTCAGATACTCCACCAAGGGCACAATGTAGCGGTCGTCATAATCGAACGCTTCATCCATTTCCTCAAACAAGGCATCATAACGGCCGTATTCCAGCCCTTCTGCTGCCTTTTCATTCAAACGCCGGTTGGCATAATCCACAAAACGGGCATCCATGCACCATTTCTCGATTTTCTTTTCGATTTTCATATAGAGTTAATTTTTAATTGGTTTTCATCTTATTATAGTGTTCATTGCTCCTGTTGCCGACATCTTGGCCTGTTGCGCTACTCCTTCACCGAAGTTACGGGTAGAGAAAGCCGTATCACCTTCAGGAATCATCCATGCCGCCAAATCAGGCACAAGGTTCAGGCACTTCAATGCCACGATGCTTGCTGCCATCAGGTAACCGGCAGAGAAGAATGAGTTTTGCAGGTAGGCTGCCATCGTCTGCTCGCTGGCCGTTATGGCTGTCAGGTTCTCGACTTGGATGGAAAGCACGATGTCAAACAGAAGCAATACATAAAAGCCGACGAAGAACAGCATCGCTCCATAGAAATGGACGGTCAGATACCTTGTAATCCATTTGGCCCAGGCTCCTTCCCATTTCGGCAACAAGCTGAAAGCCCATTGTATCGGGCCGAATATCGTCAGCATTCCTAACAATATCTGCTGGCAGTAGATGGTACTCCACCAGCCGATTCTGAATACGACCAGTGCGATAAGCATGATAATTTTGTCAATCCCGACTACCACACCGGCTGTCAGAGAGGTAAACCATAAACGTGAAGAGTCCTTTTCCATGTTGGTCACTTCATCCACACCGGTCTGTTCCATGGTCGCTTCAATCAGGTCCGGATCCGATGTCCCTGAATGTGCCACATCGGCCTGTGCCTGCAGGTTGTTGTAGATGGTGTCGCGCACATAGATAAGCTGCTGCACTTCCTCGAACTTGTCGGAAATCTGTACGGCTTCCGCCTCGTACAGGTCATGGGTATATGAGCCGATACAGTTGGGTATGTAGGAGAGAAAATCCAGGAAGCACCAGTTGCTGCCACTGCCGGCCATGCCCGTGTCGGCAGGCGGGTACCACCAGCAGAGGATGATGGATATGGCCAACGGCCTGAACAGTTTCATCACGTCCAAGGGCTCGTGCTTTACCATCATCTTGTAGGCCATTCCTGCTGCCATGACAATGGCGAACAGGGCGGCCAGTGCCATGCACATCTGCAAGATCCACCAATTACTCCAGATGGGTAAAACCATAGGAAAACATATCTAACGTAATCTGCCAAATAGCACTGATTTATAGTTAATTATAAATAGAGGCCGTTTTTTGATTGGATAGTTATATTTGCCTAATTTGGGATATAAAAGCACGCTTTTTGTCCCGTTTTTGTCCCGCCGTGAATTATCTTTGTTGCGCTTGCAAGTGACTGATATACAATATAGTAACAAATCCAAGAATCGGATAACACAGAAAAGAAAATGGGACGAAAGAAGAAAGAAATCAAAATCAAGGAGCCTGTCCGCATACGAGAAAAGAGGCTCAACGATGGCAATGTAAGCCTGTATCTCGACATGTACTATCGTGGCGCAAGGAAGAAAGAGGGTCTGAAACTCTACCTCGTGCCTGAAACGGATGCCGCCGCCAAGTTGCAGAACAGGAACACGCGCAAGCTGGCCGAGCAAATCAAGGCGCAACGCATCCTCGACATTCAGGAAAAGGGTCTTGTGAACTGGGAGGACGTGAAAAAGGCACGGATGACGCTCAGCGCATGGGTGGCGAAGTACACCGCCGAGGAAAATGGGCTAAGTCCGGCCAGCATGAGGTCGAAGCGGAACGCACAGGCAAGGGTGGAAGAATACCTATTATATATAGGCAAGCCGACCCTCGCCCTAAAAGAGGTTGACAAGGATTTCTGCAAGGGCTTCATCGCCTTTCTGAAAACCTGCACGTTCAACCAAGGCAAAAAGACGTTGAGCAGTACGACCTGCCGCATCTTTATGAACCGCCTTGCCGCTGCGCTGAACAAGGCCGTAAGCGAGGGAATGTTAGACCGCAATCCTTTCAAACTGTTGGAAACAAAGGAGAAGCCGCAGAAGCTGAGCGCCATGCGTGAGTTCCTGACCATTGAGGAACTTCGTCAACTGATGGCCACGCCGTGCCGCTACGACATTGTGAAAAAGGCATTTCTGTTTTCCTGTTTCACCGGGTTACGGTACAGCGACATGATGACCTTGAAATGGAGCGAGATACACACGGCGGCGGACGGGAAGACGCTCTACATCGAGCATCAGCAGGTGAAAACCAAGAACACGGTGACGATACCGCTCTCCAATGAAGCCTTGAAATGGATGCCCCGAAAGTCAAAGGATGACGACCGGGTTTTCCATCAGTTGCGCATCACCTCTACCACGGTGGAAGTAGTGTTGGGCGAATGGATGCAGGAGGCCGGAATACAGAAGCACATCACCTACCATTGTAGCAGGCATACGGCGGCGACCCTGTTGCTGACCCTCGGCGCAGACCTCTACACGGTGAGCAAGATACTCGGACACCGAAGCATCCGCATGACCGAAGTCTATGCCAAGATAGTGGATAAGAAGAAAATCGAGACTATGAACCTCGTGAACAATATGTTTGTATAACAAAAATCGAAAGGAAGAATTTTATGAAAGTGGAAATCAAAGTGAGAATGTTGACTGCCGGAAACCGCAGCCTGTATCTGGAATACTACGAAACGGGCTTCCGCAAAAGAGAAAACCTGCACCTGTACCTTGTACCCGATGATGCGCCCAATGCAAGGAAACTCAACGAGCAGACCTACCGAAAGGCGCAGGAGATACAGGCGCAGCGCATCCTTACCCCTCCGTCATTCGAGAAGAAGCAAAAGACGGAAGAAAACGAAGCGGCCAAGACCATGACCTGGCTCCAGTGGTGTGGCGACTATGTGCGTTGCGCCATGCTGGACGGGAACTGCCCAAAGATGATACAGCACAAGGACGTTGTGCGCAGACGGATTGAGACTTATTTGAAACGAGCCAAGAAAACGGATGTCCTGCTGAAAGACGTGGATAGGGATTTGGTAAGCGGCCTGTTCGGGTATATGCGCAATTACCGCAACCGTAAACAGATAAAGGCAAATGGCGGCAGACTGGCGGCTTACACCCTCGTACTGTTTGAGGAAACGGTAAAGGCCATCTTCAACAAGGCCGTGCGTGACGGACTGATGGCTTCCAATCCCGTTCAGGAACTTACAAGGGAGGAGCGTTTCCATGCGCCGGACAAGCACCGCGAATACCTGACGGCTGACGAACTGAAACGCTTTCTTGCCGTAGAGCCGCAAACCTATATGGAAGAAGTCGTGCAAAGGGCTTTCGGCTTCTCGTGCATGACGGGGCTTAGGCTCGGCGACATGCAACGGCTGCGGTGGAGCGACATCAAGGACGTAAACGGCGTACAAACGGTGTCGGTCATCCAGCACAAGACCAAGCGGCCAGTTGCCGTACCGCTCAATGCGTTGGCTCTATCGTTGCTTCCTCCACGCCCCGAAAACGGAGAGGACGGCATCATCTTCCCGTTGGTGAAGAAGCCCGACAACGTGGCGAAGTACGTGCGCCGCATCAAGGACAAGGCAGGGATAGAAAAGGATTTCACCTATCACAGCAGCCGCCATTCGGCGGCAACGCTGGCGATAACGGCAGGTGCGGAACTCTACTCAGTCAGCAAGATTTTGGGGCATGGCAGCATCGCGTCAACGCAGGTTTACGCAAAGGTGAAAATGGAAAAGAAAGTTGAAGCAATGAACCTGACAAACGGTGTGTTCTAACTTGAATGATAGCCCAAACAGGGGGTTGTTGAAATGACATCCCCCTATATTTGAAGTAGAAGTTGTTTAGGGGGTCGCTAAATCAACGACTCCCTATAATGTTTCATATTTATGGAGAAGAAATCACTTTTGTAAAAACACAACTCGTTGGTTGTGTTTTCTCGAATAATTGTATTACCTTTGCATCCAGACAAGATAAGGTAATCTTTCAATGAATACAACGACAGATAAAATGCCTTGTATGGCTTTGGAAGCCGTAAAGCAGGAAACTGGTGTGAAACAGGATAAAAAGGATTGGGCGGAATATTCACAGTTGATTGCCGCCTCCATGTCAAAACGGATGACGGAACTCGGCTTGACGCAACAGATGCTTGCCGAAAAGATGAACTGCACCCAGCAATACATATCCAAAGTGCTGAAAGGCAAAAAGAATATGTCGTTGGAAACCATTTGCAAGATAGAAAACGCATTGGGAATTGAGATTATCAGAAGTCTGAATGATAATAAGTAACGCATAAAAGGTAGAACAGGAATATGTCTATACAAAGTGAAGCGGCATTGGAAGCCGGACTTATCGCCACGCTCCAGCAAATGGACTATGAATATGTCCAAATTGCCGAGGAGGACAATCTTCAAGCCAATTTCAAGAGGCAGTTGGAGATACACAACCGTAAGCGGTTGGCGGAGCATGGCCGTACCGAATTTACGGATGAGGAATTTGACAAGATACTCATCTACCTTGAAGGAGGCACACGCTTTGAAAAGGCGAAGAAGCTCCGCGACCTTTATCCGCTTGACACGGCGGACGGCAAACGCATCTGGGTGGAGTTCCTTAACCGTCAACAGTGGTGTCAGAACGAATTTCAGGTTTCCAACCAAATCACGGTGGAAGGGCGTAAGAAGTGCCGCTACGATGTGACCATTCTTATAAACGGTCTGCCTTTGGTACAGATTGAATTGAAACGTCGGGGCGTAGAGTTAAGGGTGGCATACGACCAAATCCAACGCTATCATAAGACTTCTTATCACGGGTTGTTTGATTACATTCAACTGTTCGTGATTTCCAACGGTGTCAACACACGCTACTTCGCCAACAATCCAAACGGAGGCTATAAGTTCACGTTCAACTGGACGGACGCAGCCAATGTGCCGTTCAATGAATTGGATAAGTTTGCAGCCGCATTTTTGGAGAAATGTACGCTCGGCAAAATCATAGGAAAATACATCGTGCTGCATGAGGGCGACAAGTGCCTGATGGTGCTTCGTCCGTACCAGTTCTATGCCGTGGAGAAGATATTGGATAAGGTGAAGAACTCCAACGACAACGGCTATATATGGCATACAACAGGAGCCGGAAAGACCTTGACTTCATTCAAGGCGGCACAGCTTGTTTCCGAACTGGACGATGTTGATAAGGTAATGTTTGTGGTTGACCGTCACGACCTTGACACCCAAACCCAATCGGAATATGAAGCCTTTGAGCCGGGTGCGGTGGACGGCACGGACAACACGGATGAGTTGGTGAAACGGTTGCACAGCAATTCCAAGATAATCATCACTACCATTCAGAAGCTCAACGCCGCAGTTAGCAAGACGTGGTACAGCAACAAGATTGAGGCCATACGCCACTCCCGTATCGTGATGATATTCGACGAGTGCCACAGAAGCCACTTTGGGGAAAGTCACAAGCGCATCATGAAGTTCTTTGACAACGCCCAAGTGTTCGGCTTCACGGGTACGCCCATCTTCACGGAGAATGCCATTAACGGGCATACCACCAAAGAGATATTCGGCAACTGCCTGCACCAATACCTTATCAAGGATGCCATAGCCGATGAAAACGTGCTGGGCTTCCTTGTGGAGTATTATCATGGAAGCGAAGAAGTGGAAAAGGGCAATGCCAACCGCATGGAGGAGATAGCCAAATTCATCCTTAATAATTTCAATAAGTCAACCTTTGACGGTGAGTTTGATGCGCTGTTTGCCGTGCAATCCGTACCGATGCTTATCCGCTATTACAAGATATTCAAGTCGTTGAAGCCGAAAATCCGTATCGGTGCAGTATTTACATACGCTGCCAACAGCAGCCAGGACGATGAACAGACGGGAATGAATACGGGGCAGTATGTCAGCGAAAGCACAGGCGAGGCGGACGAACTGCAAGCCATCATGGATGACTACAATGAAATGTTCGGCACAGCATTCACTACCGAAAATTTCCGCGCTTACTACGATGACATCAACCTGCGCATGAAAAAGAAGCGGGCTGACTTGAAACCGCTTGACCTCTGCCTTGTCGTGGGAATGTTCCTTACGGGCTTTGACAGCAAGAAACTCAATACGCTCTATGTGGATAAGAACTTGGAGTACCACGGATTGCTGCAAGCGTTCAGCCGAACCAACCGTGTACTGAATGAGAAAAAGCGTTTCGGAAAGATTATATGCTTCCGTGATTTGAAAAGCAATGTTGATACGGCCATCAGGCTTTTCAGTAACTCAAATAATCCCGAAGAAATAGTACGTCCACCTTTTGAGGATGTGAAAAAGGAATACCAGCAGTTGGCAACGGACTTCTTGCAGAAATACCCGGAGCCAAGCTGCATAGACCTGTTGCAGAGCGAAAAGGACAAGAAAGACTTTGTGCTGGCTTTCCGCGACATCATCCGCAAACACGCGGAAATCCAAATATACGAGGATTACAGCGATGATGCGGACGACCTCGGCATGACCGAACAACAGTTTATGGACTTCCGAAGCAAGTACCTTGACATTCACGATACGTTTGTTCCGTCGGATATGCCTTCAGCCTCTCCAAGCGGCGGCGATGAAACGCCAAGCGATGAACGGTTGGAGGATGTGGATTTCTGCCTTGAACTCCTGCACAGCGACATTATTAATGTGGCTTATATCCTCGAATTGATTGCTAACCTTAATCCATACAGCACGGACTATGCAGAGCGGCGTAAGAACATCATTGACACGATGATAAAGGATGCCGAAATGCGTAACAAGGCGAAACTCATTGACGGCTTCATTCAAAAGAATGTGGACGAGGATAAGGAGAACTTCATGGCGCGACGGCAAAAGGCGGACGGTACAAGCGAACTGGAGGAACGCTTGAACCGCTATATCTCCACAGAACGTGAAAAAGCCGTGAACTCTTTGGCACAGGACGAGGGGCTTTCTTCGGATGTGCTCGACCATTACTTGAAAGAGTATGACTACCTGCAAAAAGAGCAGCCGGAAATCATACAAAAGGCGCTCAAAGAGAAGCACCTCGGACTGATTAAGACCCGAAAGGCTTTGACAAGGATAATGGATAGATTGCGTAGCATAATAAGAACTTTTAGTTGGGATTGAATATGATTAAATTATTAAACAGTCTGTACCTAACAGAAAAAGGATGTTGCATTAAAAATAGGAAATTCTATCCCGTCCATCTTCGTCAAGGAGAAATTGATGGTGCATGTTCCATATACACGCTTATGATGAATCTTCTTATTTTGCGGTGTGTGAGAAGAAATGAGTTGGAAGACTTATATGACAAAATTAAAAAGTCTCCCGAAGTAGTGAAACTTTTTCATGAGTTTTTTGATAAGCATGGACTGGTCAGGAATGGTCTCTATTTTGACAAACTCAAGAAAATGATAAATCGTTCTTTTGGTGATACGGTATGTGCTGAATATTATAACTGCGATAAGGAAGAAGCCAAAGATGGCTTTAAGAATCAGATAAAATCCGTCTTAGATAAAGATATGCCCATTATTTTAGGTATTGACTTTAAGAAAGGAGGAGGGCATGCTGTTTTGGCTATTGGATATGAAAGCGACGATGAAGGTCTGTTTCATATATTCTGTCTTGACCCTGGGTATAATTGTTATCCAACGTCATATTGGAATATGGTAATTGCATTAGATATTTATAGAGGGAAATACCCTCATCAGTGTTTGACAGATAATCCCTATAATTGTCCAGCAATTCAAATCACAGAAACCATAGTTGTTGAACGTTTAAGGAAATAGTTTTTTATGGAAAAGGAACAGCATAAAGAACCGGGATATGTATATATTTTGACCAATCCAAGTTTTCGTGAGGATTGGGTAAAAATTGGCAAAAGTTCACGTCCTGTAGATGTTCGCTCAAAGGAACTTGATAATACAGCAGTACCTTTGCCTTTTGAAATATATGCAACATTTAGAACCGTAAAATATAATGAAGTAGAAAAACTTGTACATAAGTATATAGACAGATTTACACATCTTCGTATTCGACAAAATAGAGAGTTTTTCAACGTTTCTCCGAAAGTAGCATTAGATATTTTTAGAGATATAGCACAAGCAATAGATGACGCAGTTATAACAGAGTATAACGAAAACAAACCTGAAGAGTGCCACAACAAGCCTATTCAAGACATTGCTAAACGTAAGGGGAAACGGGAAAAATTTACGATAAACGGGAAAGGCGAATTTTATAAAAATGGTTGTATGGTTGAAGTTATAAGACAATACATCAAAGAAAGGAGTTTGACATATAAAGAAATTGAGACATTCTTTGATGAAAGAATACCTAATTTGATTATGTCTGTTGATAGAGTCAAAAAACAGCAACAAGATTCTTTCGATAAATCAAAAAATACAAGATGGCATTTTAAGTCTCCTTTAACAAGCTCGGATGGAGTGGATTTCTTGGTTAGTACACAAGTGGGAGAAGGATGTCGTATTGATTTTAACGACATTGTGTCTTTGTCTGCGGAATTGGGTTATAACATAGAAAAATTAGATTAGAATATGAGCGAAGAATTACAACAGAAACTCCGTGACCAACTTTGGGAAGTGGCCAATAAGTTGCGCGGAAATATGTCGGCCAGCGATTTCATGTATTTCACTTTGGGCTTCATCTTCTACAAATACCTTTCGGAGAAGATAGAAGCATACGCAAACAATGCCTTGGTGGATGATGAAGTGTCCTTCAAAGAATTGTGGACTATGGAGGACGAGGATGCCGCCGAACTGCAAGAGGAACTGAAAAAGCAATGCTTGGAGGGTGTCGGCTACTTCATCGAACCGACTTACCTTTTCTCATCGGTGATAGACCGGATAAAGAAGAAAGAGAACATATTGCCCATTCTTGAACGCTCGTTAAAGCGCATTGAGGATAGCACATTGGGGCATGACAGCGAGGAAGATTTTGGTGGTCTGTTCTCTGATATTGACCTTGCTTCGCCTAAACTGGGCAAGACGGCAGATGACAAGAATACGCTCGTCAGCAATGTACTGTTGGCATTGGACGATATAAAGTTTGGCGTGGAGGCATCGGAAGAAATAGACATCCTTGGCGATGCCTACGAGTATATGATTGGCCAGTTTGCCGCTGGAGCCGGAAAGAAAGCCGGAGAGTTCTATACACCGCAAGAGGTTAGTCAGATATTGGCTGAAATTGTGTCTATCGGTCATGCGCGGCTTCGCAATGTGTATGACCCGACTTGCGGTAGCGGCTCGTTGCTTCTTCGTGCGGCAAAGGTCGGCCATGCGGTAGATATTTACGGACAAGAGAAGAATCCGACCACTTACAACCTTGCCCGAATGAATATGTTGCTGCACGGCATCAAGTTCAGCAACTTCAAGATAGAGAATGGCGATACATTAGAATGGGATGCCTTTGGCGATACGCAGTTTGACGCAGTGGTGGCAAATCCTCCTTTCTCCGCAGAATGGAGTGCTGCCGACAAGTTCAACAACGATGACCGTTTCAGCAAAGCCGGACGGCTTGCACCGAAGAAAACCGCCGATTACGCTTTCATCCTCCATATGATTTACCATTTGAATGAGGGTGGCACAATGGCTTGCGTTGCACCTCATGGTGTATTGTTCCGTGGAAATGCAGAGGGGGTAATCCGCCGTTTCCTCATTGAGAAGAAGAACTACATAGATGCTATCATTGGTTTGCCTGCCAATATCTTCTATGGTACGAGCATACCAACTTGCATCCTTGTGATGAAGAAATGCCGTAAAGAGGATGACAACATTCTGTTTATTGATGCAAGCAAGGAGTTTGAAAAGGTCAAGACACAAAACAAGCTCCGTCCGCAACATATTCAAAAGATAGTCGAAACCTACCGTGACCGCGAGGAAATAGAAAAGTACAGTCACCTTGCCACGCTGCAAGAGGTAGCCGACAATGATTATAACCTGAATATCCCTCGCTATGTGGACACCTTTGAGGAAGAAGAACCGATTGACATCAAAGCGGTAATGTCTGAAATCAAGGAACTGGAAGCCAAACGTGCCGAGTTGGATAAGGAGATTGATGTATATTTGAAAGAGTTGGGAATTATAGAGTAAGAAAATATGATTGGTAGTGCAATACTATTGAGTAACTTTATTGAAGGGAATATGAAGCAATTCATAATCCCTGTATATCAGCGAAATTATGATTGGCTGATAGATAACTGTGAACAGTTGTTTAACGACTTGGTGAAATTAAGCAAGCAACATAAGCAAACTCATTTCTTCGGTTCAATTGTTACAGCTTCGGCTGATGCTTATGGACGAAATAGGTTAGTGATAGATGGGCAGCAGCGTATAACGACCATATCTCTTTTGTTGCTGGCAGGTATAAAGGCAGTAAAAGATGGGAAATTATTAGTCAGCAATGAAGCCAGACTGAATGAAGCATACGAAATGTTCCTGCTTGCTAAATTTAGTGGTGCAGATAGGAAAATCAAACTCGTTCCTATTGAAAGTGACCGAATAGCCTATGACCTGATTTTTGATAATGCAGAGGATAAATTCATTGCCGAATCCAAGGTTACACGCAACTTCATGTATTTCTATGGCTTATTGACTAAAACTCCGCAAGAATTTTCGTTTGATGATTTATTGAACACCATAGAACGTTTGCAGATTATCACGATAGAGCTTGACAATAACGACGATGCGCAACTGATATTTGAGAGTCTTAACTCGACCGGACTTGCACTTACCGAAGCTGACAAAATACGCAATTATCTTTTGATGTCGCTTTCGCCTGAAGAACAGCAACAATGTTTTAAGGATTATTGGCAAAAGATTGAACAGGCCACAGACAACGAGCCTACAATGTTCTTGCGTGATTATCTTACCATAAGACAGCAGCGGCAACGCCATGTCAGACTTCCATATATGTATCAAGAGTGGAAAAAATACATGGAGGTGAAAGACAGGAAAGAAGAGCTTGCACAAATGCTTGATTATGCCAAATATTATCGGCAAGTAACAAAGAGCCAACTTTCCACACCACGTCTTTCAAAGAAAATGAGCCATATCTGCAACATAGACACCGATGTGGTAAATGTATTCTTTATGCAATTCTTGAAGTATGCCGATGAAAATGGTCTTCAAGAGGATGAAGTTTATAAGGCTATTGACTTGGTTGAAAATTATATGGCTCGCCGTATCGTGTGCAATATGCCGGGTAACGCATTGACACAAGTGTTCTGTGCATTGCATAAGGACGTGCTGAGAAGTATTGACGAATACAGGGCAGCAGACATTCCTTTGTCTGCAAGTTATTCTGATATACTTGCATATCATATATTGCGCCGTGATGGTAATTATCTCCTACCGAGAGATACGCAATTCATAGAAGCAATTAAAACACGTGATGCTTATCACATGATGAAGCCATTTCAGATATTTCTTTTTGAACGCCTTGAGAATGCTATTCCTGGGGAATATAACGATGTAGCAAGCGATATGAAAAATAAAACGGCCACACTGGAACATATCATGCCGCAAACCCTTAACGCCGATTGGAAAGCCATGCTTGGCAGCAACTATGAGGAGATAAAGGAAAAATATTTGCATACATTTGCCAATCTCACCTTAACTGGTATCAATAGCGAATTAAGCAATAACTCTTTCGATGTAAAACGAGATGGTAAAGTGATAGACGGGGAGTCTTTCCCCGGATATAAGGATTCAAAATATCGTCTTACACGTAGTGTTATGGCTTGTTCAAAGTGGACACCTGTTGAAATGGAGCAAAGGGGAAAAGAAATAGTTGACACCTTCTTAAAACTATATCCTTTACCTTATACATCATTTACACCTTTACCGAAGCCTGTAGATGAAGTATCATTAGAAGATGAAACATTTTCACCAACAAACAGACAATTAAAAGGATTCAGATTGTTTGGTCAGGAACATGCAGAAACTATTTGGAAAAACATGATGTTAAAAATCATATCCATAGTTTCTGAACGTTATCCTGACATTGTGGATGCCCTTTTCGATGCAGGAAGTTATTTTTGGTCATCTAAAAAAGCCGATTTACATTATTGCACGATGATTGCACCAGATAAGTATGTGTGGACATCATTGGACAATAAGGGTAAGTTAAATTGTTTGCGGTATCTCTTTGATAAATGCGATATTGCAGAATCGGAATTGATTCTGATATTAGACGCAATAAAGGATTAAAGATACAGTGAAGCTATTTGAAATAAGGATATTACGGCAAGATTCATAAGATTAATATTTAATTATGGCAAACGATAAAGAGCTTGAAATCACGGTTGACTATAACGAATTACTGCAACGCGCTGTTGCAGTTTTAGAAAGGACAAGAATTTCCATAGCACGCAGTATTTCCGATAACATTAGCAATGCGCATTGGGAAATCGGCAGACTGTTACAAGAAAAGAAGTTAGATTCAAAGCATGGAGCTGGTGTGGTACAGCGGTTGTCAATCGACTTAAAACAGCGTTATCCCAAAATGGGATTGTCACCTCGCAGTTTATGGCTGATGAAGAAGTTTTATTGCAGGTTTTGTAACTCATCGTTAAAACTGCAACACGCTGTTGCAGTTTTGCCGTGGGGACACACTGCTGAACTCATGGCTAATAAATGGACAAAGGACAACGATGACGCTATACTTTATTATGCCGTTGAAACCGTAACAAAGGGCTGGAATCGTGATATTTTAGTTAATGCCATAAATCTTCATATGTATGAACAATCGTGCCTGCCTGTTGAAAAAGACAATAATTTTGCCACAACCCTGCCTGTACCGGTTGCCGCATATGCCAACGAAGTCATCAAAAGCACATACAATCTTGGCTTTTTGGGTGTAACAGAGCCAGTGTTAGAATTGGACTTGGAACACCGACTTGTAGAAAAAATAAAACTATTTCTACTCGAACTCGGAAAAGGTTTCACCTATATTGGTAATCAATATCCAATTGAATACAAAGGTAGGAGTGGCATTGTAGATTTACTCTTTTTCCATAGAGGACTTAGAAGTCTGATAGCCATTGAACTAAAAGCAGGAAGATACAAACCTGAATATGCGGGGAAAATGAATTATTATCTTTCCATTCTTGACAGGACAGAACGCGGCGAGGGGGAGAACCCCTCCATCGGCATCATTCTTTGTGCAGAAAAGAATCATGTGGATGTGGAATTGTCACTTGATGGAATGGATAAACCTATTGGCGTTGCTGACTATCGGCTGATTATTCCGCAAGAAGACTTGAAGCAGGTAATACAAGATGAAATTCAAGCATACGATGACGAAAAGCAGAAAGGGAATGAGTAACTGGTCGCAAATTGAGACTGGTTCGAATGGAATGTATCAACAAAATTAAAGAGTAATGATTATGGCAGATAATAAGGATAAGAAAGTCCTTAATGTTCCGGCTTTGCGATTTCCGGAGTTTACGGATGAATGGAAAGAAGTACTTTTTGCAAGTAATCTTGAAAGATTGGAGAATGGAGCGAACTATAACACAAATGATAAAGATGGCGTTCCGATGTCCCGTATAGAAACAATATCAACAGGACGTATAGACTATACAAAAGTTGGTCATTGTTCTACTCCTCAAAAGATAGAACATTATATAATGCGATATGGTGACATTCTTTTTAGCCATATCAATAGCCTAAAGCATATAGGAAAGACCGCATATTATAGTGCAGAAGAACCTTTATATCATGGGATGAATTTGTTATTATTTCGTTGTAAGAACAATGTCGATTCTAAATTTTTCTTTTTCCTCATAAATAATACCCATTTCATACGTAAATGTCAAATTTTAGCAAAACAAGCCGTAAATCAAGCAAGTATTAGTACCTCCGATTTGAAGAAGATAAAAGTATATATCCCCGATATAAATGAACAATCAAAAATACAGAAATTCCTTTCTCTGATTGAAAAACGTATTGAGCTGCAAAACAAAATCATTGAGGATTTGAAGAAATTAAAGTCAGCCCTTGCAGATAAACTCTATTCATCTACGAAAGGCGAAACTTATTCTTTTCGACAGCTCTTTGATGTGGTTAATGAGAGGAACAAGAAACTTACATACTCCAATGTTTTATCAGCCAGTCAAGAATTGGGGATGATTGAACGGAGCGATATAAACATAGACATTAAATTTGAGCAAGATAGCATCAGTAAATATAAGATTGTCCGCAGAGGTGATTATGTAGTTCATCTTCGCTCATTTCAAGGTGGTTTTGCTTTTTCAGATAGAACTGGAATATGCAGTCCTGCATATACAATCCTGCGCCCCCATGATATGGTAGTATATGGTTATCTTTCCTATTTTTTTATGTCAAAGCCATTTATAAAGTCACTCAAACTTGTTACATACGGTATTCGTGACGGACGTTCAATCAATGTAGAAGAATGGTTGGATATGACCGTCACACTTCCAACAAGACAAAAACAGTCACACATTATTACAATCATAAATGCAATAGATGACAAATTGAACAATGAAAATCAGATACATACCTGCTTGCTTCAACAAAGAGCATTCTTACTCAAGGTAATGTTCATATAAACAGTTGGCCCAATAGATATTCCTTTTGCTTAATGAAGTATTTGGTGATGGATATTTCACACGACACCTTTACTTCTATTGCTGATAGGATTGATACAATCTTATTCTGTTGGGTTATTGTGGGTAGTATAATAGGAAAGCGTAGTAAATCTTTCTTTTGAATATTGGGTAAACTTGACCCTATACGAAGAGCCATGATATTCTCCTCTTGCCATTTAAGAAAGTGATAGAGATACAAATCCGATGTTTTTTTGGGATGTAACATCTTCAATGAATAACAATGGCCACCGCTCCAATAGGGAGAAGTGTTATATTGTACATAGCCACAGGAATTACCACCCTCACTAATAGAAATTGTATTGGCTTCTGTATTGAAATTGTTTAGCCATCCAGATGGTAACGTTCCGCCATTCATCACATAATAATCCCCTTGCTCCAGCAATTCTGTGCCATTTACTTGTTTTCCCTTGACAATTTCAGCTACTTGGCCAAGTTTCAATGTTGGTGCAACAAGGCTTCCAAACATTTCTTGATAAAGGGCTGACATTGCCGTTAAATTCTTCCTTAATTAAGGGGATTGTTGAATTGGCCTTTAGTCATGCTGCAACATCTAACACACTCGGATGTTATATCACACAGATTTCGCAACGTAATAAATTGGGCAAGAATTTACCCGTGCTGTCTGTAAGCAATAAACATGGATTTGTTGAACAGTCAGAGCAATTTGAGGATAGGATTATAGCAAGTGATGACACAAGCAATTACAAAATAGTAAACATTAACGACTTTGCATATAATCCTGCGCGAATAAATGTAGGTTCTATCGCGCGTCTCAAAAATAAAAAATGTGGCATCGTTAGTCCAATGTATATTTGTTTTCGCACATTAGGCAACATCATACCTGAATATCTTGAATTGTTTTTCAAAACGAAGCAATTCTCATTTGAAGTAAATAAGCGTTTAGAGGGAAGTGTACGTCTATGCTTGCAATATGAAGGATTATGTGAAATCGTCATTCCAGTTTTACCAGTTGAGAAACAACAAATTTGGATTACAAGAATAACTGCTCTTTATGACAAACTTGCTATAGAGAAAGGGCTACAAAATAATTATCAAGTGCAGAAACAATTCTTATTATCGCTAATGTTTATATAAACATCCGTTGCAGTAAATATGTTCTTTGCATCTCATACTTATCTAACAGTGTTTTATTTGCCATTATCTTTTCTTCGTAAGCATGTAGTAATTTTGTAATCATTTCTTGTTTAGCTATATTCGGGATATAAATGTAGCAAGACAATAAATTGTTTGCCGTTATAGAGAAGACTTTGCTTCCTTGTGCCAATCTCTTAATTTGGTCATGAAAATAACGAGAATTAAACGCAAATCCTTTGAAGCCAACAACGGTCTTGTTCTTAATATCTCGTCCATGAAGAGTATGTAATCCACATATTGTACCAGATGGATGCACACTTATAAATTCTACGGCTTTGCCAATTTCATTTGTATCTTCAGAGGCATCAGCAAAGGCAACATCACCAACTTTACATAAAGTATATTGCTTGGGTTCATTATGCGAAAGAATCATTGGTAAAGAGTTTGCATTGATTCCTTTTGTTGAAAAATTATGTATTAAGCCATAGTGAAGATTTCGGATTTTCCCATCTTCATAACTTAGTTGCTCCCAAGATAAAGAGTTTGACTGGTAGAATTGCATAAATGAATGAAGAAAAACCTTTTCCCAAAGAGGATTATCCAATAGGACATCCGTAATCCCCTTAATTAAGGTTTCAAGTTTCTCAATGATTTTGTTCTGGGTAGCAATGCGTTCATCCATTAACCTTAGCAAAGTTGCAATCTTTTGCTGTTCATTCATACTTGGTAGTCCTACAAAGACTTCTGAAAAATTCCTCGTATTAATAGAGTATATTTTGGTCCCTTGCGCTATGCGTCGTATTTGATTGTGGAATACTGTAGAGGAAAAGCAATAACCAAGAAATCCTTTTGCTGTCTGTCCATTGTTATTGCGCCCATGAATTGTGTGAAGTCCACACACAACTTTTTTGCCGTCTAAGTTGTAAAACTCAACAACTTTAGCGACTTCATTTGTATCTTCTGATGCGTCTGCAAAAGCAATATCACCCTCCTTGCACAATTCATATTTTTTAGGCACATTACCATCTTTAATACTTGGCAATTTATCCTTTGTCAAGTCTATTATGGTAGGAAGCCCAACGTGAATTAAGCCGTAATGTAGGTTATATGGCTCATTTGACTCGTACTCTAACTGTTCCCAGCTAAGAGAATTAGTGGAATAGAAATCAAGCAAGTCTGAAACTTTAATGCGTTTCCACTCTTCTGTAAACTCCGGGAATCGCAAAGCCGGAACTAACCACACTATATTTCTCTAATTATAAGAACCAATTATTTAGAAATCATGATTCATAAAACAGTTAGAGAAATTGCGGCAGCTTGGAAAGAGTACAAGCGGCCTTATGTAAAGCAGTCCACGATGGCGGCTTATGTGTTAATCTTGGAGAACCACGTCCTCCCATATTTCGGGGACGGTGATTCACTCCACGAACAGGCAGTGCAGGCATTCGTCTTGCAAAAGTTAGGAAACGGCCTAAGTGTCAAAACAGTAAAGGACATTCTGATAGTCCTTAAAATGGTGATGAAGTTCGGAGTTAAAAATGAATGGATGACTTACTACGAATGGGATATAAAATACCCCACGACCTCCACCAGCAAGGAACTGGAAGTGCTGTCTGTCGCCAATCACCGAAAGATTCTGAACTACATTCAGAGCCACTTTACCTTTACTGGGTTGGGAATTTATATCAGCCTTAGTACAGGGCTGCGCATTGGAGAAATATGCGCTTTGAAGTGGAGCGACATCAATGTGGCAGATGGAACAATAACGGTCAGTCGCACGATTGAACGCATCTATATCATTGAGGGTGAGAAAAAGCATACGGAGTTGGTCATCAACACACCCAAAACAAAAAACTCCTGCCGCGAAATTCCTATGAGCAAGGAGTTGTTGTCTATGATTAAACCGTTGAAAAAGGTGGTCAATGAAGATTTTTATGTGCTTACTAATGATGAGCGTCCAACAGAACCACGCACGTATCGTAACTATTACAATGGTTTGATGGCGAAGCTCGACATCCCCAAACTGAAATATCACGGTCTGCGGCACAGCTTCGCCACCCGTTGTATTGAAGCCGGATGTGACTATAAAACTGTCAGCGTATTGTTGGGTCATTCAAACATTTCAACTACGCTCAACCTTTACGTCCATCCCAATATGGAACAAAAGAAGCGGTGCATTACCAAAATGTTCAAATCATTGGGAAAGTAAAAGTGTGTAACTCATCTTTTGTATATAGCCCATAAAATTACGGCAAGATAACTTACAGACAAAACTATCACCACGAATATGAGCCACGGTGTAGAAAGCCAAATGCCTTCATTGCTTTGGAGGCGTTTGGCCATTTTCTTACAGTGCTTCTCCAACAGTTCTTCTTCGGTCTTGATATGGTCGGCTGTACATTGATGCACTTTCGCCAGTTCATCGGTACCGATTTTGGCACGGATGACGGTGTGCTGTTCTGCTTTGACAATGGCACGGTTGATGCCGTCCATGATATTGTCCGCACTGTCTTTTGCCGCAACCAAGGCATTGAAGGCAGTTCGTTCACGTTGGACGGTATGCTTCAAACTACCGTGTATGCCTTGCAGTTCTTCCTTGAGCGCATTGATTTCTTTCAGCAGATTGCGAAACTCGATTAGCTGGCAGTTGACTTCCTGAGTCAGTCCGTCAAGTTCCTGCTTATCCTGTTCCAACTCATCTTCGGGTGTATAATTGGCAAGCCTCTCACGGAGTGCTGCCGTATCGGGTTGTTTCATTGCATTTCTGTTTTTTAGTTTTTTATTTACGTTTTATTCCGCCTTTGGAATGTCTGCCGATTCTCTTTGAAGCGGCCTGCGCACATCTACGGGCAAACTCTATCTCATCCTCTTTCGGGTCACGCCCCCATTTCAAGTCAGACTGCGAACCGCCGCCACCGCCGCCCGATGTCACCTCGTAGGGTGATGCTATCAAAGTGAAGTAAGCCATCGCAAGGTTTTGCAGGGCTTGCCAGTTGGCCAGTTCCAGATAGTCGAACTCATAGTTGAAGAAGTCAAGCACCTTGTCTGGAAGATAACGCTTATAGGTCTCGCCGTCATATTCAAACTCTGTGGGCTGGTGATTGGGTTTATAAGTGGTATAATCCTCGAATATAGGATTACGATGTTGTACAAATGGCTGTGACCTATGTTCCGTACCATTAAGAACGGATGGTTTCGGTGTCGGTACAACTGGCTGTTTGGTTGCCGGACGGACTTGTTGCTCATTGCCGGAATGTAGCTTTTCCCATGTCTGCCTGATGCGTGATGCGGTCAGGTTGCGTCCCTTTCCAAGTTCCGATGCCTTGAATTTCGTGTTGCCTTTAAGAAGCACATAGCCACGAATGACATCTTTCTTATCTTTCCGCAAATATAACTCGTAACCTTTGGCGGCAAGCCTTTCTTGGTAGCCGTCCCATGACCAGTTGTCAAGTTCGCGCAAGACTTCCATGCAGTCGGCACTGACTTTCGGGATGTTGGTTTCGTGTATGTGTTGTGCCGTAGTCCATCCCCTTTGCCGGGCTATCATTTCCGCCGCCCGTTGTGCGCGGAGGTGTATGGCGTGGTCGTTGTTGATGTTCCCGTTTTCGTCCATCCGGCTGACGATGGCATGAAGATGGGGTATTCTGCTGTCGGATTCCTCATGCAGCCATACGGATGACTTGCTGCCCGATATGTTTGTCTGCTCGGAAACCACCTTGCCGTCCTTGTCTCGGATTTCCTGCATGTCGAAAGCGGCGGCGAAGTCATGCCACAGTTCCCGCCAATCATCCAAAGTGAAGTTTTCGGTATGCTCCATCGCCGGGCTTATCTCCATGCGAATGATATTGTTCTTGATGTTCGGATGGTTCATCGTGGCAAACTTCATTTCCGTAAAAATGCCTGTCGCGTCCATTCCCTGCGGCATGAAGTTGTCGCAGATACGGATTATCCTTTCGGGATGCTTCTTGTTCCTCGATTCACCAGACACATACAGCATTGCCCTAATGCCGTGGGCTACGGCCTTTGCCTTGGCTATCATGCTTAGTCCTCCTTTGCATTTTCGTTTGTTGTTCCTGCCGGATAGCTGTTGGCCGTCTGTGCGGACTGCAAGAAGTCGGTGACACGGTTCGTGACATATGCCACTTTCTCGTACCAGTCAAGCATGGTCGGCTGGTGCCGGAAAAGTTTTACCTTCTCATTGTCGCTCAAACCATGCAGGGCGTTGGCGAAGTTCACCATGTCCGTCCTGCAAGCCGCAAGCTGGCGCAAACCATCCAATTCCGCATCGGAAAGCCTCAATCTTGGCTTATAGCCGAGTGCCCTTGCACGGATGAAGTCGCTGCGGGTCATGCCGCATTGGTTGGCGGTGCTTTTGATTTGTGTAAGCTCCTGTTCCGTGACTTTGGTGACCACCACCTTGTCACGCCTTACAACAGGCTTTTCCTGTTCGGATTGCTGCTTGGAAGTATCTTCTTCATATGCCATAAACAAAAGTTCTTAAAATGGAATAATACGGTATCTACAAAAGGGATGGTGCGAGCCTGCGAGCGGCAAGGACAACGGGCTGCCAGACCGTTGCGAGAGTGTCGTGGTAATACCGTCCGAAGGCGGTAATACCTCGGCATATCTCGCAACTCAACGCTGACGCTCCACGCCATTCATCCCTTACGTTAGCCATCGGAAAGCCTTATGTGTGCCGGATGATTTGCCGGATTGGAGAACAACGGGAAAGCGGGAAATCAGCCAGTCTGCCCGTTTGCCACCATTCAGAGCGGTTCTATTCTTTCCCTTTGTTTGTGGATGAACGGATTAGAAACTACGCTGCCATCCTTTGTCATCCATTGCAGGAGGCATGGAAAAGTCATCACGGACGCAACCCTTGAACGGGAGGTGTCTATGAGTTCCAGTCTTGCCAGTTCGTCCAACAGGCGGCGGATGCGCTTCCTGCCCATGCTCCATTGTGTTGAAAGCTGTTCTTCGGAATACTGCGCCTGACCGACTGACAGCGTGAGCGGTCTGTGGAAACCTTTGGCCGTACCGTCCGCAAGAGCCATCCTTGCCAAGAGGTCGCCAAACAATGTGAAGTTGCCGATTTTCCTGCCGTTGTCATCGGTTGTTGTTCCGTGCAACCATTGTAGTGCATTGCCCGAAAAGATGAACGCAAAAGTTTCAATCCCTTTCGGGTTCAAGAAACTGTATTTTTCCTTGTCCATAAAATTTTGTTTCTATAAGTGTGATATAAATGTGATGCTTCTGTTGTAAGAATGGAATGAAGCCGTACAAAAGTATGTACGGAATTGACTGTTAGTTTTTCGTTGTTCCCTGCACGGCTTCATCCTTTTGTGTAATGCGCAAGCGTAAAACTGTTTCGCTGATAAGCAACACCCGTTACTAAATGTGTTCCAATCCGAAATAAGGGAAAAAAGGAACGGGATGCAGCCATATCCATAGTGGATTTTCATCGGTCATTTGAATTTTCCAACCGCATACGGTTACTTTCCTGCGCCACTGATGCCTGTGCTATTGGGGAACGGTTGCCCCGGTGCTGGACGCTTGTCAAGTGAGGAAACGGCTCGGCTGATGTCCGCCGCATCCACGGCGATGGATAGCAACGACCTATTCACCGTTACTAATTGCCGCTTGTCGCAAAACTCCGCTACACGCTCCAATAGTTGAAACGCACGGTTCAACCGATGTGCCTGCGCATTGTCCGCAGTCATCCGTTCGTTGTCCTTTCCGCTGTTGAGATAACGGTTGAGCGCAAGGCGGTCATCCGATGAAATGTTTTCCGCGGTGGTTTTACCGTCTGCAATGGCAATGCCCACACGCAATGCGTCCGCCTCGTAAACACTCAGACTTTCTAAAAACGAGCGGATAGCTTGTACATCCTTTCCGCTTGCCTCACGTTTTCTGTTCTCGTTCTTTTTCTCGATGTGGATGGCCGAAGCTGCTCCGGTCTGTTCCATGTTCTTAGTCTGTTCCATTTTATTTTGATTTTAGTGTGAATAATAATGCTTTACTGCCTTTCGTTCATTTCCATAATCTTGGCGGCTGCTTCCTCCTTGATTTCTTCAACGGACATGGACTTTGCGCCGCGTACCCACTCAATGAGTTTCTTCTTCTCAAAAAAGATGAGTTTTCCGGACGGCTTGAAGTACGGCAGTTGGTTCAAGTGGGTCATCTTGTAAAGGGTGCTTTTGGCAATACCGAGAAAGGTTGCCGCTTCCTCTAAATTCAATATTTCCTTGGCCGCATAGCAAAGGTTCTCCAGTCTGTTCACCCGTTCTTGGAGTTCCGCAATCCTGCGCTCCTGTTCGAGGTTCATTTTTGAGTTTTTGTTTTCCGTCATAATCGTTGTATTTTATTGCCTTGTTAATCAATTTCGGTCGCAAATGTATATGGTTTGATTTGTAATTCAGCTAAAAAAGGACGATATAATTGCCTGCATTATAGCTCTTTAATGATTTGAAAATCAGCGAATTTCATACATTGTACAATATGACGCTTGTCGCATTGTCCGGCTACTGTTCCGTGTCACATTACTTAGGTAACATCCTGATTAGGCATACATTCAGATGCCACAAAAGCGGCAAAGAGCTTGTACACTTTCGATACGCATTGTCCAACGGCAAAGTAATCATAGTGTACAAATGCCGTTAAACAGATTTTAACAAGAATTTTACACCAAATCGAAGATGCAGAGTCCCGATATTTGATGTATCTATCTCAAAATGCCCAATTCCGCAGAAAGTATTGTCTGACAGCATATTTGTAGTAAATTTATGGGTTTATGCTTGGTATTCACGGGACAAAAGCGTACCTTTGTGTCGTGAAAGGGTATTCACGGCAAGGGATGTCCGGCAAAGAGCGTTCTTGATTTTATTTTCCTGTGGTTTTGTCCCGTTTTTGTCCCGTCAGGGATTTGTATCACGATACATGGTTTTGTAATATTGCTGAATATCAATGATTTGCAAATGACAGAAGCGAGAAAAATGCGCTAACCACCAGTAACCACCAAAAGGGTCCTTGTGTACCGGTAAACGTAGCATCGCACAGAAACTCGTTTGTCTGGAATATCACATCATCTATCTCTTCTTCAAGGATGTTGATGCCGAAATCAGATAATATATTGTCAGCCATACCTATTCTTTTATTGGGATTGCTTTTATAGCCTGTTCTCGCTCCATGACGGGCAGTATGCCGTCTTTCTTCAGCCGTTCATAGATGAACAGTCTTCCTTTCTGCGTCCATTGGGTGCGCATCACCGATTTTCCGCTCTCCAAGGAAAGCGTCGCGCTATGCACATACCCTTTGTCCTTATAGGGAGCATACAGAATCCATTGCCGGTTGTCCTTGTATTGAATGCCTTTCTCATGTAGGATTGAGTTCAATTTGCGCCCGGACATTCCGTAATCCTGCGCAATCTGGGTAATGTCGAGCAAACCTTTACATTGCAGCACCAGTTCCACGTAGCTTGTCCGTTTGCCCAGTTCCTCAATCTGTTCCTGCTGCTTTCCGATAAGCAGTTTCTGTTCCTCACATTGGGCTTCCACGGCCATACGGTTCTTACGCTCTTCCTTGATGGCATTGGCAAGTCCTATCAGAAAGTCCGGTTCAGTCACTACACGCTGCAGGGCCGCATCGGTCAGGTATGCCCCGTGTTTGCGGATACTCGGCAACACCTCTTCACAAACCCAGTCCTGGAACTTCTCCGCTTCCGGCAGTTTGCTGCGCATCACCAGGCGGTAGATATCCGCTTCCGAAATATACTTAGTCGGTTGCATAACGACCGTACCATGCTGGTTTTCAGAGGGGGTTGTTAAAACTACAACCCCCTTGCAGTGCATTCTTACAGCTTGTGGAGTGTCCGAATATCCCAATGCTTTTGCCACATCATTTCCTTTGAAAAGCACTTTCCCATTCTCCGTTTCTATGGTGCTGACATTTCCGAATCTTGGATGACTGAACACCTGAATTTTGTCATTCATACCTGTTTCATTTTTATATGGTTTATTTTTCTTTTCCCTTATTTCGTCCTTATCTCTCCACGGTTTCTTCTCCGTGTTCGTTATTTGTGTTCTCGCTCCCGTCACCGGATGAAGAATGTACTTCTTGCCGGGCGGTTTTCCACCGGTTCATGGCTTCAGCCGCGATGCTTCCGTTATCCGTTGCCCGGACGCTTGAAACCGAAAGCAGTTCTTGTGTCTTACCGGCATTATGCAACCGCACGAGATATTTTACAAGGATGTCATTCTGTCGGTTTACATCCGCATAAATTCGGAGATATTCCTTTTTCCGCTGAGAGTTTGGCATATAGGCGTCTTTGGTAGCCTGAATGGCGCAGTTGTACACATGGAAATATTCGGACCACCTTTCCTTTTCTGTGGGTGTACCGCCGACAAGAAGAATTTGGTCTATGTTCTTTTTGAAATTTTTCATTTGCTCATTCAGCTTGTCCCCTTCAGCCAGCCAGGCAAGATCCACTGTCCGGTCCGCCATGTTCAAGGCTTCGATTTCCGCCCGTTTGGTGAGGGCTGAATCTATTGCTTCCGCTTCACCTACCTGGCTGTATGAATGGAATCCGGCTTGAGTACGGAATGAAAGCTTGTTCTTCGCTGCCGCTGATTTCTTATAGTTGTTGTGCAGGAGGGTATAGTAGATTTCAGGGGTCAGGGCACCGCTACCGGTTTCCATGACCGTCACCTGGTTCTTTTTAGATGAATCATGATTGTAAGTCACACGCTGCGCATGAACGGAATTCCATCCGGTCAGGCAAAGCATCCCTAATGCAAGAAGTTTTCCCGTATGTCTCATATACTATTCTATTATAGGTTTACACAATGTGCCATTCTTAGTTCTTAACTCTTCATTTCTAATAGTCCAGTTTCCCCACTACCCTCCAACGGGAGAAGGCATCATCCGCCATTTCCTTAATACTCTTACGCCGGTACACTTTCTCCTTCCAATAACCGATACGGACTTGCACATATCTCCATGTGTCAAAATAGGAGCGGTTCAAGTGGCTTTGGATATTGTCCAATGAAAGATTGATGGCATCCAGCACTACCAGCAAGTCCGCTGTAGAGCAAGCGGCAGCTCCTGTGGCATATAGCACCAGGTCCGTGAATGATTTGTACAGATGTTCTCCTTCATCGGCGATATTCCGTATGGCCCGTGCCTGAATGCCGATTAGCACCGTATCCGCCAATTCGATTCGCTTCCTTTGTATGATTTTCTCATTGAAGTCGCGCATCAGCTTTTCATAATCTGACAGCCTTTCCCGTATGGTCTCGTAGCTGTCCTTGACATTCAACACGGTACGCAATGACTGGTACATGACATCTATGACATCAAAAGCACGGGCGTATTTGTCCAGGTCCATGTTCAGATCCTTATAGCCAACTGTTTCCTCACGGCTGTATTCATGCAGTAGTTTGTTGCTGTATTCCAACGTGGAACGAGCCAACAGCAGGCTTCGTTGCTTCTTGTGGTCGTTGATGTACGCCTCTATGGAGGCAATGTCGAAGCTCCATTGGGCCTTCATAGCAATTGCCGGAATCAGAAACAGGATTGTCAATATGATAGCATGTCTTTTCATTCGTACATATTTTTTGATGGCTGTATTTTGGCATTTCGCATCCACCGCTCATGGCACTCTTCCACGAGTGTCTGCCTGCGTCCCTGGTCGCTGTCAATTTCCGGGGCTATGTCTCTTAACACGTCGATGATGTTTCTCTTATAGTGCATCATTTTCTCCAGCGACACCAGGTCGGCATAGATGTTCGTGATGCGAGTATCCACCTCACGTGCGATTTCCAGACGGTCGCTGGACCACAGCAGATGGTAAGTATCATCCGTAGCATTCTCTTCCTGGGGGGCATTCCGTGCATATTCAGTGGTGATGTCACATCCGGGGTACTCCATGGCGATTTCGGAAATTCGCTTGTTTACGGTCTCCGCCTTTTCTTCATCCGACTGATTAGGGTCAAGGGTGATCACATCTGCGACGCTTGTAGTGGTGTATTCAGAAGTCAGCTCCCAACTGATCTGCATGATGGCCCTGTGGATTTTTATGCCGAGGAAATACTTTGGCTTGCGGGCTATCGAGAGGGTTGCCTTGAAAGTAATGACACCGTTGATGTTAGGCATGGTGGCCTTGCGGATATATGAATAACCGTCCCACGACCCTTCTCCCTGCCAGCTCAGACTGTATGCGGTCTTGCAGTCCTGCATGATGGCCGGTACCCGGTAATAGTCATCCGTAGCCACACTGTTGTCGGCGGCGGCTTCTGCCTGGGCGTCCGATATGTCCTGCCGTTTTCGCTGCCAGTCCGCCAGCTCTTCGTTCAAGTCGTCTATTTGATTTTTGTTCCGGTTGTATTGTTGCCTGTACTCCACAGCGTCTTCCACGCTCGCTTGGGCAATCTTTTCAAGCAAAGACGCATTTTCGGCTTCCAATGCGTCTATTTGTGATTGGAGTCCGGCTATCTCGCTGTCGGCTTCCTGCGCCATGCCGTCTATCTCCGAAGTGTCCAGTCCATTATCCGTGACGGTGGTCATCATGGCGCACTCTTTGGAATGCCCGTCCAATGAGCCGCCGCAGGTCCGGCACTTGTATTGGGTGCTTCCCTGTCCCAGCGTCACGCCGTCAGAGCAGGTCACGCTGACGGTCACACTCTCGCATCCGGCCAGTTTGGCGGCATCGGTGGCCTGGTAATAGTTTCTGGCATCGGAGGCAATATAATAAACGTAACTCTCCTCATTGTCGTTGAACTCTGAGAGGCGGGCGTTGAGTTGCGCCTTGAAGGTGTTCAGGTCCATCGAATAGGAATCGAACACGTCCTCATATACCTCTTCCACGCGGTTCCAGCTTTTCAGCACATGTATCTCGCAGGCGTATGCTTTCTTGGTCTGCTTCCCGTTCCGGCTGATAACGTAGCCGCTCATCGGGTACGTGATGGTGTAGGTATAACCGTCAGCCGCGTTGTTGAGTTGTTGCACCCGGCTTCTTGACCATCCGGCATGGTTCTCCGAATTGGTGATAACCTGCTCCCGTTGCGTGGAGTTGGGATAGAAGTTCGCGTCCGTGGTGTTGAAGCGTGTCCAGGCGCTTCCGTTGATGATGCTGTTGTCGTCCGTCGGAGGATAATAGTCGCACAGGCTTTCCGAACCTTGCTCGCGTCTTGCGATGTACCACCGTTGGGTATAATAATTGCCCGCTGTCCCATCCAAGTAATCGGTAATCCAAGCCGTAAGGTTGTAGTCGGACAGACTGAACAGTCCGGCTATGTTGTCCTTTCCGCCTATCATGCCGAGCAGGGTGTTTCCCACGCTGTTCTCCATGCTTTTGAAAAGGTCATGGTAATGTTCGGCAAGTGTCAGCACCGTACTGATCTTTCCTTGGAAAAGCTCATGAAACCTGTTTTGCTGTAACAGGGCCTCTCCGAGGTTGCCTGCACCGGCCGTGGCCAGCGAGACGCCCATATTGTACAAGTTGTCGAGGTCTGCTTTCAGGTTGTCCACGGTGAAATTGCCGGGTATGGCTGCCAGGTCGTTAATCATCCCTTTCCAGTCAATCCCGCCTATTTCTGAAAGTTTGAGCACGGCGGCAATCTCCTTGTTAATTTCAAGAAAGGTGATGTCGGAGAACGTCAGGGTGGAATTGGTTACGATGGACTCGAACTGCATACAGAGGCTTTTCGTCTCATCACACACTTTCATCAGGTAACTACCCCAGTATAAGGCTGTATGCGGACTTTCCAGCATCATCCCGGCCACCGTCCATATCTTGGGCATGATTTTGTTGGCGACCATGTTGTAGATACGGCGGTAATAATAGTTCTCTGTGCTGCTGCTCCAGATTCCAAGGTCTGTCATGGCTCTGCGCTCCAGGAATTTGGAGGCGAAGATCCCTGCGGAAGCGACTTCCGCCGCTTTATAATGTTTCAGAATGGCGGCCACCTGTTCGTCATAATATCCTTCGGCAACGGCTTCAGCGGCAAAGGCCGCAGCCATTGCGGCCACGGTTTCTTTGTCGTAGTTCACGCTGTAATACTGTGCGCGGCAGGTCGCCCAAGCACAGCATACCAGTAATATCATTGACAGTAACCGTCTCATGGCTCATCTGTCAATGTACGTAGTTGGCCGGATTTGTTTCTTTTCCTTCCTGTGTGCGGCTATAAACGGAAAGCATGCAACTTGTCGCATAGAGAAGATAGGCTTCCACTGCAGCCCGTTTCAGCCTTTCACATCTGGAACAGAACCACCTGATATAAAAGGGCTGCTTCAGGTAAAGCTCGCGTACAGTCTGGTAACGCAGGTATTCCAAGTCATTCAGCCGTATTCCCTCAAACAGGGGAATCTGGTTGAAATCACGGCACACTTCCTCCCATGATTTATCTTTGGAGGCTGTCTTTTCCTGCTGCTGTCTGCCGACGGTTGCCGTAACGTCTTCATCCGGGGCATCAAAGGAATCGTAGAACGCTTTTTCTTCCGGATTCTCACGGAAATACGTATCAAGGTATTCATCCAGTTCTTTCTCGGACATGCCAAGACGGAGGCCGTATTCCCTTAATAGCTTTTCAATGACAGACAGCATTTCCGGCGTCATGCCTTTGATAGCCAACGCCTCTTTTCTGTTCATCCGGCATAATGTGCGGATGGTAAGGTTTTCAAGTGAAGGGTCGTCACTTGAAAGCAGTTGTTTCACGATGCGCTCTTCGATGCCCATGACACTCAATCCGTACCCGAGCGACAGGCTGATAAGGATTCTTTTTGTTTCCATTGTTCTTTCTTTATTTATGTGAAGTCAGATTCAATACATGTCCTTTCTTGTTCACTGTTTGGGCGAAAGCCAGCGACTTGCCAATGCCCGAAGCATTCCAGTCCCTGCAATAGGCCTCAATGGCTTCCCGGTGGCTGCATTTCAGTTCCGCCTTATAGAGTTTTAGGGCTTCTTTTTCTGCACGTTCCGTAGTGTAGGTCATGTAGCACTCTCGCGGTTCCTCCACGCCATATACATTGCTTTCGTACCCCCTGCGGATAAACACTTCCCGAAAAAAAGAGCGTCCTTCCTTGTTGTCCAGGCGGTTGATGGTGAATATTTTCTTACAGTCCACGTCCGTCAAGCCGAGGATGGCCTTGATGCCATCGAAACGCTCCTTGAACTTGCTCTGGTCAAGCAGCATTACCACGTCGGAGTTGTTGATGATGGCTTCCTTGACAATCTCGCTACCGATGATGTCCTGTATCTCCTGCGTCACCACGCCCACACTGGCCCAGAACTTTCTGGCAGTCTTGTACATGAACTTGATGTACTCGGCCATGAGCGGAGAGGCGATGGCTTTCCAGGCTTCCTCAATTACCAGGACCTTGCGGTTCTTTTTCAGGCGCATTTTCTGAAGGAACACATCCATGATAATCAGCGTCACAATGGGGAAAAGCAGCGGGTCATCCTTGATGGCATCGATTTCAAAGACAATAAATGTCTCGTCAAACAGTGTTCCGTCCATTTCCTCATTCAGCGTCTTGTCATGATTGCCGCCCCGGTAAAAATCCTTCATCATGTAACGGTATGTAGAGACGTCAATACCTGAAATGCTGTTCTCCCGGCAAATATCCGGTATGCGCTGTACGGAATATTCATAAAAGGTATTGAAAGAGAGACTTTCCACTTTCAGTTCTTTGCGCCTGCGTTCTATTTCGTCAATCTCACTTTCAATACGGGCCGCGCGTTCCTGTTCCGTCTCATCCTGCCTGTGGACATTGTTACGGTCGTCCACCAGCAGACTTTTGCGTAAATCCTCGCGTTGCATGGGAGTGAAGCCGTCAAAGCCGTTGAAATACACATCATAGTATTCCGTGATTACCTGGTCTATCAGACGGTCTTCGGTTTTGGTCACGGTGCCCTGTGAGCCCTTCCATATCAACAGCACAAGATTCTTCAGGAATCCGGTCTTTTCGACGTTCAGTTCCTGCCTGTTGATGCGGAACGGGTTCATAGTAATCGGCCTTTCTTCCGTATAGCTGATGTACTTGCCGTTCAGGTACTCGCACAGCCCCTCATAGCTGTTGCCGGTATCCACCATTACCACGTCAGTTCCCTGTTCGTGTAGCTGGCGTACTACGCTGTTAATATGGAAACTCTTTCCGCTTCCCGAAGGTCCGAGGCAGAAGAAATTGGAATTGTCCGTCAGTTTTATTTTCCCCTCTTTTCCGGTAATATCAATGGCCACCGGCACGCCCTGTCTGTCCGTATAGTATATTTTCAGCGGGGTGTCTTCGCTGTGCTGGCTGCGCTCCTTGTACATCAGGCAAGCCGCGGCGTCACTTAACGTCAGAAAACGGTCATAGTCCTCATTCATGCCATAACAGTTCCCCGGAAATGAGTTGACGAATAGCTCCAGTTGGTTGTAGGCGCGTTTGGATATGTGTATGCCGAGACGGCCGAAGCTGTTTTCCAGATAATTGGTGCATTTCATCAGGTCGGTTTTCGGATTGACCGTTACCATGAGGTTGAAATGGGTATATACAAGTTGCTTGTTCTCACGGGCGACGACTTCCTGAACTCTCTTGATGTCTTCCACCGCCATCTGGTTGCTTGGTGTAGGTATGCTTGCATGGCGGTTCTTCTTCTTGTCAAGCTGTGCAAGCTCCCTCTTTTGTCCGGGTACGAATATAATCTGGTTGTACACGACTGTTTCCGCTCCGGGAATGCCGTCAACTGCAGAAGTGAGATCCACCGGCATCTCCGCACCGTTCACTTCCATATTGGAGTAGGGGCGTATTACCGACGGCAAGCTGATGCAGTCCACATCCACCAGACTGTATATCTTGCAACGTCTGTCACCCATTGAGACGGCTTCATTGTCAACCTTGAAATTGTTCATTGATATGAGTCGGTCACGGAAATTCATAGCAAAAAAACGGTTCACATATCCGCTTGCCTCCTGCCTGTTCAGGAATGACACTCTTATGCCTGCGTCCCGTAGCTGGTCGTGTACTTTACGGATTTTCACGAGGAAGTCACGCCACTTCTTGCTGTCGTAAGAAAACAGACGGGCCTTTTTGGCTTCCTGGGTAATGACAAGAAAGGTCATGGTGTCAGTATATGCACGCCCTTTGAAATAGCGGAAATAAGCGTCGGTCAGAAATTCATGTTTCTCTCCGTTGCCGGCATCGAATTGCCTGCGGACAAAAATGTCCTGTTTCTGCAGGGCGTATCCTTCACCCAGTGTCTGGGCCAGGGCTGTCATCAGGCGTGTGAACTCATAATAGCTTTCCGTGTCGGCCGAATGCTTCTGTACGGGATTTTCCATCCTCAGAATGGAGGAGTATTCCCCAGTTTTGGTGTACAATATACCGATGCCGTCCGCTTCCTCTACGGAGAAATAGATGTCCCGGAAGATATGCTTACGTTTACCGCCCGTGCCGAACACTCGGACGGAAAGAGCCATGCCTGTGCAGAGGGCGGCAAAAGCCAGCAGGATATATGTTACCATTGTTTTGTTTCTGATTTAATTAAGGCAGGCTCCGTCCGTTCGGAGAGAGCCTGCCGCGTTCTACATTCTATGAATTACACACTTCAGGCGTTGGCCTTTTTCCTTTTATGTCATATCTGCCTGGTCCTGGCGAAAATGAATACGCCTTTGTCTTCCTTTTTTGAATGCAGCCCTTTCCGTTGCTTGACAAGGATAAGTACCGCACCGATTGAAACCACGGTGGCAAGCACGGCCAGACCGATGATGAATCCGGCAAGGCAATAAGCCAGTATGAATCCGACAATACCGGTTCCTGCCGTACCTGCCGCCCAATAGATGTAGCGTCCCTGGATGCCCATGAACTCAAGCGGACGCTGAAGTCCCTTGAATACCGGATAGTCCCGGAAACGCTCCTTCCCAGCATTGCTTACAGTCATGGTTTATGTCGTAATGCCGAAGAACAGGGGCAGTGCCTGTGCCGCAGCGATTAGGAATATGCAGGCACCAACGACCATCATGATTTTCTTCTTTACGTCCTGCTCCTCGTTGTTCATGGCGATGTACACGCTGATGGCACCGACTACAGCCACGACACCTGCGATGGCATAGCAGAGTTTCACCACAATAGGCACGTACTTCGTGATTTCTTCCGTCACGGTGGTCAGGGCATTTGTACCTGCGGTATAGTCCCCTGCGGAATTTTGTGCCATGACGGCGGTCGTGCCTGCAAGCAGCAGGATGGCGAGGGTCTTTGCCCTGTCCGAGAGGACAAATCCCCTCAATCCTTTCTTGAACCTTTCAAACATTCTTTTTACCTTTAATTGTTAAACTTCTTGTTGTCTATCACTGTTTCTCTCTATTGCATGGATTCAGATGCGGTAGCCGAAAAAGGCCGGGAACACGACGGATGCTGCGATGATGAACATACATGCCCAGAACAACGATACGATGGAACGTATCACTCCTTCCTCGCCCATGTTTATTTTGATGTATATCTGTACGGCCGAAACGACGGCCACAACAGCGGCAACCGCATAGCATAAGTACAAGACATACAGCATCATGGTCACAACGAAGTCGTGCATAGTCGCCAACGATTCTGCTCCCCAACTGTAGTCCACACTTCCTCCTTTGGCGAAGGTGTTGAGCGGAAGAAAGGTACTTATCCATATCGCCGCAGTCCTTACCTTATTTTTCAACTTCCAGTCAGATTTCATTCTTAATTGGGATTGCCTCTATTTTAGGCCGCCCGTCCATCCGTCCGCCTCCCATCATCAGCTTGTACAGTTGTTCATTGTTGTACGGGTCCGACATATAGGAGTTTACTTCCTCCAGTTTGGACGATATCTTGCCTTTCACCTTTTCCAATACCTTGGTTTCCGGCGACGGCTTATCGGCAGGTGCGTCTTCTGCCTTTACTCCGACGGCGGGAGGACACGCGGTGTTGTCTGCTGTTTCATATTCATTGTCACCTATGCTGAAACCGTTTTCGTTTTCATTCACTTGTACGGATTCATCCTGTTCCTCCATCGTACTGATCTCAAAGGTTTCCTCTTCCTGCTTCTTCCCCGTCTTCTTCCCATATAAGTCATGAAGGACGACGACAGAATAGTAAATCAAGTAGAGGACAGTCAAAATGATGGCGAATATAACAAACGGGCTCATTTTAAGTATGATTTTTATGTTTTGATATGATTTATTCCATTTATGGATTATACGGATATCTATGCAAGATACATTATCCATCTCATTTTAGGCGCAAAATAACATGCTAAACTGGAGAATAAAGAATATCTTGATATAAATCTTCATTCACTTAACTCGATTTATTCTTTCGGTGGAAATCATACTCAATAATCATACTCAAAACAAGTGAAAAACTTTATGCCAAAATAAAAGCTCTCCATTTCTGGAGAGCTTTATTACTAAATCCGAACAATAGGATTTCTATGGTCTTTCAGCTTGCCCTTTTACCTCAGCCGGCCTCTTAAAAAGTCGTTCAGGTCTTTGAAATCCTTATAGCGGATGGATTCGTCAGTCACTTTATCGGCATACAGTCCGACTATGGTCTCTACGGTTTTCTGTCCGGCGAGATCATTGTCCAGATAACAGTGTATGTACTTGTATTCCTGCAGCAATGCCAGGCATTTCTTTAGATTGTGTACAGAGTTCATCACAATATAATCACAGGCCATTTCAATGCAGATTTCATTATTACCGTTTTTCTGTATAGTAAGATAGGAAAGGAAATCCATAAATCCCTCCATTACACAGCAATGCTCCTGTAATCCCACACTGTTGTATTTTACCATTGTTATATCCTTGCCGTTTATACACCCCTTGAAATAAGGGTTTCGTACTTCAAAACCGCCTGACTTGTTGCCAAAGGCAATGGCGTAAAATTGCCTGCCCCGTAATTCATAATGTATTTCCTTGCAATGTTTCCTTGCAATGTGCAGGTCAATGCGCCTGGACGAAAGGTAAGACATGAGGGTATGATGTTGTAGTGGCATCACACGGATGTCCCTCATTTCTTCTTTCGCGCGTTCCTGTGCCCGGACAATGGGATGGACGTGACTGCAAGTGAAGGAATGTCCTTCTATTTTTTCCAATACCTCCTTTATGGACGAAGTGTTGTAAAGTAGTTTGCCCAGGTCAATGATGTCACCGCCTTGCGCTACGGCGAAATCATACCATTCATTCCTCAGGTCGTTGACCTTAAAGGAAGGTGTCCGTTCATCCCGGAATGGTGACAGGTACCAATACTGTGTGCCACATATTCTTTTCGGCTCGTGCCCGATTTGTCGCAGGTAATCCACGATACGTATTTTCTTTGCTTCTGTTATGTTCATTTCATTTTATGCTGTTAGTCAGGTTCGTAATAGAAATATATAGATAACTCATATACTTTATTTCGCATATCATTATATATGCACTGTCTAAAGTAAAGCGTCCTTATTTTAATGCACTCATATCCTTACATTACGTAGGAGGCATTCTGGTCCCGTTTTTGAAAAAATGCTTCACTTTGTTCATATTATATATATACACGGACTAAAGAAAAGTGATTTCCGAAGTGTTTTCAGATCACGTCACGGTCGAACAACTCTGTGTCATTCCCGTCTTTCCCATAATAAAAGCACTTGTCCCGCCTTGTCACCAGTTTAAGGTCATCGGTCAGATACTGAAGCAGTTTGACCATGACACTTCGTCCACGGGTGAAACCGACAGAGGCATACCCCTCGCACAAAGCTTGTACAGTATTCTCGAATCCCCGTATAGGCTTTCCGTTGAAAGTGGCTGCTAGTGCCTTATGGTGTAAGTCGGGCGGAAGTTCTTTGAAACTGGTGCGGACATTCCGCCTGGGAGCATCGTCGAATGAGTAATCCTGTGCGGTTTCGGGCAAACCGTTTTCATTGACTTGAAAAGCGAAAGGCGTGAAATCCTTGTCCCTTATGTGCATGGGTCTTACCTCGCTCACGTCAGGATTTGAGGCGCTTTTGCTGATGACAAGAACTGTTTCCGCCTTGTTGTTCAGTTCGGTTCCGATATGCCCTCTCACATTGTCGTCGCCCTTGTTCAGGTGAAGGACGCAGTGGATGTGCAGGTCGTATCTTGACGACCATTGCATCAGTTTGTTGATAAGCTCCACGGATTCCCCGGCATTGTTGATGTCATACATCAGGTCACGTATGCCGTCGATGATGACCAGCCCATACCTCCTGTCGCGTCTCAACGCATAGTCTATAAGTTGCAGGCGCAGGGAAGGAGTGTATTCCCGCAGACCTATGAAGTCCAGGTTCTCGTTGTCTATCGTAGTGGGAAGTCCGGCCAGCCGCAGTATGCGTTCCAACACATTGTGACAGTGGTAGCGGCTCTGTTCTGTATCCACGTAAAGAATTCTTCGTTTGCCTTCGGGCAAGTGGGCACGGTAATTAAGCACCTTGCCACCGGCAAGCGATGCTGCAACTATGGCTGACACGTTGAATGTCTTACGGCTCTTTGCCTTGCCGGTCGATGCGCTGAAATTACCGAGTGTGGCGATGGTGGAGTTGTCCACCCAGATTATCTGCGGTGGGTTCTCGTATGTGTCCGTCGCCTTGATGAGCGCGTCGTTCAGTATTTCTGAGAGGCGGCTGTCCGCACTCTCAATTTCCGGCTCTTTCCTGTCAGTTCTTTCTTTTTCCATAGCGTTTCTGTTTGTAGTAAGGTGTTGATTGAGCTTCGTCTATGGCGTCCTGGGAGGCTTGTTTCAGTGTCTGTACCGGATTCTGGCTGAGCCAGGCATCCAATTCGGCTTTTGAGAAATACAACATCTTGCCGCGTGGCTTGAAATGGGGTATCTCTTTGGAACAAGTCAATTTATACAGAAGGCTTTCAGATACGCCGAGGTATTGGCAGGCTTCGTCGAATGTCAGCATGCTCTTGGTAGAGTAAATGTTGTTTTCCAAAAGGGTCAGGCGTTCCTGAAGCTGTCTGACGGGGCCGAGCTCCCGCAAGACCTCTTCCACTACGCATAACCGTTTTTCCATCCGTTCCATGATGGTCAGTCTGTTCTGTTCCATGCTCTATATTTTTTAATTATGTTAGACAATATGAGGTGCACCTCCGGTCGCGGCCGGTTCGGAAGGCAAAAGTAAAGTGTCTGTGTCCTCGGTGTTGAAAAGTGAAATGACAGTTGGATAGTATCACTTCAACTGTCATTACTTTTGGCTTCATTTGTTTGTCTTTTCCTCAGTTGTCTTCATATCTTTCACTTTTTTCACCATTTGATCAATGTAATCAGCGATGGCGCTGTTTCTCTTGTTAAGTTGCGACAGGGCAGAAGACAGGTTGCTTGAGTTTATCGGCTGTCCGGTCTTTGCGGAAAACAACAGTTTGTTTTCTGAGATTACAGATTGCCATTTATGACATATCAGACGGTAAAAGCTCAGGCGGTCAAACAATTTGGCCACATGGTTCAGCTTGTTGGCATAAAGGGAAAATCCGGGGTGGCAATGTAAAAGGGCCTTCATGTCCTCCTTGTCAACATGGGTACAAAATAAATGAGCCTCATTCGCGCATTCGGCGATGAGACTCATTTGCATATCAGAAAGGCCGCACTCGAATGCGGCAAACTTGGGCTGGGGTATGTTCCTTGTAATTTCGGTATTGGTCGGTGGGTAGACCGTAGTGTCAAACTCTCTCTTCATCTCAAGGAAATCATCCCGGTCGAATGAACCCTTGTTCCAATATTTTTCTACCAGATCCTTGCGCCTTTCGAGAATGTCTTTTATGATTCCATAGTTCTTTTCATGTGAGTTCATTCCGTAGGGACACGGACAGAGCGGATGTCGGTGGCTGTTGATAAAATCGGCCTTAAACCTTTCATACAGTTTTCTGCCGCAACTCGTTTCAGCCTTGTACTGTTTATATGCGTCCTTAAAAAGGGCATATAGGCCGTTATCACCTAAGAATGGATTTTTGCCCTGCAACGGGCAGGTTTCACAAGTTCCCTCAAAAAGAGAGAGATAAGAAATTTCAGATGTTCCATCATATAATATTTATAGTTTGATTAGTTGTTTCACAATTTGTCAGGCGGCCATCGTATTGTCACTTGTGGGCTGGTGTAACCGGATGCCTAAAATAGTCCGTTGACCAGATTCACCGCTTCGTCCTTTTTTCTGTTTACGATCTTCGCATAAATCTGGGTGGTCCTTACATCCGAATGACCTAACAGTTTTGAGGTTGTATAAAGGTCTGCACCCAGAGTCAACATCATGGTGGCAAACGTGTGCCGGGCCGTGTGAAATGTCGCGTTTTTTCTTACTCCGGCCTTTTTCGCCCAAGGCTTCAGTATCCTATTGATAGTTATAGGAGTCGGCAAATCAAATATTTTATCGTCATCGGACTTTGCCCCACGTTCAGGTATCCACTTAAGGGCTTCCTCGGAAAGCGGCAGGTACAGGGCCGATTGTGTTTTCTTCACCATCACCTCAAGCCTGTATTGCCCGTTGTCGCAGTACAAGTCTTTCCACTTCAAGGCCATGATGTCGCTCAGGCGCAATCCGCAGAAGCAGGAAAACAAGTAGGCGTCTTTTACGACCTCTTTTCCCATTGGCGTAGCTATTAGGGATTTCACTTCTTCAATGGTCATATATTCACGTGTGCTTTCCGGCTTATGGATCTTGTCAGAACTGCTGATTTTATTGAATGGATTTTCCCGTAAGATGTCGGCTCTGACAGCGGCGTTCAATGCCCCATTCAGGACCCTGTAGTAATTATGTGCGGTAAATTTGGATACATGTTTTCCTTTCGGCTTGTATTCGGCGATAAGAAAGTCTATGTATCCTTGGCAGAAAGCCTTGTCAATCATGGCCATCGTAACACGTTCTCCTGCATACATCTTTATTATCTGAATGGCCGTATGTATCTGGCTGCCGTCTTTTTTTCCACGTTTGACCTGGTTTTCCATGTAAGTGTTCATCCAGTCCAACAGATACACTTTCGGTGTGTCTGTCTTGATCCCAGCCTCACCGTTTGTCAGTTCGATAATGCGTCTTGACTTTATTGCATTTGCCGCAGTAATGGTTGCCTGATTCTGCATCTTGGCGTTATAGTCCGTTTCAGGGATAAGATACATCTTCAGGTACTCGTATGTGCGCTTCCCGTCACGATATATGTCCAAATAAAGACTTTTGTTCCCATTACAGAGATCCTTCATCCTAAGCCGTACAGGTTCCTTTGCCTTTGTGTTTTTTCTCAATCTTGCCATAGTGGATTATAATAAAAGTTCACCTACTGCAAAAGTATAAATAATACTTGAAATGAGAAACAAATGAGAAACAAAAATGCACTAAATAAATGGCAAACAACTAAAAACAATGCAAGTAACTGAAAATATCAAAAACTATATAACTATCTAATAATAAGAATATAACATTTCATTTATTTGGTATTTGTTTTCATCCTTGATGCGTATGAAATAAATCTCGCAAATTTGCGTCAAAGTGTGAATGAATTAAAAGAAACGGTCAACAAGCTGAGTGGCGGTTCTCAGAATCATGAACAGGCTACACAATCAGCCGTTGACGAACGGACTGTTTACAATAGCGTTGCTAAAAGTTTCTGTAACTGTTGGAACGATGCCTTGTCGATATTGAAGAAATCTGTGAGGAAAGAGCAGCCGGACAAAATTCCTTTTTCAAGGTGGATTCCTAAATTGATAGATTTACTCAAACAAAAATTCAGTCTGATAGACTATCTCTATGTTCATGTTTGCGATTACAACACAAATCGCTTGAAGATAGAAGCTAATACGGAGAGAATCCTTGAACGGCAGGATGAGATACTTACAAGAGTCAATGAGTTAAGGTGTCCGCTGACTATCATACCACCCAATGTTAATGGATTGTTTTTACGTGGTTATCACTTCAAACTCCGTTATGTGATAATTGTTGTCATTGCTATTTTTGCATGGGCTGTGGCGGCTTCATTCAGCAGCATGAAATATAAGGAGGAAGCATTCGCATATTATTCCATGTATCGGGCGGTAAAGGAACAGCATCAGTTCTTGATGAAAAAGCAAAAATAGAGTCAAGAAGAAATACGGAATAGTCATTGGAGAAAGTAAGCAACAGCTCTTTATGGTTGCTTTTCCTCAATATAGCGAACTGGCTAAGCAATAACCATGCGGACTTTGTAATGGCAAAGGGCAGGCATACGCCCTTTGCCTGCAACCATAGGTAGTGTAAAATAAACTGTGTCACGCATTATTTCCTATTAGAAAACTCATCGGTCGGGGAACGGCCAACGCCAAGGGGCGGGCCCCCCGTCCCGACGAGCGTAAAATTACAATAATTTACATCCTCGCACCATACGCAACAGCTCCTTTATGCGATTCTCTGCCAAATCTTCATTATGAAGATTGTCTGGGGTTTAGCTTTCCAACGCAGACGACTTGGGGGATTCCGAAGAACAACCAATCACCCTCTGAGTTAAGAAGGCAAACAAAGTCTGTACACCTCTTTAATTAATTCACCTGTAATCTTTTTCAATTCAAGTAATCGATTTTTGTCTTCGCTATTATTGCTTTTATATCGTCAATATTCATACTTTTTATGTCTCATTGCAAAGTTGATAAAATTATTCAAGAAGCGGTTCGCAATATGTTTTATTGACAACTCTATCTCTCATAAGTTTCATATCAGTAAAATTGCGGCTAATATTCATTACCAATTCTAGATAATTATCTGTACCATCCTCCTTTTTATAATAATAAGGTTTAATGGAGATACAATTCTTATGTTCAAAAAGAGTGTTTAGTAATGTTCTATCAGAATTTCCACACGAATGTCCCATGATGTAAATCTGATATGGTGCAGAATCAATGAAGCTAAGAACATTCCGATAATTATCAGACTCCAGATATTTTATTGATTTTATGTTTTGCAGGCACTCATTGTTGTTAAGATTCTGAAGTCGTAAATAATTAGTATCCATCTCATCCCCATATCCGAAAATCATACTTTCAGGATTAGTTAAATCTCCATGAATATGAATTTGAGAAGACACACTTTTGCGAAGATAAGAAGTAGCAGTGTTCGTATAATTAAAATTGACAAATAGAACCCAATCAGGTAGCATATACAGATCTGGATAACATCCTACAACATATCTCTCATAGTTTTTAGTATAGTCTTCAACATCCCTTATAGCTTCATTGCCTAATCCGTATCTTGATTGTTTGTCTTCCCATACATTACTTTGTAAACTCAAACAATTGTCTATATATTTTCTAAATTCAGTGAAACCATTAATGGATATATCCTGTGAATTTATAGGCATGTATATTTTATTCCATAGACGTTCTATAGGTTGAGCTCCATTTTGGCAAACAAAACTTAAATACTCTGTTAGCAATTTTTGAATGTATTGTAATTGTCCATTCAATTCTTTCAGCTTTTCAAATGAAGGTTCTACAATAGCATGCTTAGTCAATAATTTATAATACTCATTCTCAATGTCTACCCACTTCTTTGTTTCGATATTATTACATATCTGTTGCAAGAACTGACTTATTCTAAAGTCACATAATTCTTTGTCCTCTTTAACCAACCGTACAACATCTTTCAAATCCCATGGAATTAACGGATTCTCTCTCTTATAATACCATCCTTGGAAAACAGAAGCCCAATTATGGACATCTATGCCATCGTTAATTTTAAATGAACATAATCCGTCAGACACTTCTTTCCCTAAACCATGTAATAAGTTGTTACCACACCGTTCCCAATACCATTGTATGAAACTCTCATAGTTTGTAGGGAGGCCATGTGCCAAATCGAAACCATTTCCTATCAGAACAATCCGATTCATATTAAATTCTATTTTTATAAAACAAGTATTTTAAGTTATGCACTTTTCTCATTTAAGTGTAATGTAACCTCATATATTCTTCACGATTCCTTTCACGAGACAATTCAGCTTCTATCTCCTGCAAACATGATTCTACCCATTTCCTTACTTTAAGGTTTTTATGGTTTTGTATTTCCTCAAAACATTTCTTTTTTTGAATCAAAAGTGGAATGACAGAGCCAGTCCAAGCAAACGATCCCATATTTGCATGTAAGCCACTTAGCACATTGTCCATATCTCCAAATTCGTCAATCAGCCACAATACCCAATCATGGAAACGTGTTTCCTTACCTGTATTATCTGAATGGAATATCGGACACATCTCAGCTATTACAGATGGTGCAAATTGAGGATTTCTCAGGCATAGATCCTTTATTTTTTCGTCTCCTATCGTAAAAAGAGAGCCTACTCCGAAACTACTCCCTGATCCAATCGTGTTTTTAATCTGATATAAGAAAAAATAGTATTCCTGATTCGAGAAAGCTTTTTCAAAATCAGGCCAGATTGCATCAGTATATTGAGTTATCAATACAGGATAGATATCTTCAAGATCTCTATGGAAAAATTGGGACTTAAGTGTCTCCATTATCTTTCTGTTGATTTTTACCGCAAAATCTTCATCGTGATATTTTTCTAACAGTCCTGTCGTATAACGTATATATTCATGCAATGGATTGTTATCAGTTTCGTTTATAGGATATTCTAAAATTATATTTTTAACAATCTCAAGAATCTCAGCGTCCCTTAGAATCTCTGTATTAAACTGATGCCGTATAAAGAAATTCATTAATGAAAGCGATGACTTTGGGAAATCTTTATAAAACATTTTTATAATATCATTCCATCGAGAACTAAGAGGTATAGAAACATTCTCCAAGTAGGTAGCAGGGGCATCTTGTTTTAAATCCCCCTTTAAATACAAATTCCGCATAGTCTGATATGAATCAAATTGCGCAGTTTCACAATTTGCCAATAGTCTCATAAACAGACTATGATATCCTTTTTCGTGTATTTCAGATATAAAATTCCTAACTCTTTCATGATTTCGGAACACAGAGCAGAAACTAAATACAAACCTACCTACAAACGTATCCCCACCATTTTCAGAAATCAAATTAAGGAATATAGCCAAAATATCGCTTACTTGTTCATCTTTCATGATGTTATGTAATTCCGAAGAAAAACATGTGTCAAAAAAATCCTTGTCCTCTACAATCTGCTTTACCTCATCATAAGATTTATATAATCCTTGTTCGAGAAACTCTACTGCCAATTGATGGAAGAGTTTCCTCTCATGCAGTATTTGTTCCTCTATGGGAGCTCTATAGTCGTTATAAACTTCCTGTCGTGCATCTTTAAGTTTTTGACAAAAATATTTTGGACGTATTTGTGCCTTAAAAGCATCCAGTTGACTAAGAAAGTCTTCTGAATAGAAAGCCAAACGTTTACTGCTGACTCTTTGCATAACGTCATACATTTCCTGCCAAAGACCACCTTTCATTTCTGCAATTCGAGCAACTAATGGGAATTGTCTCTCCAACATACCGTTAAAGCTCCATCTGAACACATGGGACACAGCAATTTTAGCAATTCTGTCCAAAGTTGTTTTGTCTTTATCTAAAAGCTCATGTAAGATGAGAGTACATTCTTTCCAGTAATTTACTATTTCTTGTTTGGATGGCACATAGTCTTCTTTTTTATGCAATCCAAATTGATTGGCAGAACCACTCCTTATAAAGTTTCCATCATCATAAGCCCTGTCTATGCAGTCCAACAATAAATCTCGATACTCATCACCGTTATCTTTAAGATAATGTAATATGTTTAATCTTTCTCTTAAATCAGCTTCTGTTCCAGGTAATAATATATGGAATAACTGACTAAACTGTCCGCTGGCATTATTTGCCCACGTTTCGTTTTCTGCTATAGCGAATAGCGCCATAATCTTACTGGCATAATTATAGCCGTCTTTATTGAAACATAGTTTCTCCAAAGCCCAAACCAGATTTCTACGAACATTACCATCAATATATTCTTTTACCCATTCTACAGTTTTTGGTGATAGCACATTATATAAGCATTTTGCAACAGCGACTGGGTTCACCGATGACATGGCGAGAAAGAGTCGTGAGCCCAAGTCAGAACAAACAACTTTCTCATTACAAAAAGGGGCACGTTCTCCAGTTGTTAAAAGCAATATCATCTCTTGTGCCGGCGCACTATCTTGCATATACTCTAATCGTTTGCATAACCCGTTTTTGATAACTTCACGATAAGGTTCATCCAAATTCTCTATATCTGCAATAATTTGTTCAAACCTTTCAGGATCATTATCATCGGCAAACCATTTGCTAACAAGCCAATTTGCTAGCGGAAAAGGTCTGATATTCAACCAACTTTCCGAGATTTCTATCAATGATTTATTATATCTGTCAATTGTGTGACTAAATACGTGTCTTTTTTGTTCAGGACTATAGCCAAAAAGTGGGGTGATACTTTCATTATTCCGAATAAATTTAAAAGCGTCTTTATATTCATTTTCATAAGGACACGGTTGAAATAGGGCTAAAGAACGAAGCACTTTTTCTTGTTCTTCTTTATGCCCTTCCTCAAATTTAAGCAATTTGGTTATAATATGGTCAACTCGGTGAATATCTATATCTTCTTGTCCTTCTTGATAGTGCCTTACTAATTCTATTGCCATTCCTGGAAAACCATCTGCAATTTTCTTTATCAATTCTCTTGCTGACATATCGCCATTGTTAACGGGGATGCTTTTATCCACGAAATCATTAACCATATCACGCATTTGATCTTGGCTTAGAAATATTTGTGTCACATTTCGACCACTTAAATCTGCCCAATCATAATATTCATTATTTACCCCAATAATTCGGAACTTAGAATCGTATATAATTCTTTTGTTTATTATTACTTCAAATACATCATTCGGACAATTGTCCAATACAATCAAACCATTCTGCCCTTTGTGCTCTTGTATGATATTTTCCACATCATACACAAGTCCTTCTTTGTTATCAGAAAACTCGCAATAAAAGTAATTATTATGGGGCTTTCCATCATCAAATGCCTCTCTCAAAATTCTTGTCTTACCAAGTCCTGACAATGCTACAAGTTGTATGAAGTCAATCTCTGGATTTTGTAATTGATTCACGCAATCGTCAATAACCGTATTATGCAAGAAATCACCGTTTATTTTTTGTTCAAACAATGACAAGTGCATTGGTTTTATGATTGTAGAACCAGGCATTGTTTTATGCCAAACCCCGTTTTCTCCATAGTTCTTGTCAATTACAAAATCTTCATTATCATCTTGGAAATAACATTTAGTCTCAACATATCTATAATCCTGTTCAAAGTCAATTACCATAAAGCCATTTCTGTATTGAGTCTCAGCGCTTATATTACCACATAAAGTTCCTGGAGCTGTAAAATGGAAAAAACTACCTTGTGGCCTCTCTATATATTCACCATCCGCATCGTGAGTATGTCCACAAAAGAAAGCATCATAGTTTTGTGCAAGTAATTGTTTTATTGTAATAATTTCAAATTCTTTCATCATATTAGGATGATGGTGTCCCATAGATAATCGGAGGTGACAGTCTTTAAAAAAATCACGACTATCCGTTATTTGTGCTTTACCCAATAAAATTTTATGTTCATCGTTATCATCCAAACATCTCCAAGCTGTATTTAGACAATTGATACCGATCTTCTTCCCATCAATATCCAACGTCAAACAGATGTTAAAGATATTAGACTTCACCTCTACGACATCTGTAAAATTCTTCCAAAATGCATCTCTAAAAATATTATACTCTGCAATTCTTGGTATTGATAGTTCTGACTTATGCATATACCAATCTACATCACCATGTGTGTTCAGTTGTCCTGTCAACTTTTCTTCCTCATCTAATACCACAACATCTCTATCTACCTCATGATTGCCTAATGTAAAAATAAATCTATATGGAGGTAAGCCCAATGCTTCTGTAATAGGTATAATTACAATATCTTGAAAGGACTGAAATGCCGCTTGCATTTTAGACTCACCAAAACTCTTGCCTGCTTTATCTATCAAATCACCTGAAAACAAAATTAAATCAATAGGTCTTTCTTTATGAATACCCACTAATGCTTCTGTCATCCGCGTGACAATTGTTTTTGACCGTTCCATTTGACCTTTATCAAGATGGAAATCTGAAAAATGAATTATTCTCATGTTTTTTCAATTATATCAATCTGATTTTACCAGTAAGAAGTTGCTGCATCATGCCTTGCTTGATGTTTTCAAACTTCACTTTTTTCGCTTTAAGAGTTACAAGTTCTTTATCAATGTTTTTAAAGATTGTTGCGATGGTATGCTGTTCCACTAAGGATATAGGAAACATTATTGATGTATTATTGAAGTTATTGTTGTAAAGTCTTGCAATAGTAGTATTTTCTGTATCCCATTCTACTATTTGATAAACATAATACAAATATGTATTAACGATATGTGTCTCATCGTGAGCAAGCCAAACAATATTTGAATCTTGAAAATATGCAGGTTTCCCGTCATAGATTACTGTACGCCCTATAGTACCAGCAGCAGATATTAGAATATCTCCTTTGTGTGGAAATCTATATGCCTTTTTGAACTCTGCAAATTTAGCATAAGAGATATAAGCATCAGCCTGCTGTCCAAATGTCCCTATCTTGTAAAATGGAACTTCTCCATTCTCCTTTGTATCTTCCAAAAAGATTCGCTTACACATGGCTAAAGTCCCAATCTCTCCCAACTTCTTCTCCACCCACGGCTCATTGAATCCTTTTAGTCGTTTCTTGCCTGTAAGAAGTTGCTGCATGGCTCCTTGTTTGATGGCACGTTTCTTCTCAATCAGTTTACCTAATTCGGAAATCAGATTGTCGATAGCTGATAAAGCTGTGGCAATGCGGGATTGCTCAGAGATGTCATTAGGATAGACCAATTGGAACTTTACAAAGTCCTTCTGATATAAATGGTTTATCGTAGAACCCGCAGTTAGTTGGTCTATAAATGACTTGAACCAAATAGACTTAAAAATCCATGATAAATATGCCTTATTTATCACATTATCTTGTTTAGGCCGAACAACGAATACACCGCTGTTAAGTGTTCCAGGACCTGGAATGCTATCAAGGAAAGCTACTTTGCCTATCGTTCCATCTTTTGATATGAGAACATCACCTTCTTTAATTTGAATATTTATGTCTTGGTCATATCTCCATTTGCTAACATAGCAACAGTTTTTCCAATCAATATATCCATCATTGAAGTCTGTCCCTGTAACCAGTACATAATCACCTTGTGGCAAATACTCACCAGTGGTTAGCCCTTGCCAACCAATTCTTGCTTTGAGGCAACACAACTTATCTATTCTGGTTGCCTCCCAATCTTCTGGAATCCGTCCGACCTCTGTATCTTTGAATTTTGTTTCTTTCATATACAAGTGCGTTTTACTCCTTAATCATTTGTTCAGCAATCACCCATTTGCCTGTACGAGGTGCGCCTATACGGTATAGTACTTCTGACTTTTGTAGAACTGAAAGTTCACGCTCTATGGTACGTTGAGGAATATCTGTCATTACCACCATTTGTTTGGCGGTAATGGAAGGCTGTTTGATAATTATAGATACGGGAAGTCCCACAACTGCTGTATCATCATTCACACCAATATAGATACGACTACCTTGGGCATTGGCAAAACCACATATCCATTTCAGATATTCGTCATGCCACGACTCTTTGTATTCTATGTTCTGACTTCCATTTAACATCGGCATTGCTATTTATACGGTGAATCCCATTTCTTGCAGAGAGGCAAGGACTTCCTTTTCCAAATCATTGATGGCATTTGTCGTTTCACTCAAAGTGGTTTCATAACGTTCTACAAGAGCTGTTATATCGTTTGAAATCCGATGCGTGACATTCTGCATCAGTGCTTTGCAGCCGCTAATAACAGAAGCCAGCCACTTACGTTCCACTACAAGCATCTTGATTTCGTCCTCTGTAAGTACGGAATACTTTGCTACAACGGCATCCGTCAACTGGCTGCGTTTCTCTTTCAAAGACTTGTTCAGTGCATCCTTCTCGTTAGAGAGGGCTATCCACTGTTGCAGGAGTTTTACATTTTCTTCGGATGTGCCGTCTTTCTTTGCATTTTTGATGGCAGCTTTTACGTCAGCAGCTTTCACGGAAACTTCTTTGTTTTCTTCCTGTTCGTCATCATCGCCAATAGCAAAGACTTCGGTATTCTGTTCTACAAGGTCATCCATATCAGCCTGCTTCCGATCTATCAGTTCCGACAATTTTACAATCTCGGCGGTCTCTACGGAAAAGTATTCAGCCAACACAACGGATACCGGTAGCAAGTCGCAGACAATCTCATCATACATGCAGACCGTTTCCTTTACTTTAGTCTGTTTGGTCTTCTTGTCTGTCGTTTCCTTGCGTTTCACCGCTTTTACTTCGGGGTATGTCCATCCGTCGTTAGAAATCATATAGCAGTCATCCTGCATGGTTTCTGCCCAATAGTTAAGCAGCACGTCATAGACTTCATAAGCATCCACAAGACCGCTGTGTCCCAAAACTTTAGCCAAAAGGGACTCAGACCATTCCGTAATCAGTTCTTTGGGTCTTTCGCCTTGGCTAATGGCAAGCATTTGGGGCTTAACCGCTTCTTTCCATTCATTCAGCAGCTGTGCAAAAGCTGTTCCCTGTTCTTTGTAAGAAGTATCGTTGTCAATGACATTGCTGATTTCTGCCTTCTGAGGTTTCAGTGAATAATAGCCATTGTTTTTTAATTGGAACAGACTGTCTTTCAGTGTAGGGCAAGCCTTCCAAAAGGCATCCATATTGTCAATATCGAAAGCTGGAAGCCCGCCATGCAAATGGGCTTCAATGTCGTGCTGCACCTCCTTGTCCACAGGTTGTATATAGCGGGGAATGTTCAGATTATAGTCGTTCTTTTCTATTTCGTTCCATTCTACCATTCGGCAGTAATGCGGTATATTCTGTTGAGCGTCCCAAGCATCTACAATACGCTTGATGTCTTGCTCGCGTAGGCGATTCTTGGCTCCGTCTTTCTTGAATCCATCCTTCGCATCGATAAAAAAGATACCATTACGACTGTCCTTGTTTTTTTTGTCGATAATGATGATGGAAGCCGGAATACCCGTACCGAAGAATATGTTAGGTGGCAGACTGATAATGCCCTTGATATAGTGCTGCTTAACGATATACTTGCGAATGTCGTATTCAGCATTGCCACGGAACAGCACACCATGAGGCAAGATGCAGGCACCGCGCCCTTCTTCAGATTTCATAGAAGCTATGAGGTGAAGCAAGAAAGCATAGTCGCCACATTTGGCTGGCGGTAGCAAATTGGCTGTCCAACGGTTATACTGGTCGTTTTCCATACCCGAAGCCAACCAGTTCTTCATGGAGAAAGGTGGATTGGCTACGCACACATCGAATGTGCTGACCATGCCGTACTGCTTGAATTGCGGGTCAGCCAGCGTGTCACCCACTTTGATGTCGGCACTGCTGATACCGTGAAGCAACATATTCAGCTTAGCCAATGCCGCCGTACTGCTGTCCTTCTCTTGTCCGAATATAGACACACGGGGATTACTGGCTTCTGCCAAGGCTCGCAACAAAAGCGACCCAGAACCACAAGTGGGGTCGTAGATGGTGTGCTCAGCACGATCAAGTTCATTGATGCGGAGTACCTTTGCCATTACACGGCTTACTTCTGCAGGTGTGTAGAACTGTCCCTTGCTTTTTCCGCTTTCGGCAGCGAAATTCTTCATCAGATATTCGTAGGCATCCCCCAACAAATCATCATCGGCAGCACGATTGCGGGAGAAATCAAGCGCATCGTTTTCAAACACACCGATAAGCCGTGACAGGGTATCTACCATAGTCCTTCCGCTTCCCAGTTTTGTAGGGTCGTTGAAATTAGGCAGAGTTAGGTCACCAATCTGTCTGGCATTCAATTCCTTTATTGCCTCCAGCTTGGTGTTCATCTTCTCGCCAATCTTATCATCCTGTTTCAGGGCTACGAAGTCTTTGAAACTACATCCTTCTGGCACTTTGAGGCGGAAGCCCGGCTGACCTGCTTTGTCGGAAAGATACTTCACGAATAGGACTATCAGCACGTAATCCTTGTACTGACTGGCATCCATCGAGCCGCGTAGTGCATTGCACGACTCCCATAGTGCGCTGTATAATTGTGATTTTTTTATTGCCATATATTGATTACCTACTTTCTGATGAGTTTTGTGAAGCGAGACGATAAATCTCGTAAATATCCTGTTCGCTAAACGATGGGAACATCGTTTGCAAGTCGTCACGCAAGTCCCAACTAGTATTGCTGTCGGGATCTTGCCAGCCAGCCCCTGCATTGCGGTAGATGAAGCTATCAATCTTCTTGATGATTTCAATTACCTCGCACTCATCTGCAGGAGCATTCCAAGCGGCACGGTTGTTCCATAGAGCCTTACTACGCTTGTTGTCAAGTCCATTGGGAACATCACTGCCATGCTTGACGGCTTTGATATGATCAATGAGTGCCTTGATTCTCTCTTTGGCGGTAGCATTGCTTTCTTTCAGTTTATTTATCAAAGCCTGTAACTTTTCGCTGAATGCCTTTTGTTCCTCCTCGTCACCGCTGTTCCAGTCGGTATTGACACGGCGAGCCTTGCCCTCAATGACTTCGGCTGCACCATTTGCGTTTCCACCAGCCTGACGGATGGCTTCATCAGCAGCCTTCTCAGTATCGGTAGTGTCATTGACAAGGTCAAGGAAGGAAAAGTCGGCAGTTGCCTCTACCAGTGTTTCTGCATCTTTTGCCCTTATATGCTGGTCAAGAAGCTGGCGCATATCTGGGTCAAGTGTGCGTGGGTCGAAGTCATCGCCTGATTTCTGGCGCACCTTACGTTGGATGGTGCCAGCCTCACGGGACAGCGACGCAAAGCGTTCGATTTGTTCTGGTATGAAATCTGTCTGGCAGAAATAGTCGGACATGTTGTTATATGCCGTAACCATGCCACCTGTTATACTATACATAATGTTACGACGAGCCTGTGCAGGTTCTTCGTCTTCCAGTTCCATCACATAATACTCCGTGAGTGCTTCCAGTTCAGTTAATCCCTTGCTTTCCCATACACTTTTCAGCCCCTCGTATGCATCTTTAGCTGCAAGAAGTTTTTCTTTACACTTATTGACCACGCTATCAAGCAGTCCTTCTACATCGACATCATCAAGACCAGAGAAACCTTCACCATCGTTGAACTTTACAACGGCATCCTCAATACTGTCGAACAGATTCTTGAAACTGATGATACGGCCAAATTCCTTATGTGTTTTGACTATTACGTTGCCTTCCTCATCTTTGATATCCTCGCCAAGACGATTTACACGACACACAGCCTGGAACAAGGTGTGGTCTTTAATCTCATTGTCAATGTATAAGATGGTAGCACATGGGGCATCGAAGCCTGTGAGCAGCTTGTTTACTACAATGAGCAGTTTCATTTGGGCTGGTCGCTTGATGAAAAGGTTCTTAGCCCACTTCTCGTAGTCATCGGCATTGTTAATGCCATTGCCAGCGTCCTTGAACGACCGCTTTGCCCAGTCGTACTTGAATTTGGCTTCAGTTTCCTTACTGGTGTCAGCAGAATCGTTGGCTATATCGCTGTCCATGGGATTGTAGCTCGTTACTACAGCAACACGCCCTCTGAGCAATGTATTACTGCTGTCCTGGGTGAAGAACTTGTAGTATCTGTAAGCCTGATAAATGGAACCTGCTACCAACATGGCGTTGCTCCAGTCATGCTTTAACAAACCAAATCCCACATCGTCAAGAATACTGTAGCCGATGCGCTCGATGCGTTCCATTGTCGAATAGACTTTTTCCAAAGTAGCCCAACGGTCTTCCACCATCTTACGCTGCTCATCAGTTAGTTCACGTCCGGCAGTCAATGCTGCCAGCTTTTGGTCAACTTTTGTCTTGTTTGTAAGTTGCTGTTCGACATTGCGGTATTCATATTGAAGGTCGAGGATAACTTTGTCTTCCACGGCCTGTTTGTGCAGATATTTGTGGATGTATGGACCAAATGTGCGTTCAGACATGCTCTTTATACGGTTGTACTGGTCACCTTTATCCTTTTTCAAGAGTGGTGTACCCGTGAAACCGATGAGCATAATTTCCTTACCCATGATTGATCGCATGGCTTCATGAAGGCGACCACTCTGTGTGCGGTGGCATTCATCGACGAAGACAAATATGTTGTCACCCTTTACACTGAAATTGTTGCCATATTTCTGTGCAATGATAGCTTGCAGTTCTTTAAGGTATTCATCCAGACTAACTTTTGTGCCTGATTCGTCTTTCTCGGCTTCATCCTCAGAGCCGTTTGCGCCAAACTTGTGGATGAGAGAGCAGATAAGCCATTCCTCGCCCTTGTTAAGCGTATCAAGGAGGTCGCTACTAGAAGTGGCCTGATGAAGTGTGTTGCCTCCCTTTATAAAAGTTCCTGCCAACTGCAGGTCAAGTTCCTTGCGATCGGTGATGACAACAACACGTGGATTTTCAAAATTACGACGGATATAAGATGCCAAAGCAACCATCGTAAGGCTCTTACCAGAACCTTGTGAGTGCCATATAACACCACTTTTCTTCTTCGGCATACGAGCCGCTGCTGCCTTGATGGCATATATCTGATGGGGACGCAGCACCTTCTTGATGCCACCGTCGTTCAATACACCGTAGCGGAAGAAGAACATGAAATTCTCCTTGCAGAAGAACATATTATAGGATTCCTGTTCTGTCAACACATCACCCAGTTTGTTGGTGTCACGCTTCCACTTACACCAAAACTTCAACGGTGTGCCAATAGTTCCATAACGGAACTCCACACCGTCATTTGAGGCAATTGTGAACTGTGTTGTGGTAAAGAAGGACGGGATAAAATCTCGTTCGTTTGAAAGGTGCTGTTTGATGCCTTCTTCATAATTGACAAGACTACGTTTCAGTTCAATGACAGCCAAGGCAATGCCATTTACATAGACAACAATGTCGGGACGCTTATTCTTTCCTAACAACGGGTCGATATAACTAACTTCTTCAGCTATGGCAAAATTGTTGTTGGTAAAGTCCTCGAAGTCGAACAACATCACATCCTCATGGTTTGACTTTGGGTCAGGTTGGGACTTGATGCCCATCATCAAGGTATCATATAGGTCTGTGTTGCACTGCATCAAATCGTTCATCTTTGCATTTCCAAGGCGGGCTTTGTTCTTTAATTGAAAGAGGACATCCTCAATCTGACATTCCGTATATCTTGGAGTTTTGCCGTCATCCTTTTTCTGGTCTTTCAGAAACTTGCGCACCTCATCATCAAGGATGGGGGAGTTTTGCTTACCCAAACAATTGACGGCTTCGCCCTTGGCATACTGCCAGTTGCCAAGATATTGATAGCCAAGTTCTTCTTGGAATCTCTTGACGAGTTTATTCTGATATTCTCTTTCCCTTTGTTCTTGATACGTAGCCATAGTCTGAAATTATAATGGGAATTCATTTAATTGTTCTTTTATCTTTTGCCATCCAGGGAGATAGGTTCCAAGGATGTTACGAAATTTGTCTGTATGATTCTGCTCAATGAGATGAGTAAGTTCATGTACTACTACATATTCAATGCAATTCAGAGGCTTCTTTGCCAGTTGTAGGTTGAACATTATCTTGCCTGTGTCTTTGTGGCATTTACCCCAGCTTGACTGCATCTGTTGAATAGTCCAGTCGGCGACCTTGACATCAAGAATGTTTTCCCATTTAGCCACATACTGCCTGATGGTTGAAATGAGCTGTTCTTTATACCAGTTCCAAAGGACGTTTGCAATGTTTTCCTTAGGAGTGCGCTCATAGACATACACATTGATGTAGTCACCCTGAATCTCAACATGGAATGTACAGGTGTTGTCTCTGATAACTTTCAAACGATAAAGTTCACCTTTGTAGTAATGAGCTTCACCAGACACATATTCACGTTCATCTTGGAATGTGTAGGATGTTGTATCTTTGCGCTTCTGTACGAGCCACACCCATTTCTTCAGGACAAAGAATTTTATTTGCTCATCTGTGTATGTCTGGGGAGCAGACACATGAACTCTTCCATCTGGCGGATAAACTGCCAAATGTAGATTTTTGATGGGTTTGCGCTCGACTTCTATTTCAATACTATTTATTACCATACCTTACATTGATTTTTGCGACAACAAATATGATTTGTACTCGCGCACTATCAATTCTCTAATATCAACTTCAAGCAAGTCTGCAATCTTCAATAGACTTGGAAGGTCTGGCTGAGAAGAATTAGTACACCATTTGGAAACGGTAGAAGGGGTTACACCCATCTGTTCTGATAACCACTTGTTGGTACGCTTCTTTTCAACCAATACCAGCTTGATACGATTTACATCTTCCATACATCTCAGTTTATATTGCAAAGGTAGTGAATTAATTTCACTTTTACGATTATATTTCTATTTCTATTAAAGCAGTGCATTTTTTATGCTTTTTATATGTTTTGCCATTCAAAACACAAAATTTGGAATGACAAAATTGGTATGGGAATATAATTGGAATATGAAAATGCATCAATGAATCCCTACCTTACAACATGTAAATATTGGTGCGATTGAAGATTAAACAACTCACCTCATTCCCTTATTTTTTATTGACAACAATGAGATTATTCGTATAATCATTTAACATTTGTGGCTTAAAAAGTTAAATGCATTAATTTTCTATCTTTTCTAATCTCTATAGAATCCGCGTCGTTATTTTTCTGCAGCATTAACCACAAATAACTGATAATCAGCAATATCTCTATAATGTATTAATGCAAAGGTATGCATTACAATTGAAATTCAACTCTGATTATAATGCTTTTCCAACAACTATATGTTGAGGTACAACTTTTTTATATTGAAATATACGTCAATGTATATTTTACTTAGACTTATTTTCTTTCTCTCTTCTCTCCTTAACCTTATCCAATCCCGGCATCTTCTTTGAAACAGAACTCTCACCAGCAGGAAAGTATGCCTTAAAGACCTGACATAAGAAACTTACAATGTCGCTGCGTTTCTTGCCCATGTTGGAGAAAGCGGAGTAAGCGTAATACATGAGTTCTTGCTGACTGCACATCTCGTTTGGCTGGATTGTGATTGAGGGCGGAAGAATCAAGTCATGTTCTGTAAATGCGTAGGCACTGGCAAGAATAGCTTTTTGTTCCTCTTCGCTGAACATCTTGATTTTCCCGGCAAACCATTCAAGTTCTCCTTTTTGAAGTGCTTGTTGTTGTTCACTCTGGCGTTCCATCAGAATGGATACTTTCTCTTGCTCTTTTTCAGTAAGGGCGTCTTCAAGCATGCGGTTCTTACGCTTTAGGACATTGTACTTTTCCATACAAGCAATGGCAATGCAGAGATAACCTACGGTTACGGTAAGCACCAATACTGCATGAAATCGGAACTTGGACGGAAAATCCGGCAAAGCATCAATATAGTCGCAGACGACAAGAGCAACTACGAGCATAAGCGCAGCTCCGACATACATTGTCCGGACTTTGACTTTTTGGCTCGCAGGAGAAACGCCCATAAGCAAGGCTATCGCCAAGGCTGCGACCAATAAGATGGAAACCAAGATAAAGATTGTCATGTGTCACGCCCTCCCTATTATGGTTTTACGATGATACGCCAATAGCCTGCCTTGTCAGAACCTTCATGGACGAGAATGCCTCTCTCACGGAGATTTTTAATCTGTTTCTTAACTCCATCTAATGAAATGCCCAATTCAACGGCCATTTTTTCACGGGTTATCATTGGATTTGATATAACCATGTCTATGATGCGTTGAGCAGTCCTGCCCACTGGTCTATTCAATTCGTTTTTTACAGGGTACTTTTTGAGGGTACTTTCATTATTTACAGGGTACTTTTTCTCCGAACCTCCTCCGTTTACAGGGTACTTTTTGAGGGTACTATTTACTCTGTCGGCCACCTCTTCCACGGAGATTCTACCATTCTCACCCCAATTCAGATTATAGAAAGTGGTGAAGAATGAGGATGCTTCGGTTTTATAGTGAGGCTCCTTGCCAGGCAGGAAGTTGGGCAGCTTCTCGGTCAGTTCACGCATCTTGCGCAGACCGGAACCACGCTTCTCCATGTAGTCGAGTTGGGTAAACATATCGGCAATGACGGGGTTGCGGCGTATGGAGGGCACGTTATAGATGTCACGGTCTTGAATTTGTGTGCCGTCAGGCATCGCACCAGGCGATACCAGTTCCACCCGGTCATCGTAAATGTCGATATGTACCTCACCGCCCATCACCGTATAATCCCGATGGATAAGGTGGTTTACCAATCCCTCAAAGATAGCTCGGTCGGAATAGTCGGGCAGATTGAGGCGGTAGTTGGGCATCTTCACCCATCCGCTCATCGTGTAGTTCTTGATAAAGTCCATGCCGTATTTCAGAAGCAACACAAGATTGGCACGATGCTCCACGGAGCTGATGGCATCATCTTTATAAAGTCCCGTCCAACGGGTACAGAAGATGCGCGACTGGAATACGGTGCAGTTGTCAACGAACAGCAGTCCGGCATTGGTCAGTTTTCCGTCAGAAGTCACCAGCCCGAACGATTCCAAATACTTGTCGTTCCATTCCTGATGCGTCTGTTCGCGGAACGTATTAGCAAGGATGATGAAAGAGTGCTTACTTGCATCCACTTGTGTAGGGAGCGAATCCCATGTCATGTGCGTACCTTTCAGCACCAACGAAAGGAGTTGTTGTGAATTACATTCCACGCTTTCATTGCCCACTCTTACATAAGCCGTGCGCGTTCCGTCTTGATAGTAATAATAAGGTGTCAGCACTCCGGCCTTGACTTTCACTTCAAGCAGGGTGCGTCCTTTGTGTTCAATCGGGATAAGTTGTACTTCCGGTACAGGGTCAAGCCTTACCTTTATCATTTCACTGATAAAGTCGGCATCCGCCTGTACGTTCTCCAACCCCACAATTTCACCTTCATCGTTTACGCCATAGAACAAGCTGCCGCCCTCCGTATTGGCAAAGGCCGACACGGATTTCAGCCACGACTTCACTTTCTTGCGTTCCAACATCTCCTTGAAATCGTAAGACGTACATTCTGCTATGAGCCTGTTATCGTGTATCTGCATGATTTCCTCGTTGTTATATGGGTACAATGCCCAATGTCGTTTACAAAAATACAGAAAAAAGTTCTTTTTCCGTTTAGGTGGGATGAATAAAAGCGGATTTGGAAGAAATTTCTCTGTAGAACACATTCCATACCTTTATCATCGAAGGTAAAAAAGGATGGTATACAAGTGCTGTATAAGGATAGAAAACTTCCACGATGCTGTTTTAGGCTATCATTTAACATTGATATTTTCCTCGTTTTTCTTTCGTTATTTTCGGATAAAAATCGTACTTTTGCGACATAGAGCTGTAGTTGCTTATGGATGCTTATTTTCGGATTTGCATGATATTTGCAACACGTTCACGCAAGTCGCTGAGATATATAACGTATTGATTTTGAGGAAGTCAAATGATTCCGATAAGTAAACAAATACTAAATCGCAAGCAAAAGCGTGCAGCTCTGGTGAGCTGCACGCTTTTTGATTGCATGCTTTTGAGCTTCTGCACGCTGCTATATTTTGCCTGACATATAATGACTGTCAGCACACATGCTTATTTAAGCATTACTATCTGACGGCTGAATGGCGGACAACGAACAGGCAGACAAGCCGGAAAAAGACATGGGCTAAATAATGGAAGGCAAAGGCAGGTCATTTTATTTGCAGTGACATATCATAACACATGAAGTTGCGCGCCATACCGGACGCGACTTTGCAGACCGCTTCCCACAAATAACGGTTGTCTTTCTTCAGCATGCCTGGAATGCTTACAACTGTCATCTTGCCTGCATCCGATACTCGTTCGGCGTGCATCCTGCCACCTTTTTGAACAACCGGCTCAGATGGTGAGGATATTGGAAACCTACTTCGTAGGCGATTTCGCTGACAGTCTTGTTTGTCTCCAGCAGGCGGTCTTTCACTTTGCCGATTATGGCGAGGTGGATGTATTCAATGGCCGACTTGCCGGTCTGCTTCTTCACAAGGTCGCCGAAATAATTGGCGGAGAAGTGAAGCTGGTCTGCACACCAGGCTACCGATGGCAAACCAAGTTCTTCAGGCTTGTCTGAATCAAAATATCCGTTCAGCAATGCCTCGAAGCGGGTAAGCACATCCGAGTTGATAGCCTCGCGCGTGGCGAACTGGCGGTCATAGAAGCGCAGGCAATGGTTGAGCACCACTTCGATGTTCGACACGATTATGCTGCGGCTGTGCTTGTCAATGGTGTGGTGCAGCTCCTCCTCTATCTCGCAGAAACAGTTGTAAATGGTCTGTTTCTCGCGTTCCGACATGTGCAGGGCCTCGTTCACTTCGTATGAGAAGAACGTGTAATCCTTCATTTTCCTTGCAAGCGACGTGCCCCGGATGAGGTCAGGATGGAACAGCAGGGCATAGCCTTGCGGATGCAGTGTCTCTCCGTCGTCGTCAATGCCGCCTACCTGTCCGGGAGCGATGAATACCAGCGTGCCTTCCTGATAGTCGTACTTGCTGCGCCCGTAAGTAATCGGGCCGTGGATTTTCTCTTTCAGGAAGATGGCATAAAAGCCAAAGCATTTGCGGCGGTGCTTCAGCACTTCAACTTTAGAGAAGTCAACAAAACCTACTTGGGGGTGCAGCGTTTCAAGACCGAGAAACTTGTTATAATCATGTATAGTCTGCAAATCCAATATCTCGCCCATAGCTTTCACTTATTAGTTTGACACTCCAAAATTACTGAAATCTTACGAAAAGCCATGTCTTACGCCATGTCTTTCGGTAAAATCGGTATGAAATTCAGTGATATTGGTTCGATGTTTCCAAACCATAACACCTCTTCGTCGAAATTGGTACTACGTTCCGTAATACGTGTATGGACAGGTATGGCATTACGGAGTAATTTTGCCGGTGATTAAAAAACAATGGTATTAGTATGAATGTCTTTGTTAACGTCTGTTCGGTATAAGGTAATGACTCGTAAATATTAGAATTTATCCTCAGTAGGGACATAATTTATTATGTCCGAACGCCGCGAAGAGGCGTATAAATAAGGCGGAACAAAATAAATACGTTCTTGCTGAACGTTCGGGCATAATAATTTATGCCACTACAAAAAGTGTATGCTTATACCGAACTAACGTTTGTTAGATTTCTTAAAAACTGGACTTTGCCAGTGGGCATGACGTGTGGCATGCTTGGGTTTCTTGCGTTCCACTATGTCCGGCTGCTTGCCCCGATAAAGCCTGCCGCGCTGGAAACGGCAGAGTTCCTTATGCCCACCGTGCTGTTCATCATGCTGTTCGCTACGTTCTGCAAGGTAAATCCGCGCGACATGCGCATAACCCGCTGGCATGTTTGGCTGGTGCTGTTCCAGTTGCTGTCGTGCCTGGCGATAGCCTTGTTCCTACACTTCACACCCGGTTTCAGCCATGCGCTGCTGACCGAGGAGATGATAATTTGTCTCGTATGCCCTACGGCCGGAGCGGCGGCGGTGATTACCGGCAAGTTGGGCGGCAGCGAAACGTCGCTCACCACCTATACAATATTGAGCAACCTGGCGGCTGCCATCATCATCCCACTGGTATTCCCGTTGGTTGAGAAGCATGCCGACGCCTCGTTCCTAAGCCAGTTTTTTGTTATACTGCGCCGTGTCTTCCCCCTGCTCATCTTTCCTTTCCTCATTGCCTGGGGGCTGCGCGAGTTCTTTCCAAAGGCACATGCGGCGGTGGTAAGGCGCACAAATGGGCTTGCCTTCTACCTTTGGGGATTCGGGCTGGTACTATCTGTCGGGCAGACTTGCCGCTTTTTGGTTGACAGCCCTGTAGGCATCCATCTGAAGTGGATGCTCTCGCTCGTCAGCCTCTTTGCCTGCGCGCTGCAGTTCTTCATTGGAAAGAACATCGGCGCAGTGTACGGCGAGCGCATCGGCGGCGGTCAGGGCTTGGGCCAGAAGAACACGATATTCGCCATCTAGGTGTCTTACACTTACCTGTCGCCTGTCCTCTCGGTTGCGCCGGGCACATATATCATTTGGCAAAACGTATTTAACTCATGGCAGCTCTGGCGCAAGCAGAGACGTGATAAAAGAGCTAAAACAAAATAAAACCAAATCAATATGTTACTGAAAATTTGTCTTATCATGGCACTTTTCACATTCAACAGCTGCGGCGACGATGCCGCACAACAGCCGGCGGAGCATGAAACGCCATCAACGGCAGGACATTTCACAACGGCAAGCACCATCCGCGACGTGCTGAGCCACCCTGCCTTTGATGGTGGAAAAGCCACGCGACTTTGACCCTTTTGGCCAAGCAGGATTTGCCCACCTTTGGCTACAATATGATTGACCCTTTAAAGTCCTGGTGTTGGGGGTCAATTTTATTTTACCCTTTTAAAATTTCCCGTTTTTCTTAGACCTTAACTTTCGCATACTTTCACCATATAACTCTATGGTATGAGCCGTATGTATGATGCGGTCAAGGATTGCATCGGCAATTGTCGGGTCACCTACCATGCCGTACCAGTTGGAGGAGTGGTACTGCGATGTGATGATGATGGATTTCCGTTCATGCCTGTCCTCGATGATGTCAAGCAGTATGGGACGCTCCTTGGCGTCAAGCGGTACGATGAACAGGTCGTCAAGGATGAGCAACTGGCAGCGCTCAATCTTCTTGAGTTCCGTCTCAAGTGTGCCTTTGACTTTGGCGACTTTCAGCGCTCCGAGCAGTTTCGGGGCATTGGCATATAAGGTACGGAATCCCCTTTTGCATGCTTCGTGGCCGAGGGCGCAGGCCAGATAGCTTTTCCCCGTTCCTGAAG
>OJKW01000019.1_pt1 | contig 161087 bp, 167 predicted proteins | sample 1596591 | NCBI WGS metagenome assembly OJKW01 (sample SAMEA4350166, study PRJEB24818) | metagenome | biome: human; feature: gut; material: faeces | place: Denmark | collected 2013-09 | reverse complement strand
TTATGAGGGAACTTGGTAATAATTTTAGTTTTATTGGGAGTGAATATAAAATTAAAATAGGAGATACATATCATAAGATAGATTTATTACTTTTTAATATTAAATATAATGCATATGTAGTAGTAGAGCTAAAGGTAAGTGAATTTAAAGTAGAATATATTTCACAAGTACAAAAGTATATGAATTATATAGACAAGAATATTAAAGAAATAAGTAATAATAATACTATAGGTATCTTAATATGTAAGAGGGAAAACAAATATGTAATAGAATATTGTTCTGATGAAAGAATTGTTGTTAGAAAGTATGTATTAACATAATTATTAAATTAATGAAATGAAAAACATTTAAATTAATAAACTATTGTATAAAGTTTGCATTTTATATGAAATATTTGTATAATTAAATAGAGGTGTGAAAATGATAGGATTTTATGATTATACAGTACTTTTAACATACTTAGGATTTTCATCATCTGTATTAGGTATTATACTTGCAATGACAGGGCATACTTTTGCAGCAATATTTTGTTTGATGTTTTCTGGTTTATGTGATATGTTTGATGGAAAGGTTGCTAGAACTAAAAAGAATAGGACTAAGGATGAGAGACAATTTGGAGTACAACTTGATAGTTTATCAGATTTAGTTTGTTTTAGCATATTACCTTCTGTTATTGGTTTTAAAATAGGCCTTAAAGAACCATATATGATAATTGTTTTAGTTTTTTATTCACTTGCTGCTTTAATAAGACTTGCTTACTTTAATGTTTTAGAAATAAATAGAAATAGTAATGAACCTGTTGTTAATTATACTGGTCTTCCTGTTACTAGTTCAGCATTAGTATTTCCTTTTATATATATATTTAAAAAGTTTTTAGGTAAATATTTTGCATTAGTATATGGATTAGTACTTTTAATAATGGGAATACTATTCATATCTAAAATTAAAATTAAAAAGCCAAATATTAAAGTTATGATTTCATTTATTATTATAGGGGTTTTAGAGATACTATTAATTATCTCTGTATTTAGATTCTTATGATATATATATGTCGTGAAAGAAATAGTAAGGATAATATTATAACTAAGTCAGGACGTTCTCTTGATTTTTTTTACTGTACTTTTCTTGGAAGATTACTGCTTAAAATAGTTATTAGTAAACCTATAAGTGATTTAGGTGGCCTTTATATGAATAGTAGATTTTCTAAGATTAAAATAAATAGATTTATTGATAAGAACGATATTAATACATTTGAATATGATGATAAGAAATACAAATCATATAATGATTTTTTTACGAGAAAAGTTATTAGTTGTAAAAGACCAATTATGAGTAATAAAAATGCATTAATATCACCTTGTGATGGGAAGGTACTTGCGTATACTATTAATGATGATTTAACACTTAAAATTAAAGATTCTTATTATAGTATTGATACTTTAGTAAATGAAAGCATTATGGAAGAATATAAAGGTGGTAGTGCTTTAGTATTTAGGCTTTCTACTGATAATTATCATAGATACTGTTATATAGATTCAGGTACAAAGGGTAAGAATTATCATATTAAAGGTGTATTTCATACAGTTCAGCCAATATCATTAAAAAACTATAATTTTTTTAAGACTAATTCCCGTGAGTATACAATTCTAAATACAAATAACTTTGATAAAGTTATACAAGTTGAAGTTGGGGCTTTAATGGTAGGAAGAATTAAAAATAATCATGAAGAATATGAGTATAAAAAAGGAGAAGAAAAAGGTTATTTTGAGTTTGGGGGCTCTACTATAGTTTTATTATTTAAAAAAGGAGTTATAACTCTTGATAATGATATTTTAGAGAATTCAAAAGAGAATATAGAAACTATTGTTAAATATGGGGAAAAGATAGGAAAAAATACTTTTATAACTAAAGTTAAGAGTACTATAAAATTTATTGTTAAATAACTATTAATTTTTGTAATTAATAGTTTTATTTTTTATAATTTTAAGTTATAATTTTATTATAGGAGTGATGATATGAAAAAGTTTATTAAAATATTAGTATTAATTAGTGTAAGTATTTTATTATTTGGGTGTGGTAAAAAAGAGGATACCTTAGTTATGGTAACTGAAGCAGGATTTGAACCATATGAATATGTTAAAAATAATGAGATAGTTGGGGTAGATGTAGACATAGCTCGTGAAATAGCTCGTGAAATGGGCAAGAAGTTAGAAATAAAGGATGTTGCTTTTGATTCAATTGTTAATGAGTTAAATAGTAACAAAGCAGACTTTGCAGCTGCAGGTATGAGTATAACAGAAGAAAGAAAAAAAGAAGTTGATTTTTCAGCTGAATATATTTCTAGTAAACAAGTTATAGTCGTTAATAAGAATAATAATACTATTAAATCAAAAGAAGATTTAAATAGTAAGACTATTTCAGTACAAACAGGTACTGTTGGTGATACATATGTTAGTAAAAATTTTAAAAATGCTAAAATAATAGGCCATAAGAAATTTTTAACTGCAGCAGAAGATGTAAAAGCAAATAAATCTGATTGTATAGTTATGGATGAATTACCAGCTAAAGAATTAGTATCTAAAAATCCTACTCTTACTATATTGAATATAGAACTTGTAACAGATAGATACGCTATTGCTGTTAAAAAAGGCAATACTACATTATTAAATACTATTAATAAAGTATTAGATAGATTAATGAAAGAAGGTAAAATAGAAGAATATGTTATAAATCATTCTTCTTAAGTATTTATGGATATATTTATAAATAAAATAATTAAATGGTTTGTAAGTGTATATGAAAACTTTTATAATTCAGTCATATTTGAAAATAGATATGAAATGATTTTAAGTGGTTTAGAAAATACTATTATTTTATCTTTTGGAGCATTAATATTAGGTATTGTTATAGGATTTTTAATATCTATTATTAGATATACAAATAAGCAAACAGGAAAGCTTAAAATAATTAATTCTATATGTAAGATATATGTTTCAATAATAAGAGGGACACCTTCTGTATTACAACTTATGATTATGTATTATATTATATTTAAAACAAGTGATATAAATTCTATTATAATAGGTATGCTTGCTTTTGGTATTAATTCAGGTGCTTATTGTTCAGAAATATTAAGAAGTGGATTTGATAGTGTAGATGATGGTCAATTAGAAGCAGGACTTGCTTTAGGACTTACATTTAATCAAACACTAAGAACTATTATAATACCTCAAGCTATAAGAATAGCTTTACCATCATTAGGTAATGAGTTTATAACATTAGTAAAAGAAACTGCGATCGCAGGATATATTGGAATAATGGATTTAACTAAAGCATCAGACACTATTGCTTCAAGAACATATGATTATTTCTTCCCGTTAATTCTAATTGCAATAATTTATCTAATTATAACTGGACTTCTTAGTAAACTTATGAAATCTTTAGAAAGGAAGTTAGATAAATAATGATAAAAATAGATAAAATATCAAAAAAATTTGATAAAAAGAAAGTGTTTGATAAGATAAGCTTTGATATTAATGATAATGAAAAATTACTTATAATAGGACCTTCTGGATGCGGTAAAACTACTATGATAAGATGCATTAATGGCCTTGAAAAAATTGATAGCGGAAATATATATTTAAATAATGTTAATACAAAAGATATGGATAAAGTATATCTTAAGAATAAGATTGGCATGGTATTTCAAAATTATAATTTGTTTCCTCATTTAACAGTTGGAGAAAATATAGCTTTAGCTCCATCAATATTGAAATTAGGAAGTAAAAATGAGATAAATAATACTGTAAAAGAATTATTAGATAAAGTACATATATTAGATAAAATAAATGTTTATCCTAAAAAATTAAGTGGTGGAGAAAAACAAAGAGTTGCCATAGCAAGAGCGCTTGCAACTAAACCAGAAGTATTATTACTTGATGAACCAACATCAGCATTAGATCCAGAAAGTATAAAAAATTTATTAGAATTATTAAATGAACTTTCTAAAACAACTACTTTAGTTGTGGTGTCTCATGATATGGATTTAATAAAGAATTATGCAGATAAAGTATTATTCTTAAAAGAAGGTAAGGTTATAAAATATGGAACACCAAAAGAAATATTAAATAGTGATGATGAAATAGTAAGAGAATTTTTGGGGAGAAATACGAAATGAAAAATAATAAAGGATTTACATTAGTAGAATTATTAGCAGTAATAGCAATATTAGCAATACTTGTTATAATAGCAATTCCAAATGTACTTAAGATGTTTAACGATTCAAAAAAGAACGCATTTATTGTACAAGCAAGAAAGACAGCAAATGTATCACAAGAACATACAGTACTATCAAATGATAAAACATTTGACTGTAATAGTCTTTTAACAGGGCAAAAATTTAAAGATTGTACTGCTACAGTAGACAAAAATAATCAAGTAACAGTAGATGTACTCGGAAGTGGTGCATATGAAAACTTTTTAATGGTAGACGTAACACCAAATGCTAACTCTGGTACATTTGTTGACCTATCAAAATTAAATACAATAGATATAGGAACTGAAAAAGAATTTAAAGAACCATTAATCAAAAATAATAAGATAAATGAACCAACATTTAAAATAATGAGTGGAAAAGAATACGTTGATTTGGTTTCTAGAGTAGACAATGAACTTAGTGAAAATGAAAAAAATCAATTTATTACAAGCTATGATGAAAGTATAAAGAATTTCAAAGTTGAAAACAATGTATTAAAAAATACTAATTCATCTAATGCAGCATTAGTTTTAAAAGTATCTTTTTCCAAAGGAAAATATACTATACCTAAATTAACTGATGTAGGAGAAATACTTACTGAAACTCAAATACAGGCATGTGAAAAAGGCAAGGAAAGCGATGAATGTACTAACTCTGATAAATACTATAGTGTTCAAAATAATGTTGTAACAATTTCAACAGATAAAGATGAGATTCTTTATATAGGTATTAATATTAATGGTGGTGGAGGTATTAGTAATTTCTATTTAGAAAAAGTTTTGGCAAATAAATTAGAAATAAATGCTGATGAAAGTATAATGTTATCACCAGAAGAAGTATCAAGTTATAAAGATGAAGGGGTTTCATTCAAAGATAAAACTCTAACAGGAAATGATGTATATAGTTATAATAATTTAAAAGATAAATTGGGTGAATACAAATACAATTACATAATTAAAACAAATCAGGGAGTTAAAATACTAAGAAGATATATTACAGTAGCTAATATAACAAGTGAAAAGTGTTTCAAATTTAACAAAGAAACACAAGAAATTGAACAGTATTATTTTGTTGAAAATAATGTATCTGGTGGCAATAAGTGTCCAATGGATGTAGTAATACCAGAAAAGATATCAGGAGTACAAGTAAAGTCAATAGGAACTGGAGCATTCGGATATGATAGTTGTAGAGATTCTATTGTTAAAACAGCATTTCAGGGTAAAAAATATAATATAACACCAATTTATAAAAAATGTGAATTTATACCTATTGGTATCACATCTGTTATATTACCAGAAGGATTAGAATATATTGGTTTTGAAGCATTTAAAGGCAATAACTTAAAAACAGTAACAATACCATCTACTGTTACCAAAATTAATCATTTTGCCTTTGAGAATAATCAATTGCAAACAGTTATATTTAAAGGTATTATGAATAATATAAAATTTGGATGTGATCCATTTATAGGTGAGAAACATTCTGCAAGTGTTAATGCACTTCTTGCAAGATGTGAATAATAAATATAAAAATAAAATATCTTAGTTGAAATTACTAAGATATTTTTTATATGCATTAATTGCTGTTTTATCAAGTGATTCATATTTTAAATTTTTTGATTCACAAACTTTTTTTAAGAAGTAATCTAATAGATATGGATTTCTAATAAATAGGGGACCTATTAAATGAGTTGCATAAACATTTTTATAATTAAATCCTTCATTATTATTAGTTCCATCATTTGAATATTTTATATCTGTTTTAAATATTGGTGTGTCTATATCACTTATAATATCGCATCTATTTTGAAAACCTATTACTTTATGTTTTATTAAATTAGTTGTGCATATTACTTCTCCAACTATTCTATCACTAGAGGCATTTTTAAAGGTACTTTTAGTTAAATAATTACTTTTATAGTCAAATATGTTAAGTGCATCTATTTCACTCTTATTATCATTTATTTTACTTCCGAATAAGCACATAGCATTACCTGTTAAAAACATATATTTATCATTATCAATATAATTAATTAAATCATTTCTTCTTTTTAATATATCATTAAGTGCTAATAATAAATTTTCTTCTGATCCTTGTCCAATATATACAATATCATATTTTTCAAAATCTATTTGGTCATTAATTGTTTTTAAATCTACTTTGACTTTAATGTTATTTAATTCTAAGTTATGTACTATTGCTCTTAAATTAGCATTTTCTCCATATAAGTTTAGAAGATCATAATATAAATGTAATACATTAATCATTATTCTCCTCCTTTATAATTCTTTTTAATTCTATTTCTTTATCAAAACATACCATTGAATATATTTTACCTTCTGTTTTAGTCTTAATAGTTTTACTTAAATTACTAATATCTTCTACTAGTAATAATTTATCTTTACTAATACCTGCATATTCCATTCTAAGTTTCATATCATAACAAAATTTACCTATTAAAATAATATTCTTAATACTTGAATCATTTAACTCTTCAAAGTCTATATCCCATATCCATGATATATCATTTTCTTTATATCTTCTACTTGAAGAGTCAAAACCTAGTATTATAGTTTTATCTCCATCTTGATGCATTATATAATCTAGTGATTGTTTATAACTTAAATTATTTTCATTTTTACTTACTAACATTTGCCATTTTCTATTATCAAAGTCATATATATTTAATCTTTTGGTTTTAGTTTCTTTATCATTTATTACTTTTAAAATATCTTCATCTTTTAAACCAATTGATTTAGAAAGAGCAAAGCATCCAGTTACAAAATAAACTGTATATAGAAAATTAGATGGTAAGTGAACTATATTATCATTTATTTTAATAGTTTGATTATCTACATTAACTTCTTTAGCTTCATAGTCTGGTGTCCCTCTATTAAAATCATACTTAGGGCAATTATATTTACCTATGTGTCCATAATGATAAAATTCATATTCTAATTTAGAATGACAAATAGGGCAGTAAGCAGCATCTAAATCATTAATAGTACTTTTATATGAATAATCATTTTTATCCATTCCATATGTAATTATTTCACCTTTATGATTAATTCTTATTCTATTTACAAATGGATCATCAACATTTAATATTAAGTTTGTTCCTGCTGGGATTGATGATTTAATACAATTAAATATATTTTCTGGATGTGAATTTCTTGGAGGTTGATCTCTTGTTATATTAGTTATCATTAAATGAGTTGGTTTAATATGTTCAAATATCATACCCATAAATCTTTCATCTAATTCCATTAAAAGAACATCTTTTTTTAATTTACCAAATATAGTAGAATTATTTAATATTAATGATGTTATTCCATTTATAGTATTACTTCCTTCTTTATTATAAACAACTTTATAATTATTTTTAGTTAGTATATTATACATAAGCTCAGTAGAAGAACTTTTACCACTTGAACCAGTTATACCTATAACATATTTTGGTAATTTAATTTTCTTTAATATTTTTTTATCAAGTTTATTAGCAATTCTTCCGCCAATAACACTTCCTTCATGTCCGGCTAATTTGCTTAACTTACTTGCAAGTTTACTTGTTAATATTACAAACATTTTCCACATAATTATTCACCTATATATATTATACAATTTTTTTTAGATTTTATAAAGTATTAAAAAAAGATAAGTTTTCCTTATCTTTCACTACAATTTAATGTTTTAGAATATCCATTATCAACAAGATTATCTAGTATTATAGTTTTAGCATATGTTATTGATACTTTTAATATTTGAAGTAATTTTTCTCTTGCTTCTTCATTTGATAATTCTATCTTTTTACCATTTTCTATTACAAATGATGTTAAGTCACCTGTTGATATATTATAAGATATTTCAATTGTTTGTCCCATTAAATGATTATTAACAGAGGCTGAAACTTCATTCATAATTTTATTACCAAGAGAATAGATACTGTGTGAAATTAATAGAGATGAACTATCATTAAAATTACTTGATAAATAATATGAATTACTATTTCTAGTTATTTTATTTTTAGCAATAAAGTTATCTTTTCTATCAGAAATAGTAATAGTTTTATATGGTTCTTTATTATTTTCATGTGTTACTTCTTCTGTAGTTACTTCTAAAAATTCAGGATATTCACTTTCATTAATAAATAAAACATCACTTCTTTCAAATGGATTAATAGTTTTATCAAATTCATTTAATTTAACTTTTAATGCTTTATTTAATTCAAATTTATTCATGTTTTCCTCCTTATGTAATTCATTATACTAACATAATTATATGCAGCAGTCAAATAATTGTGTATAAATGTGTAAATAAAAAAGTAGTAATTGAACTACTTAGTATTTAAAACTTGGTGACTCATATGGGATTTGAACCCATGAATGTCGCCTTGAGAGGGCGATGTGTTAACCATTTCACCAATGAGCCATCAGCAGTAAAATAATACCATGTTTTTTTATGTTTTTCAACTATTTATGAATTATATTTTAAAAAATAGTTAAAAATAATTATAGGTGAGATATGAAAGAGGAAGAATATAAAAAGTTAGTAGATAAGTTAAGTCCAAAAGAAGATATATTCAAAGATATATTTATATCATTTATAACTGGTGGCTCTTTAGGACTTCTAGGACAATTGTTATCTAATTATTATATGACTATTTTTAACGTTAGCGTGACTGATTCGTACCTATTTGTTTTTATTAGTTACATAATTATTGGTTCAGTACTTACTGGAATAGGGGTGTTTGATAAGATACTTAGTATATGTAAGTGTGGTTTTATAGTGCCATCTACTGGGTTTGCTAATTCTATGACAAGTGCTGCGATGGATTATAGAAAAGAGGGCTTTATCAAGGGAATAGGGTCAAATATTTTTAAATTAACAGGTTCCATTATTGTATATGGTATTATTTTTGGATTAATATTTGGGTTTATTAAAGGGGTGATAATATAACAAACTATTATGATTTTATTTATATTAATGAAAAATATAGTCTACTTGGTTCTAATTTAAATAGTCCAATTATTAAAGATAAAGTTGATAAATATATTAATGATTATTATTTAAAAATGAAGTCTATTGAATTAGGGGAAAGCAAATATCAAGAACTTACTATAAAAGGTGTTATGAATAAAAATAAAAAGGTAGAAAGTGATATAGATTTATTGATAAGTACTGACTTACAAAATCAAAATCTTTCATCTTCCTTATCATCGATGAGATTTAAAATACCTTTTTTAGGTATATATTCAGCTTGCGCTGGTTTTACAGAAGGGTTGATAGTTGCAAGTTCACTGATTAATAAAAATGATGAAAATATTATAGTGACAACATCATCTCACAACCTAGTATCAGAAAAACAATTTAGGTATCCAGTTGAGTATGGCGCAATTAGAAAAAAAGTTAATACTTGTACTAGTACAGGAAGTATAAGTGTATTGCTATCTAAGAATAAATCTAATATAAGGGTAGAAAGTTCAACTGTAGGTAGTGTTTATAGTATGTATAATGATACTAATAACATGGGAGCTGCGATGGCATATAGTGCCTGTGAAACTATTAAAAAACATTTGATTGATACGGGAAGAGATGAGAAATATTATGATTTGATTTTAACTGGTGATTTAGGTATATATGGTATTAAAATATTAAAAGAATGCTATAAGAAAAAATATAAAAATACACTTGATAATGTTATTGATAGTGGAAGTATATTTTATAATAAAAAGAATGTTTATGCTGGAGCTAGTGGTCCTTTGTGTTTACCATTAATATTATTTGATCATATTTTACCTTTAAAAAAATATAATAAAATTTTAATAGTCGGTACAGGTTCATTACATTCAGTTTTGAGTACAAATCTAAATTTAAATATACCAAGTATTTCTCATGCGGTTAGTCTGGAGGTGTCATATTGATATACTTATTATCATTTTTATTTTGTGGCTTGCTGTGCGCATTATCACAATTTGTTCTTGATAAAACTAAATTAACGCCAGGGCATATAAATACTATCTTGGTTATTATTGGATGCGCTTTATCTGGATTTGGAATATATGATCATATGATAAACATATTTCATGCAGGATGTAGTGTTCCGATTATGAATTTTGGTCATTTACTTGTTACTGGAGCATATGAAGGTTTTAAACAATATGGATTTATTGGCTTATTTAAAGGTGTTTTAATTAATGCTTCAGCAGGAATAAGTATTACTATATTAATGGCTGTATTAATGAGTTTATTTTTTAAAGTGAAACATTAGATAAAAAGCATATACTTTTTATCTTTTTTTTGGTATAATTTCAGTAGGAATAAAGAGTAAAGGTGATATATATGAATCAAAATATAACTAATAATACAAACAATAACACTTCTTCACAAAATGTGGGATCTCCTCAAAATACTAGTGTTAATACTAATCCTGTACAAAATACAGTTCAATCTCAAACTAGTAATGTAGTAGAAGAAGTAGTGGTAAATCCAATTGATGCATCTACTGGTATAAATCCTCATAATGAAGTTGCTCCAGTAGAAACAGAAGTTATAAATACTTCTCATAAAAAGTCATCTAATATATTTATGTTTATAATTATTATTTTGATTATAGTTTTTATTTATAAAATAGATGATGTTATTGCATATTTTGATAATAATTTTTCGCCAACTATTAGCGATAGAGTAGAAAATACAACTAGCAGTAATTTAGTTGATGGATTCATTGTTATGAACGAAAATAATAGTTTTATTAAAGTAGAAAAAATCAAGTTTTATAACTTTAAAAAGAGTAATGGAGAAATAGTTTACAATTATGTTTCTGATAAAAAATATAAATCTACTGATTCATTAGGTATTTATATTGAAATATATAATATAGAAAAAGAACTATTATATAAAGAACTTGTTAATATATCTAATGTTGAAACTGACGCAATAAGAACTAATAATATGAAAGTGACTAATGATGTATATCAAGATGCATATTATATTTTGATTAAAACTTATAGTGAAGATGAAAAAAATAAGAAAACAACATTAACATGTAAGTATGATGAAAGTAATGATATGATAGTCTTAAATTATAAAATTACTTATAATTTTACTAATAATGTATTAACTAGTTATACTGTTTCAAAAGAGTTTTTAGCAAGCAATATAAATTCTGCTCAAACTAAAGTAAAAGATGAATTATTTAATGAAAATAATGAAGCTATAAAGTATGGCATAACTACTGAATATAGTGAAAATAAACTATTTTATACAGTTGATTTAAATAATGTAAAAGAAGGGTTTAAACCACTATATGATTCTAATACTGTTAGAAAAACAATTATTAATAAAGAAAGTTTAAAGAAATGGAATTGTGAATGATGGATAATTTATTATTACAAGTACAAAGTAATAATGGTACTGGGGGCTTTGAAGGTCCATTAGATTTATTATTACATTTGATTAAAAAATCGAAAGTGGAAATTTTTGATGTTCAAATATCTGATATAACTCAACAATATTTAGATTATATAAAAGCAATGTCTGATTTAAATCTTGATATCGCTAGTGAATATCTAGTGATGGCTGCTGAATTGATAGAAATTAAAAGTAAAAAACTACTTCCAAGTAAAGAAGAAGAAAATTCTTTAGAAGAAGTAGAAGATTCAGAAGAAAAATTAAAAAGAAGATTACTTGAATATCAAAAATATAAAGAAAGTACTGGCGTATTTAGAAATCTAGAAGAAAAAAGATTTAATTATTATACTAAAGCACCAGAATCTTTAAAACAATATACGAATGAAACTATTGAAAATGATGGAACGATTGATGTATATGATTTATTAAATGCTTTTCAAAAATTATTAGAAAGACAAGAATATAATAAACCATTAAATACAAAAATTGCTAGAAAAGAGTTGTCAGTTAAAGAAAGAGTTGTTAAAATAAGAGAGATACTTAAAGAGCAAAAGAGAGTAAAATTTACTTCTCTTTTTGATGACTTTAGTAAATCTTATGTGGTTGTTACTTTTTTATCTGTTCTTGAAATGGCTAAAAATAGAGAAATAACTTTAAAACAAGATAATAATTTTTCAGATATTTATTTAGAAAGAGTTGATTAATGTGAATTATAAAGCTGTAATAGAAGGTATACTTTTTATAGTAGGGGATGAAGGTATTTCATTACAAGAAATATCTAATATTCTTAATATAGGGATTGAAGATGTTAAAAATAGTTTAATTGAACTTAAAAAAGATTATGATGATGAAGGCCGTGGGCTTAGAATATCATTTTTAGGTAATGCATTTAAACTAACCACTAAGGAAGAACATAAAGAGTATTATGAAAAACTTGTAACTGATACTAAAAGTAATGGACTTTCTAATGCTGCATTAGAAGTATTAGCAGTAATCGCATATAATGAACCAATAACTAGAATCGAAATAGATGAGATTAGGGGAGTTAATAGTTCTCAAATAGTTAGAAGATTATTAGCTCGTGGCTTTATTAAAATATGTGGTAAAAAAGATACAATAGGTAAACCTAGTTTATATAAAACTACTAATGAATTTTTAGATTATTTTGGACTTTCATCTAGTTCTGATTTACCTGAGATAGTAATAAAAAAAGATAAAGAAGATAAAGATAATATGGATCTATATGATTCTACATATAAAGAAAAGGAATAATTTTTAGTTATTCCTTTTAATATAGAGTTAATTTTAATTTATTTTTAATATGATTTACTGTTTCTTCGTCAAATTCATCTATATATTCTAAACCATTAAATTCATGTGATTCTTCCAATGCATGTTCAAATAAAGCTCTTTGTTTTGTTGTTAACATTTTTTTTATAGCAAAACTATTTTTTTCAAAATTTTCATAAAAATTCATTGGTTTTACTCCAAATAGTATATTAAGAGTCATTATACAAGCTCTATTAGATGACATTATAACACCTATATTATATTCATTTTCCCCTCTAAATTCTTTAAAACAACCACTATCTAAGTCTAAAAATTGTAAATCAAATTCATCATTCATTATTATATTATCTTCGTGCAAATCAATATATGAATAGTTAATGGATTTGAAAAAATTTAATACTTCCCATATTTGTTTAGCAATTATTAATCTTTGACTATAAGGTATGCTAGGATCTATTATTTTTTTACTTAATACCATATATTTTTTATAATATTTCATTGCATATCCACTAAAGTAATCATCCATAATTATTGAATATAGTGGGGTAATACAATTTTTATGATGAATATCACTTAGCCTTTCTACAGTTTCTTTTCTATCATCTGCGAATACTGGGTCTAAAAACTTTAATACTTCATCTTTGTCAATGTAAAGAACACTTTCACTGTGTGCACATGGATTAAAATGTTTAAGTTTTTTTAATTCTTTATTACTTATTATTCTTTCTTTCATATTTACCTCAAACACAATATTTTTTTGATTCCTTCTGTATAATCTTCATTAAAGTAGTCTAAATAATCTAGTGGATTAATTTCATTATTCATATCTAAGAATGCAAAGTCATATAACTCTTTTTGTTTTTTACTAGATAATGCGTATATTGATTTGGCTCTTGAGTCTTTTATATTTGTAATATTAAAGTCAATTGTATTTAAAAGTAGTTGCATACATAAATAGATAAGTCTTCTTCTTGCTTCTAATCTATTTATTTCATATTCTTCATTATCGAATCTACTTTTTAAAAGTATACTATCCATATCAATAGTTTTAACATTTTGATTTCTAATTAAAAAATTATCTTCATGTATGTCATAATAAATAGCATCATTTTTTTCTATTTCGAGTATTATTTGACATATTTTAATAGCAATATTTTTTCTTATGTTATAGTCTATATTTTTAATACTTAATAAATCATATAATGCATCATAATCATATAAATATTCCATTTGCACGCCTATTAAATCTTTACCATTAAATAGGGCATATTCAGGTATGACACATCCTTCTATATTAATAGTGTTTAATTTTTCTAATATCCTTTTTTTATTATTGATATCAACTTTATAATTATATAGTTTTATTAAATACTCTTTATATAGATATATATCACTTTCGGTATTCAGTCTTGTATTAATATGTATTAATTTCTTTCTAATGCTTTTACTTAATTGTTTGCTTTGCATTATTACCCCCTAGAAATATGTTTTTTAGTATAACATAAAACAGTTAAATAATCAAATTTAACTGTTTAATATATCTTTTATTAGTACACTGACTGAACTATATTTTTTAATATTTTTGTTGTTTTTTAATATATCAATAGACTTTTCCATACAAGAACCATTATAATCATTAATCATATCAATATCTGTATAACTATCTCCGATAGTGTAAATATTTTCTTTTTTGAAATTAGCTTTTTTCATTAATAAATCTATTGCTCTAGATTTATTGGTTTCTTTTGAAATAAGTTCTATTTCATAGTTTTGTGTAAAATATATATTAAGTTTATTATTGTATTTTTTAACAACATCCATCATTACTTTTTTAAATGTTTCAATATCTTTTTGAAATCCTATTGTTATTTTTGATATATCTGGATTATTAATATCATTTGTGTCTTCTGTATAGTAAGAATACATTACACTCTTTGGTTTATATTTTGATAAATAGTTAGTGATATCAAATAAAATATTTTTATCAATTTTATAATGAAATAGGGTAGATTTATCTTTTTTAATAACAAGACTTCCATGATTAAGTATTAAATAATCATATTCAATATTATATTTATCAATCTCTTTCTTTAATGAGTTATATGTTCTTCCTGTTGCGATGATAAATATATTACCATTTTCTCTAAATTTATTTATTGAGTTTATATTATTTAACATATCATCATTATTTATAAATAATGTTCTATCATAATCTACTACTAATACCTTTTTATTCATAATTAATTCTCCTTATATATTTTAACATTTTTATTTAAAATAAAAAAGAGATTTTTAATAAATCTACTTCATATACCTTATCAAGCACATTTCTTTTCCATTATATGCCTCATCATGTTCAAAGTGTACTTGATATTTACCATAGTTTTTAAGTTCACATGCTAGAGTACAAAAACCATTTAATTTATACTGTAGTTCTGGATCATTATCACTTACACATAATCCAATAAACTTATCTTGAGTAGTTGATTGCAAGTATGACATTGATGGTAAAACCCCATTAGATATAATAACATCAAAATCATTTAATAATGGTACTTTTATTTCATTATTTGGCATAACTATAGTATTCATATCTATATAGCCATAAGCACCATTAATTCCTATTCTATCTAGTTCTTTTTCTTTTATTTTATCAGATAATAAAAATTGTTTATAATCTTTTAAATATTGTGACATAGATGTTTGAGGACTTTGATATAATTCTAAAATATTATTATATTTGGATGGATCAAATCCATAACTTTTAATAAATTCTAGAAATAAAAGTGAGTTATCTACATCACCAGTTTTTCTTTTCATTTTTTAACCCTTTCAAATGTATACATATCATACAACAATAAAAATAAAAAATCAATCATTTCTGATTGATATTTATCTAAAAGTCCGAATAGTTCGAACAGTTTTACTAATGGTGCCACAAAGGTTGTAGTACAACAACTTTTAAAGCAAATAATTATAAACAGTAATAAATTACTAACTTATATAAGTATAGCATGATAATTAATTTAATGGATGTGAATCTCAAAATATTTATTAAAAATTAGATATATGATAAAATAGATTTGACAGACAAATAGTAATTTGTTGAAATGGAGGATGGATTATGAGAAAGACATTATTTGCTATTTTACTATGTGGGGTTATGGCTTTGGGATTAACAGGATGTGGCGAGTCTAGTGTAGAGGATGCTAAAAAAGATTTACAAGAAAGTCAAGAAAAATATGGTTCCGTTGAAAAAGAAACAACTGATGCTTTAGTTGCAAAATTTAATACTAAAGTAATGGATAATGATGGTTCTTCTTTAAATCCAGCATCAACTGATTATTTAACTGAATATAATAATCAGTATTGGTATGGATTACTTGATGGAGTTTCATTAGTAATTGTTCCAGAAAAATATACAGGAGATAAAGCAACTGACATTGTAGACTATATGCTCATTTATGTAGATAAAGCTAGTAAGCATGGTGATGCTGCACTTACATATGCTAAACATTTAATAAAAGCAAATTATAATGAGGCAACGGAAACTGAAATTAATACATTATTAGATGAAGCAAAAACCAAATCGACTACTGGGAAAACAACATATAACGGAAAAGGTATCTCTGTTGGCTATTTAGATAGCAGTGATTATTATCAATATCAAGTATTAAGATTTTACAAATAATTATAATTTATTGATTAGTTAGACAAATAGTAATTTGTTGAAAGGATGGGATTTATGAAAAAAACAGTTTTAATTATTTTATTATGTGGGGCTTTGGTATTAGGGCTAACAGGATGTAGTAGTAAGAAAGAATATACACTTACACTTCCAAAAGAAGAAAACATAGAAAGTGTCTTTTTTGAAAAAGATAATAATAGAAAAGAAGTTAAAGATACCGAAGAAATCAAAGATATTATTTATGTATTAAGTGGTAGTGGAAAAGGAAGAACTACAAAAGAAGAAAGCATACAAGATTATCCTGTCAATGCAGAAAATATTATAAAAATAGAATTTGATTTTAAAGAAGGAGGACAATCCTTACTATATGTTTACAAGAAAAGTGAGAAAATGTATATTGAAGTACCATATAACGGAATTTATAGAATAAGTGGTGATGAATATAATTCAATGGAAAAATATACTAGAATCAATTAAATAGTAATTTGTTGAAATGGAGGAATGATTATGAAAAAGGCAATTTTAACTATTTTATTATGTGGGGTTATGGTATTGGGGATGACAGGTTGTGGAAAGTCAAAAAATGAATTTGATATAGGGAATAAGTCTGATATTAAGGTTTCACAAAATGATGTTATAATGACTATTAAAGAGGGAACATTAACAAATAAAAGTGCAACTCTAGTTTTAACTAATAATAGTGCTAAAAATTTTCAATATGGAAATCCATATGAAATAGAAATTAAAAAAGATGGAGAATGGCATAAAATAAATGTGGAATTGTATTTTACTATGCCTGCCTTTCAACTTTCATCAAAAGAAAGTAAAGAAATTGAACTTGATTGGGAAAATGGATATGGTAAACTTGCAAAAGGAACTTACAGAATTATAAAAGGAATTGACTATGAATACGAAGAAGGAAAATACGAAACTTTCAATGTAGCAGTTGAATTTAATATTGAATAATAAATTACAATTAATCGGGCAGATCATAAAAGAAATATGAATCCATAAAACTCATATTTCTTTTTGCTTTGTCTATCTAAACTATCTCATTTATAAAAACTACTTAAATAATTACTTGGATTAGTAAACATTTCTATTTCTTGCTTATCTTCTAGTATTAATAAATCATCTAAAGTAAAACTAAGACTTTCATATTGCTTTTGTTCTTTCTGTTTATTTAATAGTTCATTTTTTTTAAAATCAATATGCTTTATTTCCTTATCAAAATCATCTATTTTTAGTATCCCTTTTATATAAGCATTTTTAATTCTATCCATTTGCTTATCTAATTCTTTTATCTTTTTATTAAAATCAATTTCACTATTTTCAAATATTAAGTAGTCATTGCCTTTAACTTTCAAAATATAGGGTTTTACATAGGCTATATTAGTATTTTTAAGATTTATAATATATCCATTAGTAAATGAATATTCTACATAAGCAAACTTACATATCATTTCAACCTTTCTTTTTAATTCTTCACTTATTACAAGTTTTTTAGTTTCTATTGTCATAACTCGATCACTTTCCTTTCTTAAATGACAAAAAAACTAACTATTTCTAGTTAGCATTTATTACTTAAACTCGAAAGATTCGAGTTTCACATCAATCTGGTGCAAGAGATGGGAATCGAACCCACAAGGTATTGAACCGTCAGATTTTGAGTCTGATGCGTCTACCAGTTCCGCCACACTTGCATTAATAAAATTATAACACATATTTTTAAATATTCAAACATAATATTGAATAGTAATAAATTTAAATATTTGTTATAATATAAATGGGAAGGTAATAATATGAATCAAGATTTAAATAATAAAGAGGAATTTAAAATAAATGAAAATGTAAAAGAAGAACATAAAGATTATGCTGATAAAACGATTGAAACTGTTGAAAAGATAATAAATACTAAGAATGAAACAACTAATTATACTAATGAAGAAGTACTAAAAAACAAGACTGATGCGGTAATTGCATATATTCCATTTGTATCAATATACTATATAATTACATCTAAACATAAGAAATCTAAATATTTACATTTTCATACTAATCAAGGATTTAATTTAACAATATTATTTATATGTGTATTCTTTGTAAGTAAAATACTTTGTTCTTTATTTGCAGTTGATGGTGGGTATGGTCGTGAGTTTGTCCCTGGTATTATTGAATTTGTTTGCTATATTCTTTATGTAATAGTGGTATTTTTAATAGGGTTTGGTATATTAAATACAACAAATGGTCAATCTAAGGAACTACCTTTAATTGGAAAATATAGGCTTTTAAAATAGTGCGTATGCACTTTTTATTTTGTATGATTTATGCTATACTTAACATATTAGAGGTAAAATATGAAATATAATGACAATTTAATTGAATATTTATGTGATAAATTACTAGTAACTAAAAAAGAATTTACTAAAGAAGAATTAAATTCTGTTGATGAACTAGTAATTGATTTTTATGACTATGAATATCATATTACAACGCCTATGGATCTTAATGTTTTATCTGATTTTCATAATCTTGAGTCTTTAAGATTAAATTTTGTTTATGTATCTGAAAGCGATAGAGAGTATTTTATAGGTTTACCAATTAAAAAGTTAATTCTTAGTAATTCGATAGTTGAAGATATATCATTTATTGATAATTATACATTAGAGACATTTGGCGTTATTAAAAGTAGAATATCTAATTATGAATTTGTATCAAAACAAACTCATTTAAAAAAATTATATTTAATAGATATAACACTATCTAATTTAGAATTTGTAAGTAACTTAAAAGAACTAGAATATTTATCTTTGACAAGTAGTAAAATAGATGATGTTAGTGCGATTTGTTGCCTTAGTAATTTGAATACAATTGATATTGATGATAGCAATATAACTGATTTTTCTTTTTTGAATTATTTACCTAATTTGAAATGTATTTCTATATCAGGTAGCCAATTTAGAAATAATAAAATATTATTTAAATACTTAGTTAATAAAGGAATTAAAGTTACTAATAGACATTCATTCATTTATACTAAAGAGGACTTTGACAATGAATAATGGATATTCTGCAAAACTATTAAAAGCAAAAGGAATTTATTGTATTGAGTGCACTAAGATAAATAAGAAAACGGCTAGTCAAATAAAAGAAATTATTTATGATTATAGAACTATTCATCCGGGTGATACAATTTGTATTATTACTAAAAATACTGAATCAATAGATGAAGATGGATATGAGATTTTAAGTGATGTGGATAATTTATTTATTAGGTTATCTTCAGTTTACACTGACAATGTACTTATGAAATGTAGTGAAATAAATAGAGAAGCTTTACTTTTGGGTTCTATGTATAATGTTAGCGAACTACGAAGAATAAATTATAAGATGGAAAAAATATTTAGTAAAGTAAATCCTAAATGGTCTAAGTCTCAAAAGGCAATGTATCTATACAATTATATTATGATGAATACTAAATACGATCCTGAATATTTAGAGAAGAGTTCATTAGAGACAAGATCATTAAGGGGTTTCTTGTCTCAACAAACAGTATGTGCAGGTTATTCATATATGTTTAAAGAACTTATGGATAGATTAGGTATTCCATGTGAATATATTATAGGAAAAGCAAGAAATGGTGCGCATGCATGGAATAGTTTAACACTAGATAATAAAAAGTATTATCTTGATTTGACATGGGATTCTCAAAATTATAAAACTGATACTTATAACGAGGGATTATTATATTTTTTTGGACAAGAAATTTGTGAATTTAATAAATATCATAAACCTTTTCCTGGTTTTGAGGAAAAAGAAGAAGAACTTGTTAGTTATTTGACAGAAGAAGAGAAGAAAGCCTTATTATCATCGGTTATGACATATTCTCAAAATTATAACTTTGAAACTATAAGAAGAGAGGATGAAAGTAGTTTAAAAGTTGCGAAAATAGGGTCATATGCTGAATATTCTAATAGTTGGGATACATCACTATTAGCTTATATTTCTTTTATATATGATGGACATACTGCTAGTTTACCTAAAATATTTTTATCAGATATTGATTTGGATAAGGAAAGAAGGATACTTGATAGTTTAAAATCAGAAAAAGAAACTATTAAGAGAAGAGGGGACTTAACAAAACTTGAAAAAGAAAGAAAATTATCTGAAACTTATAATGCACTAGAAGAGTGCAAACATAGATTTAAAATCATTAATGGTCTTTTTTCTATAAAACATACATCTGAAGTGTTAAATATTCATGGACAATACTTAGGAGGCATTAAAGACAATAAATATTTTTATAATAAAAGAAAAAGAAATTCAACTATTAGATATAGAGTTATTAAGAGAAACGATAAAACGTCTATTATAGTAATTGATTCAATGTATAAAACAAAAGTGGCTGGTGTTAAATTAAACTCATATAATGCATTGACTTTATCACTTGATGGTGGAAAATTAAGTTTTAATAGATATAAAATACTTACAGAGAATGATTTAATGACTCTTAAAGAAAGTAAAGTACTATCTGATGGTTTACTTTCTGAAAAATATTTAAAGAAAAGGAATATAGAATCACAAGGATATTTGGGATTTATAAAGGATAATAAATTATATTATTATCCTGAAGTTTCAAATGTACTCAATAGAAATACATTATCTTATAGCATTGATGGAAGTTTAAATATAAGTGTAAACCATATGTAATATATGGTTTTTATTAATTATTAAAAATGGTAAAATATAATAGGAGAGTGGTTTTATGAGAAATGTAGGAACTATAGTTAGGGGTATTAGAACACCTATTATAAAAGAGGGTGATGATCTTGCATCTATAGTAGTAGATTCTGTATTAAAAGCAAGTAAAAGTGAAAAATTTGATTTTAATGATAAAGATGTTATTGCAGTAACAGAAGCTGTAGTAGGAATAAGTGAAGGTAATTTTGCTACATTAGATCAAATAGCAAAAGATATCAAAAATAAATTAAATTCTGATCATATTGGTGTGGTTTTTCCAATACTAAGTAGAAATAGGTTTGCAGTACTTTTATCAGCAATGGCAAGAAGTACTAAGAAGATAACTATTTTATCTAGTTTTCCATCTGATGAGGTTGGTAATGATATTCTATATAAAGATGATTTGATTAAATATAATATTGGTTTATCTGATTTAATAACTGAAGAAGAGTACAAAGAAAAATTCATTCATTTTAAACATTTATTTACAGGCGTTAATATGTATGAAGTATATAGAGATTTGGTATTAAAAGAAGGCTGTGAGTTTGAAATGGTATTTTCAAATAAGCCAGAAGATATTTTAAAATATACTAAAGATGTTATTGTATGTGATATTCATACAAGAAAAGAAACTAAAGAAAGAATATTAAAAAGCGACGCTAGTGCTAATGTAATAATGATGAGTGAAATATTAAATCAAAGTGTTGATGGTAGTGGATATTCACCATATGGTCTTTTAGGTAGTAATCGTTCAACTGAAGAAAGAGTTAAATTATTCCCAAGAACTGGAGATGTACTGGTTAAAAGAATACAAAGTTTAATGAAAGAAAAAACAGGTAAGAATATAGAAGTAATGGTATATGGTGATGGAGCTTTTAAAGATCCAGTAGGCAAAATATGGGAACTTGCTGATCCTGTTGTAAGTCCTGCTTATACCAGTGGTTTAGAAGGAAGCCCAAATGAAATAAAACTTAAATATTTTAGTGAAAATAAATTTAAAAATCTTCATGGTGAAAAATTAAATGAGGCAATGAGGGAAGAAATTAAAGCAAAAGATAAAGAATTAAAAGGTACGATGGCTACTCAAGGTACAACACCAAGACGTTATACAGATTTACTTGGAAGTCTTTGTGATTTAACAAGTGGAAGTGGGGATAAAGGTACACCAGTTGTATTAATTCAAAGATATTTTACAAATTATAGTAATGATTAAAGTTTCATATGAAACTTTTTTTCTTATAGGAAAGTTTATAAATGATATATAGCTAATTGACAAACATATATTTGCGGTGTATTATGTTTATAATGTGTGGAGGCATATATGAAAATAAATAAATATAAAAAAGTAGGTAAAAATAAATATAAAGTGTATTTTGATAATAATGAGATTATACTTTTTGAGGATGTTATTTTAAAATATGATTTATTATTTTTAAAAGATGTGTCTCTAGAATTACTTGATAAAATAATAAATGAAAATAAATTTTATGAAGCATATGATATGTCATTAAGTTATATTGAAACTAAAATGAGAAATAGAAAAGAAATATATAATTATTTAAATAAAAAAGATTATAAAGAGGACTTAATAAACGAAGTAATTAATAAATTAACTAGTTTAAAAATACTTGATGATAGACAATATATAAGTGCCTTTATTAATGATAAAATTAATCTTAGTAATGATGGGCCTTTTAAAATTAAAAAATTATTATTAGAACTTGACTTTAATGAAAGCGATATAGATAATTATTTAAGTAATTTTAATAATTCGTTATGGGAAGAGAAACTTATAAAAATAGTTAATAAAAAGAAAAATCTTATGAATAATAAAAGTTACTATATGTTTATTACTAAATTAAAAAGTTATTTATTTAATTTAGGGTATGATAAATATATGATAGATAATATACTTAGTAATATTAAGTATGAGTCAAATGCTTTAGAAAAGGATTTTAATAGTGCCTTAAAGAAATATAAGGATGATAAAAATAAACTAATAAATTATTTATTAAGAAAAGGCTATAGTTATGATGAAATTAATACAAAATTAAAAAACCTCGTGTGAGGTTTTTTTAATTAATTTGAACTTTGTTGTTGGTTTTCATATTGAGTTACTAATTTATTGAATTCTTTTTCTAATGTAGTATCTTTAAATTTCATTTCGTTTTTTTCTCTTAATGCTTTTAAAGCTTTAACATAGAAGTTTGATTCTTGAGCAATTTCATTACCAACAATAGTTTTTATTTTGTTAGTAACATCATCATTTAATTCAGGCTTTTTGTCTTGACTCTTTAAGTATACTATATGATATCCATAAGATGATTTAACTGGTGTAGTTGTGTAAGTACCAACTTTTAGTTCTTTAGCAGCATTAACAACTTCACTTGTATAATCTCCAACATTTATTTTTCCAAGAGAACCACCTTTTTTTGAAGTATCTTCATCTTTAGAATATTTTTTAGCTAAATCTTCAAATTTTTCACCTTTGTCTAATGCAGCAATAACTTCTTTAGCAGTATTTAATGCTTTTTCTTCTGCTTCTTTCTTTTCATCTTCAGAACTCTTATTATTGGCATCAATTGTTATTAAAATATGACTAACTTCCATATCGCCTACATACTCATTTTCATAATATTCTTTGATTTGTTTTTCGGTTACTGATTCTTTAGCATAATCTTCAGCCCATAAACTTCTTTTATAATTCAAAGATAAGTAATCTCTATAAGCATCTTCATCTTTAACACCATAGTAATAAGATAAATAAGTGTCAAAGTCAGCATTTAATTCTTTTGCTTGCTTTTTGGCAGATTTAATATTTTGATTTACATAATTAGTTTCACTATTATCAGTTTTATATAAATCTTTTAATAATTTAGAATCAATTAAATCCATTAAATATTTAGCGCCATAATTATCTTTTAATACTTTATAAAGATCATTAGAACTAATACCGCCTTCTTTAAATGTTACGATTGCATTTTCACCATTTGATAATTTTGTACTACATCCTGTAAGTAATAATATACTTGCTAGAACTAGAATTGTTTTTTTCATAAAATCCTCCTAACTCTTATTATAATAGCAAATAAACAGTTAAAATACAAGTGATTATCATACACAAAAAGTTAACATTAACATACTATAAAAGTGTAAAGATAAAAAAGGAGGAATGTTTTATGAATTCAGGTTGTGGATGCGGATGTAATAATAGAAATGGAATTTCAGGAGCAGCATTTGCTTTAGTATTATTTATTTTATTAGTAATCATACTAGGTGCTTTTATCTAAAAAAGGAGGTTGATAAGTATGATGGGTTGTTGCAACCAAGGAGTTAATCTATTCTTTATAATTTTGATTTTATTTATCCTTCTTGCTATAATCTTCGGAACATGTACAGGATGGTAATATAAAGAGGTTGTTCCTCTTTTTATTATGTTTTTATTTTATTTTTATTAAAATAATGTTATTATATTTATGAGGTGAACTAAAGTGATAGATATTAATCTTATTAGGGAAAATAAAGATTTAGTAAAAGAAAATATTAAAAAGAAATTTCAAGATCAAAAACTACCTTTAGTAGATGAGGTTTATGAGCTTGATAAATTGTATCGTGAATGTAAGAATAAATGTGATAGTTTAAAAAGTAAGAAAAATAAACTTAGTGATTCTATTGGCGTTCTTGTAAGAGAAAAGAAACAAGAAGAAATTAATCAAACTAAAATAGAGATATCTAGTATTCAAAGTGATATAGATGAACTTGATAAAAGAGAAATTGAACTTCAAGGTAAGATTAAAGAAAGAATGATGGTTATTCCAAACATTATAGACAAGTCTGTACCAGTTGGTAAGGATGATAGTGAGAATGTTGAAATAGAAAAGTATGGGGAACCGGTAGTTCCAAAATATGAGATACCATATCATGCTGATATATTAGAATCAATAAATGGCTTAGATAAAGAATCAAGCGCTAGGACTAGTGGCAATGGCTTTTATTATTTAATGGGTGATGCTGCTAGACTAAGCTCTGCTATGCTGTCATATGCTAGAGATTTTATGATTGATAAAGGATTTACTTATTGTATCCCACCATTTATGATTAGAAGCGATGTTGTCAATGGTGTTATGTCTTTTGATGAAATGGATGCTATGATGTATAAAATAGAGGGAGAAGATTTATATCTTATTGGTACTAGTGAACACTCTATGATAGGTAAATTTAAAGGTCAAATTGTTAAAGAAGAAGCGCTTCCTATAACTATGACTTCATATAGTCCATGTTTTAGAAAAGAAGTAGGAGCTCATGGCATTGAAGAAAGAGGAATATATAGAGTTCATCAATTTGAAAAGCAAGAAATGATAGTTTTATGTAAACCAGAAGATTCAATGCAGTGGTATAACAAGATGTGGAGTTATACAGTTGAATTGTTTAGAAGTTTAGATATACCTGTTAGAACTTTAGAATGTTGTAGTGGAGACCTTGCTGATTTAAAAGTTAAATCTTGTGATGTTGAAGCATGGAGTCCAAGACAACAAAAATATTTTGAAGTAGGTTCTTGTAGCACTCTAGGGGATGCTCAAGCAAGAAGATTAGGCATTAGAACAAAAGGAAAAGATGGCAATTATTTTGTTCATACCCTTAATAATACAGTTTTAGCATCAACAAGAGCATTAATAGCATTCTTAGAAAATAATTATAATGAAGATGGCAGCATTAATGTACCGAAAGTGTTAAGACCTTATATGGGTGGTAAAGAAGTAATTAAACCAATTAAAAAATAACTTTAAATGAGTTATTTTTTTTAAATTTATGATATAATAAAAAAAGAATAAGGAAGGAAGTAGTAAGTATGAATATTTGTCCTAATTGTGGTTCAAATTTAAAAGATGGAGATAAGTTTTGTAGAAAATGTGGAACAAAAGTAGAATTAAGAAATAATGATTTAAAAACATTAATTAAAAATATTAGTATAAGTGATGACGATTTAATTAATGCATATATTGGTAAAAATGCTGATATGTTAAAGAATGGTACTTTCTCAGCTAATACATTTTTCTTTGGATCATTATATGTTCTTTATAGAAAAATGTGGTTACTTGGTATAGGTTGGCTTGTAGTTAATGCAATAGTTGGAGCTTTTTTAGAACCTGTTTCAAGTGCTATTTCTATAGCATTATCAGTAGTACTTGGTTTGAAATTTAAAAATTTGTATTTAAACCATGTTATTGAAGAAGTAAACAAAATAAAAATAGAAAATAATAATGCAACAAGAGAAGAATTAATGATGATATGTACAAATAAGGGTGGCACTAGTATTCTTGGTGTGATTTTACCAATAATAATTATATTTGCGTTATTTTTTTTTGCAGTATTAACTAGTCACGACACAGATGAAGACTTTGATATAAAAGATGAAAATAATATTACTAATTATTATTATGATACTATAAATGAAATGCTTTTATATTCAATTAATTATAGAATAATATCTGATAGTAATGGTACATGTAAGAAAGTAAATAGTGAAATTATAAATTCACTTGAGTTTAAATAATATGAAAGAAATACTTTTATTTATTATTTCAGTATTGCCTGTTTTTCTAATTGGGATGTTTATATATAAAAAAGATAAAGAAAAAGAACCAACTAGATTATTAGTTAAATTATTTTTAGGAGGATTCTTATCATGTATACTAGTACTAATAATAGGAGGATTATTAGGAATATTATTTCCAATATTTAGTGAAGACACTAGTAAATTAAACTTATTAGAATTATTTATTCATGTATTTATTGGTGTTGCTTTAGTAGAAGAGTTTTGTAAATGGATTGTTGCTTATAAAATAGCTTATAATGATAGTAGCTTTGATGAAATTTATGATGGTATATTATATTCGGTATTTGTTGCGCTTGGTTTTGCTTGCATAGAAAATTTATTATATGTATATGAAGGAGGAATCTCTACAGGTATATCAAGGGCATTATTAGCAGTTCCAGGACACGCTTGTGATGGACTTTTTATGGGTTATTATTTGAGCCTTTCAAAAATTGCTATTACTAATAATAGAAAAGATTTAAAAAATAAAAATTTATTTCTAAGTATATTAATTCCAACTATAACACATGGTATATATGATTACTGTTTGTTTAGTAAAAGTGGATTACTTATTATATTATTCTTTATATTTGTAGTAGTTATGTATATAGTGGCACTTAAAAGAGTTAAAAAGGTATCATCTATAAATAAAAAATTTAAATATAAAGATAATTATTGCCCTAATTGTGGACATATTGTTGATAGTAATTATTGTCCTAATTGTGGTAGAAAAAATGAATAATAGTAAGTGTTTATATATTTACTATTTTATTTTAAAAAAATATAGTCAAGAAAATTAAATTATGCTATACTTTAATTATGCGTTAATAAACTAAGGGGGAATTATGGAAATTAATGAAGATAAGCTGTATGATGAGCTATTAGAGGTAAGAAGAAAATTAATAAGAAATCAATCTACTAATAATATTAGAAAATATTATCCTGTGTTTGAACAGCTTAATTATACTTTAGCACAAATAACAGGGTTTGCTGTTGATCCAAAAGATATTCTATATAGAAATGTTGATGAATTAAATGATGATATAAGACTTCAAAATAAAAAGCAAATACTTGAGTATTTTAATAGAGCAATAACTGAAGGAGACCCATTATATTTTTTGTTTATGAGTTTTAATGATATATTAAAAGAATCTAATTATATACCGTTAATAAACGATAATATTCCATTTTATAATGAAACACAAGCAAGAGAAATGATTCTTACATATTTTAAACAGTTTGGTGATAAAATATACAATATTGCAAAGTCTTATTTAGATGGAAGAGTATCCATTAACATTGACTTAGATCCTGGCACTGGCGGAAGCTTTATGAATAATTATGCAAATGAACTTGGATATATTCTTATAAAATATGGTGAGTTTAATGCTGCATCTATTTCTGCGATTGTCCATGAGATAGGTCATGCAATTGATAATAGCTTATTCGTATATCCTCAACAAAAAGAATTGTCATTAAGCAATCAATTTTTAATAGAAGTTCCATCAACATTTTTTGAAATTAACTTTTTACAATACTTAATAGAAAATAATATAGATGTTAAAGGAGCACAGTATTGTTTAGCAGATAGAATATTTATATTAAGAAGATTAAGTGATGAATATGAAAAGTTTTATAATTTAAGTGATGGATTAATAACAGAAGATAGATGTATTGTTGATCCTACAACAGATGAGGTTATTGATTTAGATGGCGCAATACTTTATGGATATGGGTACTTATTTTCACTTAATTTGTGTGAATTATTTAAAGAAGATAAAAATCTTGCAATGAAAAAATTAATTAATCTTATTTGTTCTAGAAAAGAAATAACTATTTTAGAAAGTATAGAGTCACTAGGTTTTGATGAAGATGAGTTCTTATCACTTAAAAGACCAAAAGATAACATCAAAAAGTTTATTAAAAAATATAATGAAGGATTTAATATTTATGAATAAATATAAGTCCTTTTTTCATATAGTATAATATGAAAAAGTATGTTAAATATATAATAATAAGTTTATTTTTTGTATTTAGTATAATTTATACTAATAAGGTAATTGAAATATCTCAATATAATAATACTATACTTACATCTATAAATGAGTATGCATCTTTAAAAGACTATAGATGTAGAGAAGGTAGTATTAATAATGATGGAATTATTCTTGGCATTAGTGGTTTAGTTGTTAATAAAAATAAAAGCTATTCTAATATGAAAGGTATTGGTTTTAAAGAAGAATTACTTGAGTTTGATAAAGATGAATGTATATTAAATAAAAAGAATAATATTGATAGATATATTCTTAAAGGAAATGATTATAATAAAAATGTTTCTATTGTTATTAATACTGATAGTGGTAAATATTTTAATAAAATGCTTGATGTTTCTGAAAGTAAAAATATTGAAATTAATTTATTAATGAATACATCATTTTTAAGAAATAATATAACTGATAATTATAATCATAGTAATATTTTATATAAAGGAAGTTCACTGAGTGATTTAAATGATTTTTCTAGTTTGTTACATAATGAATTCTTTTGTGTTAAGACAAATAATTATGAAATAATAAATGATTGTAAAAATAAGAAACTTAATAGTATTAAAATGAATAATGAAATTAAAAAGGATCTTTTAATAAACACAAAAAAACTCCTTAATAATGGAGCTATAATATTTATTCGTGAGAATGAATTTAATTTAAGTGAACTATCTTCTACGATTAACTATATAAAGAGTAGGGGATATAATATCGTTAATATTAATGAATTACTTTCTTAATATATATTTATTTGGGTTATTTATAGTATCACTTGTTATTATTAATTCTTTGTATTTTTGACTAGAATTTATATAGAAGTTAGCTATTTCAAGAGCATCTTCTAATATTACTTTTAATTCACTTGCACCTAATGAATTAATTGATGCTTTTTTAGCTATTGCTTCTATAGTTTTAGTATCATAAATGAAATTGATTCCTAATGATTGATAAAAGTCTTTATAAAGTTTTAATATACTTGAGTCTGATGTATTTAATATTTCTATTAAATCTTTTTCTTCTAATTTCTTTAATGGACATAGTGTACATCTTCTTAAAAACTCTTGACCAAATCCGTATTTATAAAGAGATTCTTTAGTATATATTTGATTACTATTAGTATTTTGATAAATATTTCCATTAAATCCCATTGATTTATTATTTGAACTGAATCTTTCTATACCATCACATGCTCCTAAAAAGGCGAATGTTACTTTTGATGTATCAAAGCTTATTGGAACACCAATACCAGTCATTCTTTTATCAAGCTCATATACATGGCCTTCTGCCATTTTTAAAAATGAGTCCATTACTCCTTTAGCATAAGTATAATGTTGATTATTTGAACTTGTTTTTTTATCTATTTCATCTACTATTATTATACCTCGTTGTGCTTTTTCAATGTTTCTGTCTGATTCAATATAAAGATGAGCTAGCATTTCAGTTACATCTTTTCCTTGAAAACTTGTAATTGAGTATTCAGTAGCATCTTCCATTACTACTGGAATATCACTACATGCTCTAATTTGTCTAAATATTTCAGTTTTACCACTACCAGTCGGACCGCATACAAAAAGAGTGGTTTTCATATTTGGATTATTTATTCTCTGATTTTGAGCTATTGCTGTTGTTATTTTACGAACTTGTTCATCTTGACATTTTACTACTTTGATAACTTCATCATATAATTCATTTGAATATATTTCTTTTTTAGGTTCTTCTTTAACTACCTCATCCATATTATCTTCACCTTTTATTTTTAATATAATTTTGTTAAATGAACTATATTGTTCAACATTTATTTCATAAGCTAAATTATTTATTTGTGTAACTGTGGACATATTTCTTCCTGAATTGATAAGTCTTATATCAAAATTGAATTTATATTTTCTCATATTTCGTGTAAGTTCTTTAATAAGTCCTTTTTTCTCACTGTTACTTTTGTCATCTACATATATTGGAAAAGCATATCCATTACTTGGATGAACTAAAGCTTCATTATTTAGACATGGAAAAATATTATTATTGTTATCTTTAAATACTTTGTTACCATTTTCAAGAGTTACTTCTATACCTGTAATTATATCTTGATATTTATATACGCTCTCAAAATTGTTTTCTTTTTCAATACTATAGATTCTTCTATATATTTGAACAATTACTTCTTTTTCCATATTACTCCTCAAATTGGTTTTTATATTAGCATAAAACACTTTGTTAGTCAATTAATATATGTTATAATTTAATTGAGGGTGGTTAAATGAAAAAGTGGTTTAAAAAGAAATATGATTTATTTAAAGAACATAGAAAAAGGCTTAATAATGTAGTTAAATACGTAAAACAAACTAATAATGTTTTTAGATTAACTATTGTGCTTGATGTTTTTTATTCATATTTAGTGTATGGGTGTACAATTAATGAGTATAAAATATTTGAATTTTATAATGTTGATTCAAATAAAAGAAATACCTATTTAACTATATCTAGAAATAATAGTTTATTTGGAAATAATATAAAAAAATCAAAGGGCAAATTTACTAGAAAAAAAATTTATAGCATTTTTAATGAATATTTAAATAGAGAAATTAAGGAAATAAAGAATTTAAGTTTTAAAGAATTTGAAATTCTTGCTTTAGAAAGAAAATCATTAATGTTTAGTGATAACAATGATAAAAATAAAATATGTGTTATGAATCTTAGTGATTTTAGAAGTCCTGCTTTTATGCTTGATAAAGCTAAAAAGAGTGGGTATGAATATGTTGAAGAGTTTAAGCGCCCAAATAAGATACTTAAAAAAATTAATCCTGATGGCTTAAGTATTATAAGCATTGTTACTTTAAAAACGTATAGTGGAATAGACATTGTTTCTTCATCATTAAGACTTCAATTTAAAGATACTATTATACAAACCATACTTAATAATGGAACTACTACTTATCCATTCTTAGATAAAGATGATAATGTATATACTGAAATAAATAATAATAGTTTATTAAATATAAATATACCTAAATATGAAGATATGATTAAATTATCAAAAAAACTTGCTTGTGAAATGACTGAATTTAAAGAAATAGAATGGTTATTTACGCTAGATGATAATAAAATAGAATTATTAGGGTGTGGAATGTGGAACAATTACATATTTGCTCAAAAACAAATCTATTTAAATAATAAAAATGGTCTTTATTCATATTATAAAACAAAAAGATTTTAAATGATTTCTTTAAAATTCTTTCTGTTTTTTATTGTAGAACTTTTCATAAGAGATGATGCTCTTAAAATAGAAGTTCGTCCATATTTTTTATTTATTTCATCTATTAGATTTTCAAAATCATTATTTTCTTCTTTATTTGTATCAAATAAGCTTAATTGAGTATGAGTTTTCTTTTTTAATCCAGAATATGCGATTGATACTTTTCTTATTGGTAAATCTTCTATATTTTTATTATATAAATATTCTAGTGCTTCATATATTGTTTGTTTATCATCTTCATCTATTTTTAAAGAAACACTATCATGAAATCTTTTATATAAGTCTTTTGAATAATCTATTCCAAGATAAATATTTGATGTAGTCATTTTCATACTTCTTAATTTTGAATTTAACATATCATTCATTTCTCTTACTATTAAAAGAGCTTCTTCTAAGTTATAATTTCTATATAGTATTTGACTCATACTTATAGATTTATTTCTACTTTTTTGATTTAATTCTTTAATGGTAGTGAAGTCTATTCCATTAGCTTTACACCATATATCATTTCCTGATACATTGCCAAATCTTTTTATATAAAACTCTCTTTTATATTTATTTATATCTTTTACTTTAAATATATTTAGATTATTAAGTTTTTTTTCAGTTCTTTTACCAAATCCCCATATTTCAGATAATGGGCTAATATTCCATAGTTTTTTTTCAATATCATCATATGTCCATTTTGATATAAAGTCTTTATTATGTTTAGCTTCAGTGTCCATTGCAACTTTAGCTAGAAAGATATTAGGGCCAATGCCACAAGTCGAAGTAATACCGGTTTTATCTTTAATAGTTTTCATTATCATTTTAGCAAGTTCTATGTCTGTTTTATTATATAATTTTAAATATTCTGTAGCATCAATAAAAACTTCATCTATAGAATATACATGTATATCTTCTTCACTAATAAATTCTTTGTATATTTCTATTACTTTTTTACTATAACTTTCATATAATTTCATTCTAGGAGGTACATACATAATTTTAATATTATTAGGTATTTCATAAAGTCTACTTCTTGATTTAATACCAAAATTTCTTAAGTATGGTGTTACTGCTAGTGACATAGCGCCCTTACCACGAGATGTATCTGCAACTATAAGTGGGGTAGTAAAAGGGTCTAAACCTCTATATACGCATTCACATGATGCAAAAAAACTTTTTAAATCTATGCTTAAAATAACTCTTTCCTTCATACAAACACCTTTTCGTATTAATATTATCATATGTGAATAAAAAAAGCAATTATTTTTTAGGTTTAAATTCCAATATAATTGCTTTTTCTTTTTTATAATTAGTTTTTTCTTTTAACATTTGTATACATCTTTGTTTAGAACTTTCATATATTCTTTCTTCATCATTAAGTGCCTCTATAAAGTCATCAACTGTAACTTCACAATTATTATTTAATGCTGCGATTGCATATGCTTCTTTGACAATATCAAGTACTAATCTTGGGTTATTAACTTTATCATTAAATGTTCTATATCTACTACTAGTAGCATCTAATAAAAAATTGATGATGTCATATCTTTCTTCTTCACTCATTAATACTTTTGAATAACTTATTTTATTATAGACATTTATTAAGTCATCTATTATTTCATAAATAATATCACGATTAGGTTCATCTAATTTTATTCTTTTAAGTCTTGATTTGAAAGCAGTGTTACTTTCAATATTTTCTTGATACTCATTATCAGTAGTAGCGCCAATAATTCTTACTTTCCCATAATCTAAATAAGGCTTTAATATTTCAGCAACTGTAACTTTGTTTCCTTCACTTCTACCAGCACCAATAGCTTGATGTATTTCATCCATAAAAAGAATAATATTTTTATCAAAGCATGCTTCATCTAATATACCCTTTAATTTTTCTTCAAGCATTCCAACGTATTTACACCCTGAGACTATAGAAGGTGCATCTATGCTTATTATTTCTATATCTTTAAGTGCTTCTGGTACGAGATTATTTTGAATTCTATATGCAAGGCCTTTAACAACTGCAGTTTTACCAGTACCAGCAGGACCAGTTATGATGATAGATTTATCTTTTTCTGGATATAAAAGTATTCTTTCAATCTTTCTAATAATATCATCTCTTCCGATAGAAGGATCTTTTAAATAATGCATTTTAGTTAAATTTTCACCGTAGCGTTCTAGATAATTTTCTTCTTTTTGCATTTGTTTTTCCTCTTTACTTTTGTTTTTTTCTTTTTGTGGTTTAACATTATATATTTTAGATAAAATATCAGCTATTTCTTTTTTAGTATTTGAACTTGGGATTTCGTTAACAATATTCATTAGGTATTTAACAAACTCAGAAGCCATTAAATTATCTTCTTGCTTACTTTTTCCAAATAATATTTCTTTATTTATCGAAAATTCTATGTTGTTATTGCAAATAAATTTTATTTTATCATTAATTTCATTAAATAATAGTGCCTTTAATAGATTAACACCTGTATAGGTTTTATCATTAATTTCAATTCTTTTTACTTTTAAATATTTAGGTATCTTAATATTATTAATAGTTATTTGTCTTTTAAAATGAATAAAACATTTATCTTTGTTTTGAATTATATTTAAATTATCATATTCGTATTCAATATTATTTATAGTGTCTAATAGTTCTACGCATATATCATAATTAAATAAATAATACTCTTTAGCGTCATAATTTAATTTATCTATTAATTTTGGCATTATAACTTCATCATAATAGTCATCTATTTTATATAATTTCTTTAATATTAATTTTACATAATTACTTATAGATGGAGATGAAATAAGAAGATTAATAAATTGAAATACTTTAGTATCATTGTTGTTAATATCATAGTCAAAAGTTTCATCTTCAATAGAAGTATTATTAAGTTCTAAATCATATATTTCTTTTTCATTTTCTAATACCTCATCTAATATTTCATCTAGATTATATTCTTTAAATGAAGTTGTTTCCCTTATGTCTTTTTTAATGTTAAAATCTTTAAGACTCTTATTTATTTGCTTTAATGCATTTGATATTGTAATTCCTTCTTTGTTTAATAATTTTTTATAATCACTATCCATATGCAGTAAACTAAAGAATATAGCAAGGCCAAGAACAGGGTATTTTTTTTCTAAAAGATAAGTTTTCTTAGTATTATTTTTTTCATTAATAGTTATCTTACAGTTATTATCATTTATAAAATCTACGTAGTTAAATACTAATGTTAAGAAACTTTGTGTTTCATAGTTTAATGACTTAAATGTATTTATATTATTGTTCATAATTAGTCACCTCTTATTAGTTAATTATATTAGCAAAAACATAAAATTAAGTCAATCATTAAAGAATTACTTGTATCATATAATTTAATGTGTTATAATACGTGTGACAGCAAAGAGTGGGCAAAACCCACTCTTTAAATTTTAATTATAAAGGAGGAATAATGGAAGAAAAGATTATTACTGCGATTAAAGAACCTTTAGAAGAGGAAAATATCTCTCTTGTAGGTGTTCATTTCGGAGAGGAAGACGGAGAAAAAACATTATTTGTGACTATCGATAGTGAAAATGGCGTAGATATGGATTTATGTGTTAAAGCAACTAAAATAGTTGATCCAATTATCGATAGTTTAAATCTTGAAATAGAAAATTATGTACTTGATGTAGGAAGCAAAGGAGTGGATTATGAAGAAGAAAGTAACTAAAGAAGAACAAACACAAATGAATGCTAAAGAGTTTAAAAAAGCTTTAGAATATATTGTAAAAGAAAAGGGTATAGATGAAGATGTTGTCATTGAAGCAATGCAAACAGCTTTATCAACAGCCTTTAGAAAAAACGAAAAAGCAGATTATACTAGTAGAGTATTAATAGATAAAAATACTGGAGAAATTAAAGTATTTAAAGTAACAACTATAGTAGATGATTATAATGATGAGGATGATGATATTGATCCTGAAACTGGAGAAGTAAAAGTTGCTCATGATTATTTAAATGAAATGACTATTAGCGAAGCTAAAGAAATAAACAAAGACTATCAAATAGGAGATGAAATATTAGAAGAAGTAACTCCTAAAGATTTTGGTAGAGTAGCAATATCTGTTGCTAAACAAGTGGTATTACAAAAAATAAGAGAAGCAGAACGTGAAAAAGTAATGAGTGAGTTTGAAGATAAGGAAGATGAATTAATGATAGGTTTTTTAGCTATGGAAGATGCTAGAAACTATTATGTAGATTTAGGAAAAGCAAGAGGAATTCTTCCTAAGACTGAACTTATACCAGGAGAAAAATTAACTATGGGAGATTCTATTAAAGTATATATTACTAAAATAGAAAGTACTCCAAAAGGACCACTTATTTTAACATCAAGAAAGAATTATGGTTTTGTTAAAAGATTATTTGAACATGAAATACCAGAGTTTAGTGATGGTACTTTAGAACTAAGAGGAGTAGCAAGAGAAGCAGGTGTTAGAAGTAAAGTAGCAGTTGCAAGTACTAATCCAAAAGTAGATCCAATTGGAAGCTGTATTGGTGAAAAAGGAAGAAGAATTGCTAATATAATAAATGAACTTGGTGGTGAAAAAGTAGACTTAATTGCATATAGTGATGATATGGAAGTATTTATAGCTAATGCACTAAGTCCTGCTAAAAACCTTAATGTAAGTATAACTGATGAAAAGAAAAAAGAAGCATTAGTTATAGCTGATGATGAAAATTTAAGTTTAGCTATTGGCAAAAAAGGTATTAATATTAAACTTGCATCAAAACTTACAAAATATACAATTAATATTAAAACATTAGAGGATATTAATAAACAAATAAATGCATAAGGAGGGTAAGGCATGAAAATGAGAAAAATCCCTATGAGAACTTGTGTAGTGACAAGAGAAAAATGTGAAAAAAAAGACTTGCTAAGGGTAGTAAGAGATAATAATGGAAATGTGTTTGTTGATGATACAAATAAGGCAAATGGAAGAGGAGCTTATTTAAAAAAAGATAAGGATGTTATTTTAAAGGCAAAAGATTCTAAAGTATTAGAACGACATTTAGAAGTAAAAATTCCAGAGTCTATTTATGATGAATTAATTTCTAAAATATAAAAAAAGAAAAGGAGGAAACATATGAGTATAAAAGATTATGCTTTAGAACTTGGAGTTAGTAGTGAAGTTATACTAAAAAAATTAAAAGAATTAGGTCATAAATATAATAATGAAAATGATTATTTAGATGATGAAGATATTATTATATTAGATAATGAATTGGGTGACTTAAGTAATAATAATTTAACTGAGGAATTAGCTGATAAGTTTGAAATGGAAGATAGAGCAGAAGAGGCTGCTTTAGCTTATAATATAAAACTTGATAATCAAGTTAAAGTGAAAGAGAAAATCAAAAAGAAAGAATCTTCAAATAAAAATCAAAGTCAAGAAGATTTAAATAAAAAGAAAAAAAATATATATAAAAATAAGACTAAACTTCAAAGTAATAAAGAAGAAACTGCATCAAATGTAGTTATATATAAAGAAGGAATGAGTGTTTCTGATTTAGCAGATGAACTTGGTATCTCTGCTAGTGAAATAGTAAAAAAACTTATTGGAATGGGACTTATGATTTCATCAAGTCAAGCTATTTCATTTGATGATGCATCAGTAGTAGTTCTTGAATATAATAAAGAATTAGTAAAAGAAGAAACAACTGATATATCTAATTTTGAGGAATATGTTGTTACTGATAAAGAAGAAGATTTAGAGCCAAGACCAGCAGTAGTTACAATAATGGGACATGTTGATCATGGTAAGACTACACTTCTTGATTATATAAGAAATTCACATGTAGCATCAAGTGAAGCAGGAGGAATTACTCAAGCAATTGGTGCATATCAAGTAGAAAAAGATGGAAAAAAGATTACTTTTATTGATACTCCAGGACATGCTGCGTTTACTGAAATGAGAGCAAGAGGTGCTGCTGTTACAGATATAGTAATTATCATAGTTGCTGCTGATGATGGTGTTATGCCTCAAACTAAAGAAGCTGTTGATCACGCTAAAGCAGCAGGTGTTCCAATAATAGTGGCAGTTAATAAAATAGATAAACCAAACATTAATATAGAAAAAATAATGAGTGAAATGAGTGAATTAGGTCTTACTCCAGAATCTTGGGGAGGAGATACAATATTTGTAAATATTAGTGCTCATACAGGACAAGGAGTAGACGAACTACTTGATAATATTAATTTACTTTCAGAAGTGTTAGATTTAAAAGCAAATCCTCATAGATATGCTATGGGTTCTGTAATAGAAGCAAGACTTGATAAATCTAAAGGCCCAGTAGTGACATTATTAATACAAAATGGTACTTTAAGATTAGGTGACCCTATAGTAGTTGGATCATTTTCTGGAAAGGTTAGGACTTTAAGAGATGATACTGGTAAAGAAATAGTATCAGCAGAGCCATCTAAACCAGTTGAAGTAACAGGTATAGAAGATGTGCCAGTAGCAGGAGATAAATTCATGGCATTTGAAAGTGAAAAAGAAGCTAAAAGCGTTGCTATGAAGAGAAAAGAAGCTGAAAGAGGAAAGAAATTTGCTCATAAAGCATTAAGTTTGGATGAAATATTTGAACAAATAAAAGAAGGTAGAAAAGAAATTAATATTGTTCTTAAAACTGATGTTAAAGGTAGCGAAGAAGCAGTTAAAAATGCACTTCTTAAAATAAATGTTGAAGGAGTTAAAATTAATGTTATAAGAAGTGGCGTTGGAACTATAACTGAAAGTGATGTAGTTTTAGCCAATGCAAGTAATGCTATTATAGTAGGATTTAATGTTTCCCCATCATCTGCTACTAAAGATACTGCTAAAAGTTATGGAGTAGATATTAGACTTTATAACATTATTTATAAATTAGTAGAAGAAATAGAATCAGCTATGAAAGGTATGTTAGATCCTGAATATGAAGAAGTAGTAATCGGAGAGGCTGAAGTACGTCAATTATTCCATTTCTCTAAAGTTGGTAATATAGCTGGATGTCATGTTACAAGTGGTATTGTTAAAGTTGGATGCCCATGTAGAGTTATAAGAGATGGAATAGTTGTAACAACATCAAAAGTATCTACTTTACAAAGAGAAAAAGATCAAGCACGTGAAGTTAAATCAGGTTATGATTGTGGTATGACTATTGAATCATTTCCAGATATTAAAGAAAAAGATATTATTGAAGTATTTGAAGTTAGGGAAGTGAAAAGAGTATGAGTAGTTTAAAAGGTGAAAGAGTTTCATCTGATATGCAAAGAGAACTATGTAATATATTACTTCTTGAAGCAAAAGATGAAGACTTTAAAAATGTAACAATAACAGATGTAGAAGTAACTAATGATCTAAGTTTTGCTAAAATATATTTTACTACTACTGATAATAGAGAAAAAGTAGAAAAAGATTTAAATAATGCAGCTGGTTTCTTTAGAAGTGAGCTATCACAAAGATTAGATATTAGACATACGCCAGAATTAAGATTTATATTTGATGAATCTATCGAAAATGGTCAAAAAATAGAAAAAATAATAGAAGAACTTCATAAAGAGGAATAGGGTATTTACAAATACTCTATTTTTTGTTTTAATAAGAACCAGGTGGTTTTGATGAAACTAGAAATTTCTAGATATAAAGTTAGGGAAAATAAAGAGTTTTCTAAAAATATATATGAGCAAGAAAGAGTTCTTTATAAAATTTGTAGTGATTATGAAAGTTATGAAGTACAAGAAATTTTAACATATATATATTCTATGCCTAAAATAGATGGAGTACTTGGAATAAATGATTTACTCTCTGAAAATGGAATAGTTTATGGATATACTATGCCTAAACTTGATTACTCAGTTTCATTACAAGATATTATTGAAAATAATTTTACACCTGAAGCTAAATGTTATTTGATAAATGAAATAACTAATATTATAAAAAGACTACATAAATATATGATGATTGGTGATGTTAGATTAAGTAATATATTAATATATGATCATAAACCAATATTTATAGATTTAGAAAATGGTCAAAAGATAAATGAAAATAAATTCTTATTAACATATTATAATATATCAAATAAAAAATATACAATAATGGATGATATATTTAAATTGTTTATAGTTATTATGTCTATTTTATTTAATAAAAATTTTGAATATTTATTTGTTACAAATAAAAGAGTTTATTTTGATGAAATAATTGATAATATTGATTCAATAGAATTAAAAACGTATTATGAATATTTAAAAAGTTCATTAAATGAAGAGTCTTCTTATCCAATATATTTTACTGATATATTTAGTGAGTTTACTCCCGATGTGGTAAAAGATCTTACTGAAAAAGAATTAAAATTAAAGATGTAAATTAAGAGGTATGTTATATACTTCTTTTTAATTTTAGTTTATACTATTATTATAGGTGAATAATATGAAGAATAGTTTTGAAGATAAATTAAATAAATTAAGAGAACTACATGATAAAAATTCAATGATAATAGAAGATGAAGTTGATTATATTATTTCTAAGTATGGCACAGAAAGAAAAATTGATCTTAAGAAACTTAAGACATATATATTAATTATATTTATTATATTATGTGTGCTCCTTGGACTTGTTAATGTTTTTAATAGTAATATTGATATAGAAATATCACTATATTATTTTGGAATACCATTCTTTTTAGCAGGACTGTTTATTGGACTTAGCGTTAAGTCTTTTGGATTAATATTCCTTTTTACCCATGGGTGTGCTGGGCTTGGACTAATGCTAATACCCATTATTAAAAATCTTGAACTTAAGGTGTATTTAACAGATAATCCAACTTTCTTATTAATATATTTGGGAATAATAATTATTGCTATAATACTTGCTATTATTTTAACCGTTTTATATAACCTAAATGATAGACTAAAAGATAATATAAAAATATATTCATTAATGTTTATATTATATTTATTAGCAATAACTATGGTAGTAATATTACCAAAATTATTACCATATTTGTTATAACATTTGACAACTTAGATAATGTGTTGTATACTCATACATGTAAAAACGAAGAACAAGAGGAGTAAAATATTGTAACTTATAGGGAAGAAAAATCATAGACTGAAAGTTTTTCTAAGTGATTAATATTTAAAGGTAGCTTGGGAGTTGTATAGTTGAAATAGTAGTAAATTATATTGTTAGTTGCATTAAGACTAAAGAGGTAATAGAAATATTATAAATTAAGGTGGTACCACGATAATTCGTCCTTTAAAAGGTACCTTTTTTTATGGAGGAAAAAGTATGAAAAATGAAATGAATGCTAATTTTGATATTTTTGATAAATATTTTATGGGATTTGATATTGAAGATAAAATGATTCAATTTAAATATAATCATAGTTATCGAGTCTTACATCAAAGTGATGAGATATCTTTTACATTAAATTTAGATGAAGATGACAATTACTTAGCCTGTTTGATTGGACTTCTTCATGATATAGGAAGATTTTCACAATGGACAAAGAATAAATCATTTAATGATGAATTATTAGATCATGCACAACTTGGATGTGCAATATTATTTTCAGAAGGTAAGATAAAAGATTATGATGTACAAGAAAGTGATTATGAAATAATTAAGAAAGCAATACTTAATCATAATAAATTTAAAATTGATGATGATTTAACCATTAGAGAAAAACTACATTCCAAAATAATAAGAGATGCTGATAAGATAGATATATTATATAGTTATTCTGAAAATATATTAAAATTAGAAACTGATAATTCTACTATTAGTGATGAGGTACATAATGAATTTTTTAAACATGAAATAATTGATATTAGAAAATGTAAAACTTTAAATGAAAAAGCAGTAGCATTTTTCGCATCAATTTATGATTTAAATTATGACTATAGTAAAGGATTTATAATGGATAAAAATTATTTAGCAAAGATATTTGACTATCTTGATAATAAAGAAATAATTAAACCTTATTATGATGAAGTAATAAAGTATTTAGAAGGAAGTGTTAAAAATGATAGATAAAAAATATGATCATAAACAAGTAGAAAAAGATAAATATGAAACATGGTTAAAAAAGCAAGCTTTTACTAGCGGAGATAAAAGTAAAGAACCATTTTGTATAGTTATACCGCCACCAAATGTAACAGGTAACTTACATATAGGGCATGCGTATGACTGTTCATTACAAGATATAATAATAAGATATAAAAAGATGCAAGGCTTTGATACATTATGGTTGCCAGGTATGGATCATGCTGCTATCGCAACGGAAGCAAAAGTAGTTGCTAAACTTAAAAGCGAAGGAATTAATAAATATGAATTAGGCCGTGAAAAGTTTTTAGAAGAATGTCATAAATGGAGTAATGATCATAGAGGTAATATAAGAAGACAATGGGGTAAACTTGGATTTGCACTTGATTATTCAAAAGAAAGATTTACTCTTGATGAGGGACTTAATAAAGCTGTTAGAAAAGTATTTGTTGATTATTATAACAAAGGAATTATTTATAGAGGACAAAGAATTATTAACTGGGATCCTGTTGCTAAAACTGCTCTTTCAAATGAAGAAGTTATTTATAAGGATGATAAAGGAGCATTTTATCATATTAAATATTTTATTGAAAATACAGATGAATATTTAGATGTTGCAACTACTAGACCAGAAACATTATTTGGTGATACTGCTGTTGCTGTTAATCCTAATGATGAAAGATATAAACATTTAATAGGTAAAAATGTTATATTACCGGTTGTTAATAAATTAATTCCAATTATTGGTGATGAACATGCTGATATGGAGTTTGGAACTGGTTGCGTTAAAATAACGCCTGCTCATGATCCTAATGACTTTGAAGTAGGGCAAAGACATAATCTAGAAAGAATACTAGTTATGAATGAAGATGCTACTATGAATGAAAATGCACTTAAATATGAAGGTATGACACGTGAAAAATGTAGAGAAGAACTACTTAAAGATTTAGAACGTGATAATTTACTTATTAGTATAGAACCAATGGTTCACTCAGTAGGTCATAGTGAAAGAACTGATGCAGTTGTTGAACCTTACTTATCTAAACAATGGTTTGTTAAAATGGATAAACTTGCTAAGATGTTAATAGATAATCAAAATACAGATGATAAAGTCAATTTTATACCAAATAGATATGAAAAAATACTAATGAAAGGATGGATGGAAGACTGCCATGATTGGTGTATATCAAGACAATTATGGTGGGGACATAGAATTCCAGTTTGGTATAGAAATGAAGAAGTTTATTGTGGAATGGAAGCACCAAAAGGTGAAGGATGGGTACAAGATAATGATGTATTAGATACGTGGTTTAGTAGTGCGTTGTGGCCATTTAGTACTCTTGGTTGGCCTGATGAAACAGAAGACTTTAAAAGATATTTCCCAACAAATACAATAGTACTCGGATTTGATATAATATTCTTCTGGGGTGCTAGAATGATGTTTCAATCACTTAATATACACGGTAAATCACCATATAAAGACTGTATAATTCATGGGCTTATAAGAGATAATCAAGGAAGAAAAATGAGTAAATCTCTTGGTAATGGTATAGACCCACTTGATATGATTGAACAGTATGGCGCAGATGCATTAAGATTTTATTTAACAACTAGCTCAACTTTAGGAATGGACTTAAACTTTAGTACAGAAAAGCTATCATCAACATGGAATTTTATTAATAAACTATGGAATGCTAGTAGATTTGTACTTATGAAATTAGAAGACTTTAAAGAAGAAGAATATAAATTAGAAAACTTAAATGATTCAGATAAATGGGTACTTACTAAATTAAATGAAACTATAAAAATAGTAACTAAATCAATGGAAAAGTATGACTTTAATATCGCAGGTAGTGAACTTTATTCATTTATATGGGATATATTCTGTGATAAATATATAGAAATATCTAAGTTTAGTGATAGTACTTCAACTAAATCAACTCTATATTATACACTTCTATCTATAATTAAAATGATGCATCCATTTATGCCATTTGTAACTGAAGAGTTATATTCATCATTGCCAATTAAGAATAAAGAATTATTAATATTTGAAAGTTATCCAACTGTAAATAAAAAGTTAATATTTAAAGATGAAACTAAGAAAATAGATGAACTATTAGAATTTGTAACACTATTTAGAAATAAAAAATTAGAAAATAAAATATCAAATGATTTTGAAGTAATTGATTATAATAATAATGATTTATTAAATAGTATGTTAAAACTAAATGATAAAATAGTAGAAAATAGTAAGTTTAATGATAAATTAACAGTTGAACTTTATAACTATAAATTAGATATTTATTTTGATAACTCTAAAAACAGTAAAGAAGAGGAAGAAAAGAAAAAACAAGAAATTGAATCATTAGAAAAATCTATTCAAAGAAGAAAAGCATTACTTTCAAATGAAAATTATTGTAACAAAGCACCTAAGAATATAGTCGATAAAGAACGTGAGGATTTACAAAAAGAAATGGATAGATTAGAAATACTTAAGAAAAACTAATTGTTTTTCTTTTTTTATATAACGATTTACTTAAATCAATGTAAATATTACAAAAAATGATAATATTTATTATTTTAATATGATATTATTATAGTGGTGAATAATATGAAAAAGAAAATAGTTTTATTGTTAGGTTTATTAATAGCTTTTATACCATTTCTAAAAGCTGAAACTAATACATGTCATGCTGAACTTGAAAGTAATCAAACCTTTAATGTAGGGCAGACAGTTACATATAATTTAGGTACAACTGGTACTGATCAAAATACATTATATGGAATACATTATGAAATAGAATATGATCCAAATGTATTAGATCCTGAAATTAATAGTGGGGTTAAGTCTTACTATAATTGGGAAAATATAAGAAAAGAAATAGTTAGTAATGATAACTCAAAATACAATACTATTATCTTAGATATATCAACTAAGAATAAAAAGAAATATATTACTAGTAGTGATAATAAAGGTTCTTTTATTAAAGTGGCAAGTATTAGTTTTAAAGTAAAAAATACTAATGAAACAAGTACAAAAATATCTTTAATGGCAAGTGGTGATAATGATAGTGGCTCATTTAAATATGTTATTTCAGATGCAGAGAATGCTTATTCAGAATGTAGTGGACAAGTAAATTCATTTATAAAGATTAAAAAGATAATAGAGCCTCGCTTATCAAGTATAACTATTAATGGAACTAAAATAGAAGACTTTGATGGTAAAAAGTATGAATATGAATACACTTCAACTGAAAAAATAGTGGATATTAGAGGCATAGGTGTTGGTGGTACTACTGTTACAAATGTTGGAAAAAAAGAATTGAAAAATGGTGATAATGAGTTTATTATTACTGTTTCTAATAGTGAAGGAGATTCTATTGATTATAAATTAATTGTTAAATATGATAGTGCTGATACAGATTGTGATATTAATACTTTAGAAGTAGAAGGATATGATATAAAATTTGATCCAAATGTATTAGAATACAAATTAAAAATAAAAGATGAATATTCATTAAAAATAAATATTGAACTAGTAAATACTGAATCAAAATATACTATTAAAGGTAATCAAAATCTACAAAATGGAAGTAATATAATTATAGAAGTTAGAAATGGTGCTAAAACAAAAAAATATACAATAACAATAGAGAAAGATATAGTACCTGTTGTTAAAAAGAAAACAAGTCCTTTATTAATAATAAGTTTGGTAGTTCTAGGATTAGGGATTGTTGGTTTAATAGTATTCTTAATTATTAAAAATAAGAAAAAGAAAAATAAAGAAGAAGAATTAGAAAAAACAAAAGATTTAGATAATGTTTTAGATGATAATAGTGAAGAAGATGAAGATGAAGATATTGATACAGATGAAGAAATAGATGAGTCAGATGATGATTCATCACTAGAGGATGATTTTGATTTAAGTGATAAATAAACAAAGTAAAATTTGTTTATTTTTTTTTATAAAAAGAAGTGCTTTTTATTTTTATGACTGATTATAATAGGATAAAAACATGGACTATTATGAAGAAATAAAAAACAAAATAATTAATAAAATAACATTTTGCGTTAAAGTACAAAATGATAAGATTGGTAAAATACAAATGTTATTTTTAATAACAAATATAAATTAATATGTCTTACTTGAAAAGTTATTTAAATCTTGTTATAATTTTTAATAGAATAATAAGGAGTTTTTACTATGTTTGGAAGAATATTATCTATATATGATCAAATGATTATACTTGAAAATAATGCTCATAAAGTAGAGGCATCTTTAATAGGTGTTCATGTTGTATTTGAAGAAAAATATAAAATAGTTTGTGAAATATCTAAAATAGATGCTGATATTATAGAATGTGTTATGGTAGGAGAATTTGTTAATGGTGTCTTTAATAGCGGTATAGTTCATAAACCAACTAATACTGCAACTATAAGAATAGTTAATAAAGATGAAGTAATAGCACTGGTTGGAAGTCAAAAGGTTGATAGTGATACTGATCTTTATATTGGAAAATCTTTAATATATGAAGGATTTAATATTTCTGCTAGAATAGATGACTTCTTTTCTAATCACTTTGCTATCATTGGTAATACTGGTAGTGGTAAAAGTTGTAGTATCGCTAGAATATTTCAAAATTTATTTTATAGAAGAGAATATGTTCCAGTAAATGCTAATATAGTACTTTTTGATGTATATGGTGAATATCATCCTGCTTTAGAAAAAATTAATCAAACTAATAGTTGTAGATGTAAAAGTTTAACTACCGATATTACTAATACTAAATATGATATAGTAAAAATACCACCATACTTTTTAGAAGTTGATGATCTTGCATTACTTCTTGGAATAACTAGTCCTGCTCAGCTTCCAATTATAGAAAAAGCTTTAAAATATGTTTATTTATTCACTGAAGATGAAGAAAAAGTAATAGCATTTAAAAATAACATTATAGCAAAGGCTATTCTTGATATTTTATCAAGTGGTAAAGGACCAGCGCAATTAAGAGATCAAGTAGTTGCTGTACTATCAAGTTTTTATACAAAAGATATTAATTTAGAAAGTAAAATTATACAACCAGGATATATTAGAACATTAAGACAATGTATGAATATAGACAATACTGGTAAAATAAATACTATTCAACTTGTTATAGAATATTTAGAACAATTTGTTAATGAAGAACTTGTATTAAATAAAGATATGAAACCTGAAAAGTTTACTTTAAAAGATTTAAGAAATGCATTTGAATTTGCGCTAATTAGTGAAGGTGTGTTAAAAAGTGACAAAGTATATGATATAAACAATATACTTAAAGTAAGATTAGAATCTATCATAAACGGAGATTATGGTTATTACTTTGAAGTAGATGAATATATTAGTAAGGAAGAATATATTCAAAGATTATTTACTACTGCGATGGGTGAAAAAGCCCAAATAATTAACTTTAACTTAAATTATGTAGATGAAAGATTTGCTAAAGTACTTACTAAAATATTCTCTAAGTTATTTTTTGATTATTCAATATATAAACATAAAGATGAAGGATTTTGTGTTCAAATAATTCTTGAAGAAGCACATAGATATGTTCAAAATGATACTGATATAGAAACTATTGGATATAATATTTTTGATAGAATCACTAAAGAAGGAAGGAAATATGGTACTGTTCTAGGATTAATTACTCAAAGGCCAAGTGAACTTTCAAATACTGCATTAAGTCAATGTTCAAATTATATTGTTTTGAGAATGTTCCATCCGGATGATTTAGACATTATAAGAAATATAACTCATAGTATATCATGTGCGGATGTAGATAAATTAAAATCATTAAGACCTGGTGTTGCATTATGTTTTGGAAATGCATTTAATATTCCGATGTTTGCTAAAATAGATAAGCCAGATCCAACACCAAATTCAAGTAACTTTCATATTGGAAATTCATGGTTTACAAAAAGGCAATAAAAAAGATTCAAATGTGAATCTTTTTTTATTATTTAATTATATAAGGATCAATAGAAGTACCAGTACCTGATTTATAAAATGTATGTTTATTTAAATTAACTATAAACTTTAATCTTTTTGAACTAGATGTTTTTGATAAGGATATATCAGTACCATCAAATGCAAATGCTTTATAATCATTTTGATTAGTAGCTGTTATTAGCCACTCAGAACTTTGATCATAATCAGATAAATAATTATAATTTGAACAAGATAAGTCAGTTAGGTTTTTACAATTATCGTCCATACTAGCTCTCATATATTCATATGGTGCCATTAAAGAGAATAGGTAGGTATCAGTACTTAATACACTACATTCAGAACTTCCATCTTTAGTGGTGTCACTTTCAGTTCTAGTACCAATACATAATTTTTTACTAACTAATTTTGATTTGACTTTACTACTTAAAATTAAAGTATCTATGTTTTCTTTATCTTCAGTTTCTAATTGTTTTAATGTGTCTTTTAATCTACTTTTTTCAAATATATTGTATCCATCGTTATAACCTCTATTTTCGTTATATCTATCATCCCATGTGTAAGTACCATCAGTCTTTTTATCAAGTCTAACTTTAATAGTACCATCACTTTCTATACTCATTATTCTTCCTGTTATGGCTTTTTCTTCCTTTTCATTTCCACTCATACCTATTATTATATAATTATTAACATTTTCTCCTTTATAATAATAAGTACCATTATCGTTATAAAGTCCTTCTCCAGAAGTAACAACTTTTTCAGTTATAATACTTTTTAATTCTTTAGTTTCATAATTACCAGGGCAATTTAGAAACGCTATATAAGAGTATGCACTATTTTGAGCATTAACTGTAACTTCAGCCGAACATTTATCTCCATCTTTTAATAATTCACTTAATGGTTTGATATATCCAGCATCAACAAGTGTTTGATAAGATAAACTATAATCTCCATCAGAGGCAGGTAACATAGTAGGGTTATCTTTATAGTACTTTTCAGCTGCATTAACTATTTTTTCTTCTACTTGTTCATATGTTAACTTTTTACCACCAAATATTGACACTAACCATAATATTATTAAAAGAAGTACAATCACACCAATAATAGATGAACCTATTATTATTAATTTTTTATTATCCATAAATACACATCCTTTTCATCTAAGATTAATTATACAATAAAAATTTAAATCTCTCAATTATTTAGTTAATAAATTAAACACTTCTTCTACACTAATATTATCTTTTTTATTATAACTAGGTATTATATGTAAATGATAATGTTTTATTTCTTGTAAAGAACCATTATTTTGAACTAACTTAATACCATTAGGATTTAGTTTTTCATTAATTAAATCAACAATAATTTTACTTGCTTTATTTATTTCAGTTAAAGTATCTAAATCAATATCATTTATATCTTTAAAATGATTTTTAGGTAATATAAGAGTATGTCCTTTTGAATTAGGGTTAACATCTAATATACATTTAACTTTATCATTTTCATATAATGTATATGAAGGTATCTCATTATTAATTATTTTACAAAATATACAATCCATTTTAATCACCAATTCTATTATATATTAAAATATTATTAACTTCAATTATTATGTTTATTATAAGTAATTTTAATTTGATTGAATAATTTATTATAGGTGAGGTAAAATGAAGAATAAAAATGATTTTCCAATGAAAGAAAAAAATATTGTATATTTTGATAATGCTGCGACTACATTTAAACCTTATAGAGTAATTGATAAAATGAATGAATATTATTATGACTATAATGCTAATTCACATAGAGGAGACTATGATATTAGCTTTAAAGTTGATGATGAAATAGATTATACTAGAGATTTAGTTAAAATGTTTATAAATGCTAAACGTAAAGATGAGATTATATTTACTAAGAATACTACTGATTCATTAAATACAGTTGTATTTGGTTTTTTCTTAAATTATTTAAAAGATAATGATGAAGTTATTTTATCAAGTAGTGAACATGCATCAAATATATTACCTTGGTTAATTTTATCAGTTAAAAAGAAAATTAAAATAGTATTTGTTGATTCTAAAAATGAAAAATTAAGTATTGATGATATAAAAGAAAAAATAACTTCTAAGACTAAAGTCATATCACTTGCTCATATAACTAATGTTAGTGGAGATAAAAGAGATATTAAAAGTATTATTTCACTTGCACATAAGTATGGAATATTAGTAGTAGTAGATGGTGCTCAAAGTGTTCCTCATATTAAAATGGATGTACAAGATATGGACATAGACTTTCTTGCATTCTCAGCACATAAGATGTGTGGACCAACTGGAATAGGTGTATTATATGGAAAATATGAACTGTTAAAGAAAATGATTCCTTTTACTTATGGAGGAGGAATGAATTTAAATTATAATGAACACTCTTTAGAGTTAGTAGAAATACCTTATAGATTTGAATCAGGGACACCTAATATAAGTGGTATTATTGGTTTTAGTGAAACAATTAAGTTTTTAAATGAAATAGGTATGGATAATATAGAAAGACAAGAAAAGTATTTAAGAAGATATTTAATTAAAGAACTCGAAAGTATTCCATATGTAAAAATATATAATAAAGATTGTGAAGGTAGTACAGTTATTATTAATATTGATGGAGTTTTATCAGGTGACTTGGGGCTTTATTTGAATACTTTAGGTATTTGTGTAAGAAGTGGTAAACATTGCGCTAAAATGGGTGATAATAAAGAAGATACTGTTAGAATTAGTTTATATTTTTATAATACTTATGAAGAAATTGATTATTTAATATCTGCTCTTAAAAAAAGAGATGAAATTTTTAAATATGCTAATTAATCATTTATATAGTTTGACTTTATAATTAAAATTAAAATATATATAAATTATAATTAAATATTAAGAATAATTACTTTTATAAAAGTTAATTTTATCAATTTGTAGTAATAATTTTAATATGATATATTCCTCTATGAAAGGAGGTAATATGTGTTAAATCAAATAGTAATCGCAGGAAGACTTGTAGGTGATCCTGAAATCGTAGTTACTGAAAATAATAAAAAAAGAACTATGATAGTTGTTGCTGTTCCAAGGTGTTATAAAAACATTGAAGGTAATTATGATACTGACTTTATTAAATGTACTTTATGGAATGGTATTGCTGAGACTACTTGTGAATATTGTAAGAAAGGTGATGTTGTTGGAGTAAAGGGAAGAATTCAAACTTCTAGTTATGAGAGTAACGGTGAGAAAAAATATTCTATGGACATCATTGCAGAAAAAGTATCATTTTTATCTAGTAAGAAAGCAGATGAATAATCTGCTTTTTATGATATACTATTTTAGTAAGGAGTGATCACTATATGATTATAAATGATATAAAAAAAGAATTGATAAAATCTTGGAATAAAAACACTTGTACACCTTATTTAAAAGAACAATGGTCTATTTCTAATCCATCCTTAGGACAATGTGCAATTACATCTCTTATTGTTAATGATTTTTGTGGAGGGAAAATAATGAGATGTATGACCCCATATGGTAGTCACTATTATAATTTGATTAATAATGAGGTCATAGATTTAACTGTAGAACAATTTAATGGATATATTCCAGATTATAAAACAGGAGAAGAAAGAACTAGAGAATATTTATTAAGTAATAATGACACTAAGAATAGATATTATGAATTAATGAAAAATTTAAAATTTCAACTTGAAAAATCTAATAGTCAAAAATATCAATTAATTTCTCCTAATGGTGTAGAATATAAAAGTAATATTCCTGGAACATTAGGTGGAAATAAAAAGTTAAAAATATATGGTAAGTTAGATTGCCCTTCTGCTATACGTTGGATTCGTAAAGGTTATTATATTAAAAATAGAGTTTTTTTTGAGAATGAAGATATAGCTAAAAGTGCAGGATATAGACCATGTGCAATATGTATGAAAAAAGAATATGAAAAATGGAAAAATAGAGTATGATATATATAGCAAATCCATATATAAAAGTATTAACTAAGAAAAAATAATTTGTATAACCAAAAACCATTAAACGGAGTAAAGGGAAGAATTCAAACTTTTAGTTATGAGAGTAACGGTGAGAAAAAATATTCAACGGATATCATTGCTGAAAAAGTATCATTCTTAAGTAGTAGACATAAAGAAACAGCCTAGGCTGTTTCTTTTGTTTTATGAAAAATATAAAGGATTTATTATTATAAAATTAAATAGTGTGATATAATGAATGTAGAAAAAATAAGCATACGTCAAAATAATAGATATTAATTCACCATTATATCAACCCTATGATAATAGATTTTATATAGTAAATACGGAGGAATCATGAAAAAAACAAAAAAGAAGAAAACCAAGCAAGAAATAATTAAAAGAAGAGAATTTATATTAAACTTTATTAGTTACTTTGGTCTTTTTAGTGTTGTTGCTGTACTATTGATTGGTGCAGTTTTGGAAGGTAAGGGTTATGAATTAAATGCCGGACTCATTTTGACATTGACTCTTATATATGGTGTTTTCATAATATGGTTAATGTATTATTTATCTATAAAATGGGGAGCAACTAAAGGGGGCTACTTTGCGCCTAACTGTATAACTTACGGTCTTTCAACAGATATAACAGTTAAAAAGGGAAAAGTCAAAGAGTCAAATGTAATAATCAACAGCTTTGATGAATTATTAAAATATTTTGATAGTTCAAAATATAATAAGCAAAATATAGAGTTTAAAAATTATAATATTGAACTTTATTATAAAGATGTCTATAGGTGTATTAATAGTTATTTGATAATTAAAGCTGATAAAGATCTGATGAGAAATTTGAAAATGATAAAAGCAAAATATTCTAGTACTATATTAGAGTGTACAAAAAAATCAAATCCGATGTCTTATAATCTCATGATAATTATATACTTAAATGACAATAAAAGGTACAGTGAATATAAAGACTTTATGACTAATCTTGAAATGATAGAATTTGATGGACTTGATGAAATAATAATACCTGCGATTGTAAATAATAGTAAATTTCAATGTTTAGATTATATAAGTGGACCTATGGCTATGAATTATGACTTATGCATAAGAGAGTTAGATAAGTTTTTAAAATAATAGATTTTATACAGTAAATATGGAGAGATGATTATGAAAAAAACAAAAAAGAAAAAAGATAAGAGTAGAATAATTAAAAGAAGGGAATTTATATTGAATTTTCTTAATTGTTTTAATTTTTTTAGTGTTTTTATTATGCTATCTCTTGGTGCACTTTTAGAAGATAAAGGTTATGAATTAAATGCCGATATTTTTGTCCCATTGATTCTTGTATATGGGGCTTTTATGGTATGGTTAACATATCATTTATCTATAAAATGGGGAGCCACTAAAGGTGGTTACTATAAAGGTAATCATGCTCCGACTGGTTTATCATTAAATATAACACCAAAAATGGGTGAAGAAAAAATATTTGATAATGATATAAACAGTTATGAAGAGTTATTGATGTATTTTGATAAAACAAAATATGAAAAGAAAAATATAAAGGTTAAAGGACATAATATTATAATATATTGTAATGAAGTGTATTCTTGCATTAATGGTTATGCAATAGTAAAATCAAATAAAAATATACTTGAAGATATTGAAAATATTAAAAAAGAATGTTCTGAAGTGTTAATTGATTACTCTGAAAATCATGATACCATATCTTTTAACTTAATGACAGTTATTTATTCAAATGATAAATTAGATTATAAAGAGTATATGAAAAAACTTGATATGCCTGATTTATATGGTTTTGATGAATTAATAATACCAGGGCTAGTAGAAAATAATAAACTTAAATATTTAAATTATATAAAAGGACCTATGGAACAAAATTATGATTTGTGTATAAAAGAGTTAAAGAAAATTTTAAAGAAAAAGATTTAAGAAATAAGGAAACTATAGAAATATGGTTTCCTTTTATATAGGGAGGAATTAAATGAAAGAAAAGTTTATGAATGCATTAATTAATTTAATTAAAATATTATGACTTAAGTATTTATTTAAATTTATTTTTTTTGTATAATGTTCTTATAGTAGAGGTGTATTTATGAAATCAATAGATATTATTAATAAGAAGAATAATAAAGAATCTCTTTCTTATGATGAGATTAAATATATGGTTAATTCTTATGTTAAGGGAAAAATTAATGATAAGACAATGAGTGAATTTATATTTAGTATTTATAATAATTCACTTTCTATTACTGAAACATATTATTTAACTGATGCGATGATTAAGAGTGGGGATGTTATTGATTTAAGTGATGTGACAAAGCCAACTGTAGATAAACATTCTACTGGTGGGGTTGGAGATAAGATTACTTTAATAGTTTCTCCTATAGTCGCATCCTCTGGTGTAGCTGTACCTAAAATGAGCGGTAGAGGTCTTGGACTTACTGGTGGAACTGTTGATAAATTAGAAAGTATTACTGGATACAAATTAAATCTTAGTCATAAGGAGTTTATAAAAGAATTAAATACAGTTGGGTGTGCAGTAGTTAGTCAAAGTGAAAGAATTGCTGTTGCGGATAAAAAAATATATGCGCTTAGGAATGAAATAGGAGCGGTTGATTCAATACCTTTAATAGCAAGTTCAATTATGTCTAAAAAGATTGCTAGTGGCAGTGATATAATTATTATTGATCTTAAAGTAGGTAAAGGTGCTTTTATGAAAAATATAAAAGACGCTACTAAGTTATCTAAAACTATGATAGAAATAGGTAAGTTTTATAATAAAAAAGTTATATGTACATTAAGTGATATGAGTACTCCTCTTGGTAGAAATGTTGGTAATGCTCTTGAAGTAAAAGAAGTAATTGATTTCTTTAATCTTAAGTATGATAAAAGACTTTATGAACTTTCAGTATACATATCTAGTTTAATGATTAGTACTGCTAAGAAGATAAGCTTTAGAAAGGCTAAAAGTTTAGTTATTAATTTAATAGAAAGTGGACATGCTAAAAATAAATTTTATGAGTGGATTAAATCTCAACATGGTGACATTAATAAAATTAAAAATAAGGCTAAAAAATATGTGGTTGTGTCAGATAAGTCTGGTTATGTAAATAATATTAATGCTGAAATGATTGCATCTTTAGTATTCGATTTAGGTGCAGGAAGAGTTAAAAAGACTGATAAAATAGATTATTCTGCTGGTGTTATTATTGAAAAGCCACTTGGTTCTAAAGTACATAAAGGTGATATTTTAGGAGTAATATATTATAATAAAAAAATAGAAAATATGGATGAAAGATTTAAAGAATCATTTAAAATTGATAAGAAAAAGAAAAAGGTTTCTAAGATAATAATAAAAACTATTAGTTAAGTATTAAATAATTATTATTGTAAATAATATTAATATGAAAAAGATAATATTTACAGTGATAATTTTTTTTAGTTTTATAAAAGTATTTGCTCTTGAAAATATAAAAATTAATAATGAGAGTTTATCACCTTATTTTGAAACTAATATTAGAAAATATAATTATTTTACAGATTCATCTAATGTTAAAATAGTTGTTAAATCATCTAGGGATGAGAATGTAAGTGGAAGTGGTATATTTGAAGTAAAAGATGGTAAAAACATCTTTTATATTGAATCAGATAAAAGTGGTAAATATGAAATAAATGTATTTAAAAACTATAAAAAAGATACCACTGATAAATGTATACTAACTAGTCTTAATATTGAAGGGTATGATATTAACTTTAATTCTAATAAATATGATTATAAAATAAATATTAATGATGAAAAGAACTTAAACATTAATTATGAAACAATAGGTAAGAGTGATACTAAAATTATTGGTAATGGTAATTTTAATAAGACTGATAATTTAATAGAAGTAATTTGTGGAAATAGTGAATATAAAATACATGCTTTAAAAAGTATAAATGTGTCTAAAAATATTGATAATAAAAAAGAGTATAAAACTATGAGTTATACAAGTAAAGAAATATTAAAGGTGGTTATAGTTATTATTAGTTCTTCTATATTAGTTGGTTATTTTTATATTTTATTCATTAAAAAATAAGTGAGAAATCACTTATATTTTACACAATATTCTTCAAAAGTAATATTTTCTGTATATATCTTAGTTGCGATGTCTATACCAACATATCTATAATGCCATGGTTCATAACTATATCCTGTTATAAATTCTTTATCTTTCTTATATCTTTCAATGAAACCATATTTAAATGCATTTTGATTTAACCATTTATATTCATTGGTATCTTTGAATGATTCATCTACTGAGTTTAAATCAGCAGCATAACCTGTTTGATGTTCAGAGTGTCCTTTCTTTGCTGAATAAAGTAGGGCATGTTCTAAGCCATTTTTTTCATTTGAATTATTAAATAAAGATTCTTGTTGCTTTTCAGTTCTATATCCAGAGACAACAAATAAATTAATATTATCTTTCTTTGCTGCATCTATCATTTTAACCATAGCCTCTGCTGCTTCTTTTTTCATCTTTCTTTCATTAGGACTATAATCTTTATTTAGTGAAACTAAATCACTTGCTTCAAAATTATCAGGTAATTTATTATATTTATTTACAAGTGTGTTTATATTATCATAATCAGACACTTCTTTTATATTTGTATAAAATTCTTTATCAAGACCGATTTCAACATACATAACAACTTTTTCAAATGACAAATTATCATTATTTTCATAGTATGATTCATATCTTTCTATATTTTTAGCATTAAATGATGTAGAGTTAATAAATTTTGCAATATTAGGATATTTTTTATTTAATAAATATTGTTTAGTATCACTTTCACTTACCTTTGTTTCTATAAGTTTTATTTCTTCCATAGTATATCCAAGTTTTATTAAGTCTTCTTTAAATACATAGTCTTCCTTAGTCATATGTTTTCCTTCAATATCACTTTCAGTATTTATCTTATCATTACTAATTATATAAGTTATTGCTGAATAGAGTAAGAAACCTCCGATTAATATTAGCGTTAGATTAATAATTAATTTCTTCTTTTTATCCATTCTACTCAACTCCTTATTATAATTATACTATATTTTTGGAAATTAAAAACAAAAAAATAACAGCAATTATAAATTTTAATTAATCTATAATTACTGTACATTAAATATTATTATATTTTTATAGTTTTAGAACACTTTTTGTTTTATTAATTAAATAATTTGAATGATTAATAATGATAACAACAAGTGAAGTAATACATATACCACCAATCATATCTATAAATACATGTTGTTTTATAAAGAGTGTTGATATAATTATTAATATTGATATTATTGTTATGAATAATTTAAAGCATTTATTTGAATTTTTCATACTAAGAGTATATATTATCCATAAAAAGCTAATCGCACAATGTAGTGATGGAAAACAATTTAAAGGCTCATTATCTACAAAGAATACTATTTTAGTCATAATACTAAATATATCATTTCCACTAACAGTAGGTCTATTAACAGTAGTTGGACATACTATAAATATGATATTTGCGATAATAGTTATTAATACATAAGATACAATATATTTTGATATTAATTCTTTATCTTTTTTATAATAGTAATATGGTATTATAAATATTAAGAAATACCATATACAGTAGGGCACTATTGCTAGTGTGTTAAATGGTATTAGAGAGTCTATATGACCTCCTATTAACGCAGCATTACTTCCATTTATAACTTTAGATAAAGCATATAGAATTGATTGGAATACTACTAAACTTATTGATATAATTATTGGTTTTAATTCTAACTTTTTCATATACATCACAAAATAATTATACAATAAATTAATAAAAAAGATATATATACTAGAAAAAAATCATAATTTTGTGTATAATGTATGCGAGGTGAAGGGGATGGCAAAACAAACAATATGTTTAGTTGGTAGACCAAATACAGGTAAATCAACTTTATTTAATAAAATCGTTGGTAAAAAAATAGCTATTATAGAAGATACCCCAGGTGTCACTAGAGATAGAATATATAGTAAAGCAAGTTATAAAGATATACCATTTTATTTGATTGATACTGGTGGGATCGATATGTCAGATGGTGCGTTCAATGAAGAAATAAGAATGCAAGTAGAAGTTGGTATGGAAGAGGCAGATACTATAATATTTGTAGTTGATTCTAAAGATGGACTTACCACTAATGACTTAATGATTAGAGATATGCTTAAAAAATCTAATAAAAAAGTAGTAGTGGCAATTAATAAAGTTGATAATAAATCTGGTGAGGAAAATAAATATGAGTTTTATAGTTTAGGTTTTGATGAATATATACCTATCTCTGCTGAACATGGTATTGGTATTAATAAACTATTAGAAGTTGCGACTTCTAATTATGTAGAACAATATGAAGAAGAAGACACTAATATTAAAATATCAGTAATAGGTAGACCTAATGTAGGTAAAAGTAGTCTTGTTAACGCTCTTTTAAATGAAGATAGAGTAATTGTTAGTAATGTTGCTGGTACGACTAGAGATGCTATTGATACTGAATTTACCTATAATAAAGAAGTATATACTTTAATAGACACAGCTGGTCTTAGAAAAAAAGGAAGAATATTTGAGTCAGTTGAAAAATATAGTCTTTTAAGAAGTATGAAAGCAATAGATAGAAGTGATGTTTGTCTTTTGGTACTTGATGCTACTACTGGTATAGTAGAACATGATAAACATATCGCAGGTTATGCACTTGAAGCTGGTAAACCTGTAGTAATAGTGGTTAATAAATGGGATACTATTGAAGAAAAAGATTCAAGTATGAAACAATGGACTAAAGATATTAGAAGTAATTTTCAATTTATGTCTTATGCTAAGATAGTATTCTTAAGTGCTCAAACTAAAAAAAGAATACATACACTTATGCCTGAGGTTATGATTTCATATAATAATTCAATAAAAGAAGTTAAAACAAGTATTATAAATGATGTAATAAGAGATGCCTTTATAGAAACACCACCAGCATCATTTAAAGGCAAAAAATTAAAATTATATTTTACTCATCAATCAGGAACTAAACCGCCTAGATTTGATATAGAGGTTAACTCAAAAGGACTTGTTCATTTTAGTTACTATAGATATCTTGAAAATAAAATAAGAGAGAATATTGATTTTAGTGGAACACCAATAATAATACAATTTAAAAATAAAGGTGAAAGAGATTTATAATTTTATGATAGTATGTTATACTTGTATTATCATAATAAGTAGAGTTAAAGTATCTTACTTTTTGTGAGATGCTTTTTTTAGAGGTAGGTATGAAAAAGTTTATTAAAAATAATATTGCTATTATAGCTGCATTCATTGCTTTATTTATAATATTTAATGTATTTTGTATTCGTTATGTTTATAATGATAAAATAGAGAGTACACAAAGTGAAACAGCTCGTACTTATTGTAAACTTGTGCTTGAAAGTGATAGTACAAATGAAATGTGTCTAAATATTGTTAATAGTACATATGCAAAGAAAGATGCTTTAACAGTATTTTATAGTATTACTAATGAAGATGATTATTCAAATATATATTACTTACTAATTCCATTCTTGATAATATCTTCTTCTTTGTATACTATTAATAGAAGGTATAAACATCAGGAAATTAAAAATTATTTAACTCGTGAAGACTATAACTCATATATGAAGAGTATATTTAAAGATGCATATAAGAGTGTCATTATATGGCCTTTATTAACTATTTATGGATTTATTATCTCATATTTAATATCAGGTACTTTTGATCCTAGTTATGTACTTAGTACTGGAATTTCATCATTCTCTATGGAGATACTTGCTCATCCTTTTATGTTTATGATTTCATATTTACTTAATACAATATTTATGAGTATATTCTATATAAATATTGCTATCTTTTTAGCGCCAGAGAATAGAAATTATGCAGTTAGTGTTATAGAAAGTGCGATGGTTTATTTTGGAATAGTACTTTTAAATACATTCTTTGTAATATCAGTATTATTGAAAAATGTTAAATTTGCAGAGAATTATTTTGATTTCTTTGATATGTATACATATTCAAATAGAGAGTTAATACCATTTAACATAGTTTGCTTTGCTATAATGATAATTAGTTATATCTGTGTTAAATTAAAGTATAAAAATAAAGAAAAAATAATAATTAAATTAGAAAAAAATTAGAGGTGTTTATGGAAATAATAGTAGATAACTTAACTAAAAAGTTTAAAAAAGTAACTGTTCTTGATAATATAAATATGAAGTTTGAAAGTGGTAAAATATATGGTATAGTCGGTAGAAATGGTAGTGGAAAAAGTGTATTTTTAAAGATACTATGTTCTTTTTATAAACCTACTACTGGAAATGTGTATTTTGATAATAAAAATTATAACTTTAATAATTCATTTCCACCTAGTACTCGTGCATTAATAGAAAGACCTATATTTTTTCCTGATTTAACTGGATTTGAAAATTTAAAGTTATTATCATCAATACAAAATAAAATTAGTGATGAGGATATACTTCGTACTTTAGAAGAAGTTAATTTAATAAATGAAAAAGATAAAAAATATAATGAATATTCTCTTGGTATGCAACAAAAACTAGCAATCGCACAAGTATTAATGGAAAACCCAGATGTTATGATTCTTGATGAGTTATTTAATGGAATAGAAGAGGCTACTGTAATTAAAATAAGAGAACTTTTATTGAATTTAAAAAGCCAAAACAAAATAATAATATTAACTAGTCATATTAAAGAAGATATAGATAAATTATCAGATGAAGTATATAAATTTGATGGTGGGAAAGTAGAAAGAATAAAATGAAAAATGATTTTAAGTTAATAGTGTCATTATTACAAAATACTAGATTTAAAGTAATTATTTTAATTCTATTAATATTATCGTTTATGGCATACTCATGTATACTACCTAAATTTGATGTTATAGAGGGTATATATCATGTTATGAGTTGGGATTACTTTATAATGGTACTTCTATTCTTATTTGTATTTAATACATATAATATATATACTGAACTTATAAGAAATTATTCTTTTATGATAAGGGTAGGAGATTATAAAGAATTTTATAAAAAGATGGTTAAGTTTACTTTAGTATCTAATTTAATATTATTCTTAATAGTTATGTTTATAGTAGTATTTTTGTCTATTATTAAAACTGGTGTTAATTATAAAATATATAGTTTTAATGATTATAAAGTTAGTAATCTTGCTTATATAATTTTCTTTTCTATAAGAAGTTACTTAATACTAAATATACTTGTTATTATAATGGTATCTATATATAGACTATTAAATGAAATATTACTAATATTAACAAGTGGTTTTATATTAGTTAGTATACCTGCTTTATCAAATACTATTACTAGTAGTAAAATAACTTCAGTATTTAATTTACCATTATATTATGGAAAGTATTTTATATATAATAATTATGGAACTTTTATATTTGAAGTTTGTATGTCAATATTATATATTTGTTTATTTAGTAGTGTAGCAAGTCTTTTAATAAATCTTGTTTCTAACAAAAAGAATGATTTAGAGACTAATTTATTGTAAAAAATAATAAATATTAGTTGACAAGCAAAAATATTAATGATAAAATCAAATAGATTTGGGTTTTTCTCTAGGAAAACCCTTAAAAAATAGGAATTATGATACACCTGGAAATGTGTATTAAGAAAGGAGAAAAAAACATATGCCTACAATTAATCAATTAGTAAGAAAAAGTAGAACTGATAAGACTAAAAAGAGTAAAAGTCCAGTATTAAATGTTGGATATAACTCTAAAGATAAAAAGAGAACTAATAATACTTCACCACAAAAGCGTGGAGTTTGTACTCGTGTATCTACTAAGACTCCAAAGAAACCAAACTCAGCTTTAAGAAAAATAGCCAGAGTAAGATTAAGTAATGGATATGAAGTAACATGTTATATCGGAGGTGAAGGACACAATCTTCAAGAACATAGTGTTGTTCTAATCCGTGGTGGACGTGTTAAAGACTTAATCGGTGTTCGTTATCATATTGTACGTGGTACTTTAGATACTGCTGGTATTGATAAGAGAAGACAAGGTAGAAGTAAATACGGAACTAAAAAACCAAAAAGTAATAAATAATCTAGGAAAGGAGATATATTCATGCGTAAGAGACAAGCAATAAAAAGAGATGTTTTAGCAGATCCAATATATAATTCTAAAATGATTACTAAGTTAATCAATGGAATCATGTTAGATGGTAAAAAAGGTACTGCTCAAAAAATATTATACAACGCACTTGATATAGTAAAAGAAAAAACAAATAAAGATCCTCTTGAAGTTTTAAATCAAGCATTTGAAAACATTAAACCAGCTTTAGAACTTAAAAGTAGAAGAGTTGGTGGTAGTAACTACTCTGTACCAATGGAAGTAAGAGAAGAAAGAGCTAACACTTTAATGCTTCGTTGGTTAATTCAATATGCTAAAAATAGAAACGGTAGAGGTATGGCAGAAAAATTAGCTGCTGAAATAATAGATGCTTCAAATGGAACAGGTGGAGCAGTTAAGAAACGTGAAGATACTCATAAGATGGCAGAAGCTAATAAGGCATATGCTCATTATAGATGGTAGGAAGGAGAATTAAATGGCACGTGATGTTGCATTAAATAAACTTCGTAATATAGGTATTATGGCTCATATTGATGCTGGTAAAACTACATTTACGGAGAGAGTTCTTTTCCATACAGGTATCACACACAAAATTGGTGAGACACATGATGGTGAATCACAAATGGACTGGATGGAACAAGAAAAAGAAAGAGGTATAACAATTACTAGTGCTGCAACTACTGCACATTGGAAAGGTTATAGATTCAATATTATAGATACTCCGGGACACGTAGACTTCACAATTGAAGTTGCAAGAAGTTTAAGAGTATTAGATGGAGCTATTGCATTATTAGACTCACAAGCTGGACCAGAAACTCAAACTGAACAAGTTTGGAGACAAGCTAATGATTATATGGTTCCAAGAATGATTTTCTGTAATAAGATGGATAAAATGGGAGCTGACTTTGAATATAGTTTAAAGGCTGCTAAAGATAGATTAAGTGAAAAAGCTGTAGCTATTGAATATCCAATCGGAGCAGAAAATGACTTCAATGGAGTTATTGATTTAGTAACTATGAAGGCATATCATTATGATGGTGGTCAACATGAAGAAGCTACTGAAATTGAAATTCCTGCTGAATTAAAAGATAAAGCAGAGGAAATGAGAACTGAACTTATTGAAACTGCTGCAGAATTTTCTGATGAATTAATGGAAACATATTTAGAAGGTAATGAAATTCCTGTTGATATGTTAAAAGCTGCTATCAGAAAAGGAACATTAGAAGTTAAATTATTCCCAGTATTATGTGGTACTGCATTAGGAAATATGGGTGTTAAATTAGCACTTGATGCTGTTATTGATTATTTACCGGCTCCTACTGACATTCCTGCTATTAAGGGAGTAGATTTAAATGATAATCCTATTGAAAGACATGCTAGTGATAGTGAACCATTCTCAGCTTTAGCATTTAAAGTTATGAATGATCCATTTGTTGGAAACTTAACATTCTTCCGTGTATACTCTGGTGTATTAAAATCAGGAAGCTATGTTATGAACTCAAGTACTGGACAAAAAGAAAGAATCGGACGTATTTTACAAATGCATGCTAATACTAGAAAAGAAATTTCTGAGGTGTATGCTGGTGAAATTGCTGCCGCAGTAGGACTTAAGGATACTACTACTGGAGATACACTTTGTGATGAAAAAAATCAAGTTATCTTAGAAAAGATGGTATTCCCAGAACCTGTTATTGAACTTGCTATTGAACCTAAATCAAAAGCAGATCAAGAAAAAATGAGTTTAGCATTACAAAAGTTAGCTAAGGAAGATCCTTCGTTTAGAGCTAAAACTGATCATGAAACAGGACAAACTATTATTGCTGGTATGGGTGAGTTACACTTAGACGTACTTGTTGATAGAATGAGAAGAGAATTTGGTGTAGAAGCAAATGTAGGTAAACCACAAGTTGCTTATAGAGAAACATTAAAATCTAGTGCTGAGTGTGAAGGTAAATACATTAAACAATCAGGTGGTCGTGGACAATACGGACACGTTTGGGTTAAATTTGAACCAAATCCTGATAAGGGATATGAGTTTGTTGATGAAGTTGTAGGTGGAGTTGTTCCTCGTGAATATATTCCAGTTGTTGACAAAGGACTTCAAGAAGCTTTAGCAGGTGGTGTACTTGCTGGATTCCCAATGATAGATGTTAAATGTACATTGTTTGATGGATCATATCATGATGTAGACTCAAATGAAATGGCATTTAAAATAGCTGCATCTATGGCATTAAAAGAAGCTAAAAATAAATGTAATCCATGTATTTTAGAACCTATTATGAATGTAGAAGTAAGAGTTCCTGAAGAGTTCATGGGTACAGTTATGGGTGACTTAACGAGTAGAAGAGGTAGACCTCTTGGAAATGAATCAATGGGTAAAGATTTATGTATCAGAGCTATGGTTCCACTTTCAGAAATGTTTGGTTACATGACTGTTTTAAGAAGTAATACTCAAGGTAGAGGTACATATCAAATGATATTTGACCACTATGAAGAAGTACCAAGAAGTATTGCTGAAGATATTATTAAGAAGAATAGTGTACAATAATTACACTTTCGTTGCCAATTTATTATTAAGTACTTGAAAATGTTTCAAGTATTAGATAAAATATATATGTAAAAAAAGGAGGAAAAAGTAAAATGGCAAAACAAAAATTTGATCGTTCTAAAGAACACGTTAATATTGGTACTATTGGACACGTTGACCATGGTAAAACAACATTAACAGCTGCTATTACTAAATATTATGGAGAATTTATGGATTATGATATGATCGATAAAGCTCCAGAAGAAAGAGAAAGAGGTATTACAATTAATACTGCTCACGTTGAGTATACTACTGATAAAAGACACTATGCTCACGTTGACTGTCCAGGACACGCTGATTATGTAAAAAACATGATCACAGGTGCTGCTCAAATGGACGGAGCAATCCTAGTTGTTAGTGCAACAGATGGACCAATGCCTCAAACTAGAGAACACATCTTATTATCAAGACAAGTTGGTGTACCAAAAATGGTTGTATTCATCAACAAATGTGATATGGTAGATGATCCAGAACTACTTGATTTAGTAGAAATGGAAGTTAGAGAATTATTAAATGAATATGGTTTCGATGGAGACAACACTCCAGTAATCCGTGGTTCTGCTCTTAAAGCTCTTGAAGGAGATGAAAAATGGGTACAACCAATTAGAGATTTAATGGCTGCTGTTGATGAATGGATCGATACTCCACAAAGAGATACTGATAAACCATTCTTAATGAGCATTGAAGATGTATTTACTATCACAGGACGTGGAACTGTTGTTACAGGTCGTGTTGAAAGAGGTAGATTAAATCTTAATGATGAAGTTGAAATCGTTGGTATTAAACCTACTAGAAAAACAGTTGTTACTGGTATTGAAATGTTCAGAAAATCATTAGATTATGCTGAAGCTGGTGATAATGCTGGTGTATTACTTCGTGGTATCAATAGAGAAGATGTTGAAAGAGGACAAGTTCTATGTAAACCAGGTTCTGTTACACCTCATAAGAAATTCAAAGCTAGTGTTTATGTTCTTACTAAAGAAGAAGGTGGACGTCATACTCCATTCATGAACAACTATAGACCTCAATTCTACTTCAGAACAACTGATGTTACTGGTGTAATTACTTTACCAGAAGGTACTGAAATGGTTATGCCTGGTGACAATGTAGATATGACAGTTGAATTAATCACTCCAATTGCTATTGAAAATGGAACTAACTTCTCAATTCGTGAAGGTGGTCATACAGTTGGTGCTGGTGTTGTATCAGAAATTGTTGAATAATAAATTAAAAGTCTCATTTGAGACTTTTTTTATTTACTTTTCTATGTTATACTTTTATAAGATAGAAAGGTAGTGACGTATGAAAAATAATAAAGGATTTACATTAGTAGAGTTATTAGCAGTAATAGCAATTATGGCTATATTATTGATAATAGCACTTCCTAATGTACTTAAAATGTTTAATGAATCAAAAAAGAAGGTATTCTTAACTGAATCAAAGTCAGTATTTAAAGAAGCAATAAATCAAACTATAAAAGATAGAAATTTTTCTGATGTTATTTATTGTAAAAGTATGAATGATGAAGTTAATCCAATTGGTATGTCTGGAAGAGAGATATATTATTATATAAAGGCAAATGTTAATGATAATACTGGTACTATAATAGTATGGGATAATGAAAGATATGTAAAATATAAAGGAAATAAGTTAGATCCAAGTGTTCTTGATAACGCAGAAAAAATAACTGATGATATTAAAAATGCTACATGTGATACTATAGCAGAAGTGTCTGGACTATATGTTAAACCAGATAAGAATGTTAGTGATCTTGCTGGAACTTCGTGGAAATTAAATGATAATGGATATGAGTACTCTTTAACTGCAACTAGTATATCTACAGCTAATAGACTATCTGATATGCCAGGGGCAAAATTAAATTTCACATCTAATGGAAAACAATATATTGGAATAGATTCATTATATTTACCATTTTCTGCTCCCGGAATGAATCTTGAATTGAGTTTTAATGGAGTAAAAACTATGATAACTAATACTGGCTTTGAGAAAATTAATTTTCCTTTTGGAAATACTATAGAAGCAAAGCAAGGTGTTATTGTATATACGATATCTGATAGTGAAGGAGTTTATATTCCATATTATCAAAAAGTAGGATGGTATCTTGATAATAATAGAATCATCAATATTATTGATGGCGATGATACTAAAAATCAAATAATTATTGATTGGTTTAAAAAACATGGCGAAAGGGTAAAATAACATGAAAAATAATAAAGGATTTACATTAGTAGAATTACTAGCAGTAATAGCAATCTTAGCAATACTAGTTATAATAGTGCTTCCAAATGTATTAAAAATGTTTAATGATTCAAAGAAGAATAGTTTCTTAACAGAAGCAAAAACAATATATGGTGAAGCAGGTAAGAAATATATAAGTGATAATATAACTTCTCCAGGTAATAATGAACATATTTATTGCAAAAGTAAAACTGATTCATTAAATCCATTAAGTTTATCAGGAAGAGGAATTAATTATTATATTAAAACTGATTCAAATGGAAATGTTAATACAGTAGTTGTTTGGGATGATACAAGATATCTTGCTAAAAAAGATAGTAAAATAGATGTAACAAGTTTAACTGAGTCTAAAGATATAACTGATGATATTAAGAATGCTACGTGTGATAATATTCTTGAAGCGTCTGGTTTAGTAAAGAAAATAGACTACAGTAAGGTTAAATTTGAGTTGGGTGATACTGTTAGAAAAGTATTAACTATGACTCTTGATACTTCAAACCAAGATTTAGGAGAAGTAAAATATAAAATAATTATAAAAAGCATTAATAAAAGTATCGAACTATCTTCTGTTGATTATATTAATAAATATTATTTAGAATTTAATGATTTTACTTCTGAAGAAGCATATACTGGATTTGAAGTTTCTGTTATAATAAATGGAAAAGAATTTGATAAGAAGACTATTGGTCCTGCTTGTTTTGTTGCAGGTACTAAAGTAAAAACAGAAGATGGGTTTAAAAATATAGAAGATATTAAAAAAGGTGATAAGGTTTATTCTTATAACCTTAATACAAATCAACTTGAGCTTAATGAAGTTACTGACGCAATTATTAGTCAAACTATTGAAACTTATTTAGTAACGATAGATAAAAAAACATTTGAGGTAACTCCTAGACATGAGCTTTATATAATAGATAAAGGATGGGTAAGGGCATATAATTTAAAAGTAAATGATAGAATGTTAGATTCTAATGGAAAAGAAATTATTGTTTCTAAAATCGAAAATAAAAAATATGATAAACCAATTAAGACATATAATTTAACAATAGAAGGTAATCATAATTACTTTGTAACTGATATTCAGGTCTTAGTACATAACAAAGACTCTAGTACGTGGACATATAATTAAGAATACTTAAGATGAGTGACTTTTAAAGTCACTTTTATTGTGTTATAATCTTTAATATGAAAAGAGAATTTAAAACTATAGTAATTATATTTATGTTTATATTTTTATTTGAATTATTTTATTCAGTGTTTTTGTATAAGCATTTTACGTTTTATATATTCTCATTTACTTTGTTATATAGTCTTATTATATATTTATTATATAAGATATTTAATAAGAAATGGATTATTTATATTTGTTTTTCTATTATACTTTTAATGTTTTTGAGTAACTTTGTATACTATAGTTTATATAATAATATTATTACATTAGATGTGTTTTTAAAATCATTTAGTGTTCTTAGTTTTGGAAAAAACATTTTAAATATTATTTTTAATAATATATTCTATTTACTTTGCTTTATAATAATTTTTATTACTTCTATTATTTTAATTAATAAAAATACTTATGATTTTGTTATTAATAAGACTAAATTAATATGTATTATATTGATAGTTTATATTATTTCTATGTTAATGATACTTATTGATAATAAGGATATATATTCTAATAAAAAGCTATATTTTAATATGAATTATACTAGTAAAACATTATATAATTATGGATTACTTACTAGTATTAGACTTGATACTGAAAAGTATTTGTTTGGATATAATAGTTGTACTTCTAAGATTAAAGTGAATAATAATACATATAGTAAGGATGAGTATAATATTTTAAATACTAAGTTTAAAAAAAGTGATAATTCTGAAATTAATGAGATAAATGATTATATTAAGAATTCTATTCCATCAAGTAAAAATATATATACAGGTGTTCTTAAAGATAAGAATTTGATATTTATTTTGGCAGAAAGTTTCAATACAATATCAATTAATAAAGAAATAACTCCTAATCTATATAGACTATTTAGTGAAGGATTTACATTTAATAATTATTATAATCCTTTGTATCCTGTATCTACTGCGGATGGACAATATTTAACAGATATATCTTTGTTTCCTTCTGATGCGGTACATAGCCTTCAAAAAGTAAATAATAACTATATACCTTATTCTCTTGGTAATGTCTTTAAGAGTATGAATTATAAAACATATAGTTTTCATGATTATGATTATAAATATTATGGAAGAGATAAATATTATCCAAATATGGGATATGATACTTTCTTAGGAGTAGGTAATGGTTTAATGAAAGACACTAGAAGTGACTATGATATGGCTAAATCAAGTATTAATTATTATATTAATGATTCTAAGTTTTTGGTTTATTATTTAACTATTTCAGGACATGCTTTATATAATAGTGATAATAAAATAGCTAAAAAGAATTATGATAAATTAAAGAACTATAATTATAGTGATAGTGTTAAATATTATATGAGTACTCAAATTGAACTAGATAAGATGATCGGATATTTGTTTTTAAATTTGGAAGAAAAAGGTATACTTGATGATACAGTTATAGTTTTATTACCAGATCATATTCCTTATGGACTTAGTGAAAAAGAAATGAATGAATTATCGAAATATAATGTTTTTGATGAATTTGAAAAATATCATTCTAGCATGGTTATATATAATAAAGAGATAAATAAATATCTCCAGAGTAATAATTATTGTTCAAATATAGATATGCTTCCAACATTACTTAATTTATTTGGATATGATTTTGATTCTAGATTGCTTATGGGAAGAGATATACTATCTGGTGGTGATGGTTATGCTGTTTTGGGCAATAGAAATGTCATTAGTCGTGATTATAGGTATATTAGTTTGGATGGAATATTTGAAGGTAAAAGTAATATATCAAGTGATGAATTAAAAAACGAAATATATTTAAAACATAGGATTTCTAGATTAATACTTGAAAATGATTATTATAAATACCTATGGGAGGTAAAAAATGATTGAGGCTTATAAAGGAGATATAACTACGTTTGATGCTGATATTATTGTAAATGCTGCGAATAAAACATTGCTTGGTGGTGGAGGTGTTGATGGTGCGATACATAGAGCTGCTGGAAAAGAATTACTTTTAGAGTGCAAAACTCTTGGTGGTTGTGAGGTAGGAGAGGCTAAGATGACTTTTGGTTACAATCTTAAGGCTAAGAGGGTTATTCATACAGTTGGACCTTATTATAAAGGTGGTAATCATAATGAAAGACAATTGCTTTCAAATTGCTATAAAAATAGTCTTAGGCTTGCTGAAAAGTATAGGGTGGAAAATAATCTTGATAGTGTATCGATTGCATTTCCTTGTATTAGTACAGGAGTATATAAGTATCCATTTAATGAAGCTTGTTCTATTGCATACAAGACTGTAAAAGAAAATATAAATCCTCATATTAAAGTTACATTTATATGTTTTAGTGATTCTGATTATAAAACTTATGTAAGTAAAATAAAAGAAAATGATTAGTTGTCATTTTCTTTTTGATCATAAATAATTAAATGATGTTGACTTCTTGTACAAGCTACATAATATAAGTATCTTTCATCATGATTGAATTTATCATCTTTTGTCGTGTATATGATAGTTGCATCAAATTCTAAACCTTTTGCCATATATGATGGAATTACTACTAATTTTCTACTGAATGCTTTTGAGTTATTTATAATTAGAGTTAAGTCTTCATTATCTTTTTTTAGTAGTTTATAAATATCAATTGCTTCTTTATTAGTTTTAGTTATAATGGCAATACTTTTGTTAACTTTTTGTAATTTGTTAATATCATTTAATAATTGTTCTTTTAGATTATTTTCTACTTTAAATTCGACAGGTATTTTAGTATCACGTCTAATCGCAGATACTAGATTTAATCCTAATATTTTATTTGCGTGTTCAATGATTTCAGGGCTTGATCTATATGTCTTGTTAAGTTCTATATAATTTACACTTTCATCAAATACACTTTTTAAATCTTCTAGACTTTTATATTGATAATATGGGTTTATTGTTTGATTAATATCTCCTAGGATTGTGAATTTACTTTTTCTTAATATTTTCTTTAGAAGTATATATTGTAGTTTATTATAGTCTTGTGCTTCATCGATAATTGTTTGTTCTATTAAGTAATCATTGCCTAAGAATGTAAGTAGACTTTTCATATATACAAATAAGCATGCATCTTCAAAACTAATTTCTTTTGAATCTAATTTATTTAAATATGAATCTGGTACTTCTTTATTATAAGCTTTTTTGAATTCTTCGCTTTTAAAGAAGTTTTTATATATTTCTTTTATATCTATTGAAATATTTAGTCTTTCTTTTAACCATTTTTTTATTTGCTTTGCTTTTGATTTATTGCCTCTGAATTCTAATTCAGATATTTTTATTGATATTTCATCGATTCTTTCAAGTAAAGGAATGGATGAATATCTTTCCTTTAGATAATAATTTAATTGTTCTTTTCTTATATAGAGATCTCTATTAAATATTTCATCAGTAAATTCTGCTTTACTTGAGTAATTTTTTATATATTCTTCAATGATTGGTATTATTTCATCTGATTGCTTGAATTTTATTAAATCAGTCATTAATTCTTCATGTTTATAATATCTTTCAATAAATGATGTGAATGATTCAATGTCTTTATATTCTGTTATGTAAGTTTCTAAAAAGTCACTGAATGTGGTTTCTTTTGTATTTTCTTCTCCTAGTTCTGGAAGTACGTTTGATATATATTCACTAAATACTTGATTAGGTGCGAATATTAATACTTTATCACTTGTTAATCGTTTTATTTTGTATAGAAGGAATGCAATCCTATGAAGTGCTACTGATGTTTTACCAGATCCTGCGATTCCTTGTACAATTAAGTTTTTATCTTTTGTATTTCTTATTATTGTATTTTGTTCTGCTTGAATAGTATTAACTATATTTTTCATATAATCATTATTTTTTTGTGATAATACTTGTTGAAGCATTTCATCTTGAATAGTTAGTTTGCTATCAAAAACGTTTTTAATTTTAGCATTTTCAATTGTGAATTGCCTTTTGTTATGTAAGTATCCTTTGTATATTCCACCTGGTGCTTCATACTGTGCATCTCCATGTTCATAGTCATAGAATACACTTGCGATTGGGCTTCTCCAGTCATAAATAATATTTTCATTATCTTTAGTTAGATAGGTAAGACCAATATAAATATTATTATTACCATCTTCATCTTCAAATGTTATCTTTCCAAAGTATGGTGAGTTTTGAATTTTATAAAGCTTTTTATAATATTTTGCTTTCATTTCTAAGTCATCAATTTCTTTAGCATTATTAGACATTATTGTTTTCATTTCTGTTGGATCTAGTTCACTTCTTGTATCCCATACATATTTTTTAAATTCTTGTTGCTTTTGTTCATTGTCATATAAGTCTTGTGCTAGTTCTGAAATATTTTTTCTTAAAAGATTAATAGTTAATTCTAGATGTTTGTTTTCTTCTTGAAGGTCTTGTTCACTTAAATTCATATTACCTCCTTTATTAAGTGCCACATCATAGTAATAATTAACAGCATGTCTTGAATATTATCAAAAATGATTTTCTTTGTCAATTACTTTTTCTTAAAAATAATTAATTTTACTCTTTTAAATGTAAAATATTTATGTTAGAATTGTTTTAGGATAGTAGTAGGAGGTAAAAATGAACTTGATAAAAGATAATTTTAGAACTATATTTGTAGTGGCGTCTATGATTATTATTGGGGTTGGAACGCTTATTTATGATGTTAATTCGCCATCACTTAGTGCTCCGAGTAATATTATAAAGATAGGAGATACATTAAATACTAAAGTGTATGAGACTGTTAACTTAAATGACTTATTTGATGTAGATGGTGTTTATACTTGTAGTAGTAATAATGAAGAAGTAGCTCAGGCTGTTAATTGCAATATATATGCGATTAGTGGAGGTAGTGCTAAAATCAAAATTGAATATAAAGAAACTGAAGCAGGGGAAGTGTTAGATGAAAAAACAATCACAGTTAATGTTTCTAAATTGAAGATGGTAGTAACTAATTTTCCAAATGAATTAACAATGGATATAAATGACACATACAAATTATTACCTAATACCAATGGTGTTGATGTTAGAGTAGAATATATTTATGATGAAAGTGCATTTAAAATAGAAGAAAATAATGGTTACTATAGTTTAGTTGCATTAAAGGAAGGTACTTATACACTTAAAGCAACATTTGTTCCTGAAATGCCTGATAAATATGAGAGTGCTACTAAAACAATGAATATTACTGTTAGGAATATTATAGAACCAAATATAACTGTTAATGATATTACTATGTATGTAGGAGATACTAAAGAAGCAGAAATTAATACTAATGATATTATTGGTTCACTTAAACTTACTAGTGATGATGAGAGTATTATTAGCGTTGAAGGTATGAATATTAAAGGCCTAAAAGAAGGAAAAACTAGTGTAACAGTATTGTTTAAACCTGAGGATGTAACTAAATATAAAGAAGTAACTAAAAAAATAAATGTAACTGTTTCTAAAGTTACTGAAACTAGTAAGGTTGAAACGATTGTTAATGACTTGAAAGAAAAAGTAAAGAATTATGAAGAATTAGATGTATCTTTTAATAATAATGTTTTATCATTATATACTTGCAAAGGCAATTGTGAAACATCGAGTAATAAGACTATTGTTGATTTAAATTATAATGTTAAAACAGGAATTTTGTCCTTAGTAAGACCTATAAAGGTATTTAAAACTAATAATAATACTGATATAGATGATGAGTATATGGCATTAAGTATATTACTTTCATATCTAAATGACAAAGGAATTAAAAGTATTAATAATTTAAGTTCATATATAGTTGAGACAGGTAAAAATGATGCTTTGTTATCAATGTCTACATCTGGTATTAACTTGTATTATGGTAGTATTGATAAAGTCAATGTAAATAATCAAAAATATTATGTACCGACTGTATTGAACTCATTTGAATATAATGTTAATAGTGTTATTAATGATGCCCCTATATTAAAAATATCAATTAAAAACTCTACTGGTGGGGTAGTTAATATTAATAAAATAGAGAATATTAATGGTAAAGATATTGTTACTTTGTCATCTAAATCAAATGCTAAATATGGTTTTGATAGTTTGGTAATAAAAGATTCTAATGGAAAAGATATAACTAAAAAAGTCAATTTTAATAAAATAAATATGACATTTGAGATGCCTAGTAATGATGTAACAATTGAGTCTACATTTATAAATAATGTTAAAACAGGTGTGAATGATTTTACAACATTACTTGCTATAACAATGCTTATCTTTGGAGTTGGTCTTTATATAGTAAGAAAAAATGTCAATTCTTTAGAGATATAGTCAAAAATGCTTGATTTTTAAGTATATTTATAGTATTATTAATAGGAAGTTTATTCTTGGTTTTGATGTTCCTCTAACTCAATACTCAGAATTAACGGATAATTAAAAGAAGGAGGATTTAAAAAAATGGCTTTAACTAAAGATAGAAAGTCTGCCATTGTATCAGAATTTGCTAGAAGTAAAAATGATACAGGTAGTGTTGAAGTTCAAGTTGCTTTATTGACTGAAAGAATTAATAAATTAACTGAACATATGAAAGAACACGCTCATGATTATCATACTAATCGTGGATTATTAAAAATGGTTGGTAAGAGAAAGAGTTTACTTGAATATTTAAAGAATGAAGATGTTCAAAGATATCGTGAGTTAATCAAAAAATTAAATTTAAGAAAGTAGGCACTTATTTTAAGTGTCTTTTATTTTTTGGAAGGGAGAGAAAATGAAAAGAGTATTTGAATATGAATTTAGAGGAAGAAAAATAGTAGTAGAGCATGGAGAACTTGCTAAACAAGCAAGAGGAGCTGTTCTTGTAAGATATGATGATACAGTAATATTATCTACATGTGTTATGAGTAATAATGTATCGACTGCTGACTTTTTCCCTTTAACAATTTTATATCAAGAAAAATTATATTCAGTAGGTAAAATACCAGGAGGATTTATTAAGAGAGAGGGTAGACCTACTGAACAAGCAACATTAACTGCTAGGGTAATAGATAGACCTATTAGACCAATGTTTAGTGAAAATTTTAGAAATGAGGTTCAAGTTGTAAACACAGTTCTTAGCGTAGACCCAGATAAAACACCAGAGATGACTGCATTATTTGGTACTTCATTATGTTTAGGTATTTCATCAATACCATTTGAAGGACCAGTTGCGGGAGTAATGGTTGGTAAAATAGACGGTGAACTTAAAATAAACCCTACAACAGAAGAGATGGAAAGAAGTACTATTAATTTAACAGTTGCAGGTACTAAGGATGCTATTAATATGGTTGAAAGTGGCTCTAAAGAAGTTTCTGAAGATGAAATGTTAGAAGCTTTAATGTTTGGACATGAGGCTGTAAAAGAATTATGTGCTATAGAGGAAGATATTATTTCTGAAATAGGTGATGAGAAAATAGAAGTTGTTCTTGCTAATATACCTGATGAATTAAGAGAAGAAGTTACAAATGATATTAAAGATGATATGATTAGTGCTATTCAAATTAAAGATAAATTAGAAAAATATGCAAGAATCGATGAAGTTAAAGAACTTGCATTAACACATTATGCTGAAAAACATGATGGTGAAGAAGACTTAGAAGCAAACTTAAAACTAGTTAAGAAAGTTGTTGATGAGATAGAAGGTAATGAAGTTAGAAGACTTATTACTAATGAACATATTAGACCAGATGGTAGAGGTATGGATGAAATAAGAGAATTATCAGCCAGCGTAGATATTCTTCCTAGAACACATGGTAGTGCATTATTTACAAGAGGTCAAACTCAAGCTCTTGCTATTACAACATTAGGAGCACAAAATGAAGAACAAATATTAGATGGCTTAGGTCTTGAAGATTCTAAAAAGTTTATGTTTCATTATAACTTTCCCGCATTTTGTGTAGGTGAAACAGGTAGATATGGTGCTCCAGGTAGACGTGAAATAGGACATGGTGCTTTAGCAGAAAGAGCCTTATTACAAGTAATGCCTAGTCAAGAAGAATTTCCATATACAGTTAGAGTTGTATCTGAAGTATTAGAAAGTAATGGTTCGTCTAGTCAAGCTAGTATATGTGCTGGATGTATGTCATTGATGGCAGCTGGTGTACCAATTAAAGCTCCAGTAGCAGGAATAGCTATGGGATTAATTACTGAAGATGGAACTTGTGATTCTAAATACACTATATTAACTGATATTCAAGGTCTTGAAGATCACATGGGTGATATGGACTTTAAGGTAGCAGGTACTAAAAAAGGTATTACTGCTTTACAAATGGATATTAAAATTAAGGGTGTAACTAAAGATGTATTAAAAGAAGCTTTAGCAAAAGCACATAATGCTAGAATGAAAATATTAGATGTTATGATTGATGCAATACCTGAGGTTAGAAGTGAACTTTCTCCATATGCACCTAAAATTAGAACTATGAAAATTAATCCAGATAAGATTAAAGATGTTATTGGTAAAGGTGGAGACATGATTACTAAGATCATATTAGAATCAAGCAATGTAACATCAGTAAATCATAAAGATGCAGTTAAGATTGATATAGATGATGATGGTAATGTAGTATGCTACCATATGGATAAGAATGTACTTGATAAAGCTATTTCTATGATAGAAGATATTGTAAAAGAAGTGGAGATTGGTGAGGTATATACTGGAAAGGTTGTTAAAATCGAAGACTTTGGTGCATTCGTAGAATTATGGCCTGGTTGTGAAGGTCTTGTTCATGTATCTCAACTTGATAATAAGAGAGTAGAACATCCAAGCGATATTCTTAAAGTTGGTGATGAAATTGTTGTTAAAGCAATTGGATATGATAAGAGAGGAAAGTTAAATCTTTCTAGAAAAGAATTATTACCTAAAATCGAAAAAAAGGAAGCTAAAAAAGTTAAAAAGATTAAAAGTGAAGAATAGATTTGTTTAAAAGCAAATCTTTTTTTCTTTATATATTGATAAAATTAATTTTAAGTGATAAAATTAATACATAAGATAGAAGGAGATTAAAATGAATAAGAAAATTAATTTATTATTAGTTGGATTATTAGTATTTTGTATTTCATTTATAAGTGTTCAAGCAAAAGCTACATATCCTAAAAGTAATCCTACAGTTAATAAAGATTTATATGTAACTGTAGATGAAAAGTTTGACTTTAGTAAAGTTAAATTTGGTGAGGCTGTGGGTTCAAGTGAACTTAAGAAAATATTCTTAGGAGACTATGATTCTACTAACCCATATAATCTAAAAGATAGTTTTACTGCTTATTGTTTAGATGCAAGCAAGTTATATCCAGATCAAGGATATCAATATGTTAGTAAATTAGGAATAACTGCAGAAGCTAAAACTTATCAAGCATTAATTTCAACTGTATTTAATAGTGAGTTTAACTATAAGAGTAGTGAGCTTTCTGGATTTAAATATTTAGGTAGCGTTGAGTTTGAAAACGCAACTGCCGAAGAAATTATTAATGCTTTAGAAGCATGCAGAACTAATGCTGCTTGTACTTTACCAACTGGTGTTAAGATCAATAATATGTATAAAAGTAAAGATGGAATTAATGTATCCTCTATGGAAATTAATAAAATTGTTGATGTAACACTTGAAAAAGCTTTATATCAAAAATATAAGGTAGAACAGGCAAGTACTGCTAATGTAAAAGGATATGAAGAAGCAATGTGGATTATATCTAATACATATCCAATGATTACAATTGAAAATATGTTATCTAAAGTAGGCGGATTAACTTTAGAAGGTATTAAAGATGATATTAAAACATTAGAGGGAACTGTTTCTGACGATTTAATTGATAAATATATCTATTCTATAGTTCAATACGCTGTATGGCATGTAACTGGTAGTCAAGATGATCAAGGAAAAACAATTGGAGTGGAATTAAGTGCTGTTGATTCATCTAAATCTATACCAAATCTTTCAAAACTATACTCATATTTAATTACTGAAGGTAAAAAACATGATACGTATTCACCTGGTACAATAAAAATTAATGTTAATAAACCTGAGAAACCAGTAGAGAAAGAAACAAGTACTGAAATTACTTCTGGTAAATATTCTTTTAGTACTGATTCATCTCTTGTTAAGACAATTGTTGTTTCAATAGAAAACAATGAAGATGGAAAAGTTAAACTTTTAGATTCTGATATGAAAGAAATGACACTAGTTAATGGCGTTTATGAACTTCAAAGTGGAGAAGAATTTACAATATCAGTTCCTAGAAAATCAAATATAACTAAAGTAGTAGTTAATGCTTATGCTAAGGGTGAAATATATGATGTATCTTCTGCTAGAAAATATTCACCATATTTAGTATTAAATCAAAGCTTTATAACAGGTAGAATGACTACTGAAATAGATGCAAGTGCTGTGTTAAATGTAGATATAGGACCTGCTACTGGAGTTGAAAATGTTGCTATATTATTAGTAATAACATTAGTATCATTCTCAATTGGATATTTAGTACTAGGATATAAAAATAAACCTGTAGAAGTTTAAGAAGTTTTTAAAAAAACTTCTTTTTTTTGTAGTGTTTTTTCTTTTTATAGCTAATAAATATAATAGAGGGATATAGAAAGGAAAATGATATGGACGAAATAGAAGATTTTTTAGAAAACTTAAATATTAAGAAATATTTATTTAACATTATAATAATTATTTCTTTTTGTTTGCTTAGTTATTTTGTGATATACAAACTTAATAACTTTGATAAAAAGATTAATGATAAAGTAGTGTTAAATAAAAATATTTCAAAAGAAAAAAAGAAAGACAATGTAGAATATGTAATAGTAGATATTAAAGGTGAAGTTGCTTCTCCTGGAGTTTATGAACTTATTAAAGGTTCTCGTGTTATAGATGTTATAAATGAGGCACAAGGTCTTACTAATGATGCTAATACAAGATATATTAATTTATCAAAGAAACTAGAAGATGGGGACGCTATAGTAATTTACAGTAATAAAGAAATAGAAGATGCTAGTAAAGAAGAAAGGATAGAAGTAACTGCTCCTTGTATATGTGAAGATGTAAATAGTGCATGTATAGAAAATAATATTAAAAATGAAAACAGTAATTTAAATACAAAAATAAACATTAATACCGCATCAGAAGAAGAACTTACATCACTAAATGGAATAGGTGAATCTAAGGCTAAAGCAATAATAAAATATAGAAAAGAAAATGGAAACTTTAAAAGTATAGAAGAAATCACTAAAGTTTCTGGAATAAGTGAGAGTTTATTTGCTAAGATTAAGGAAAATATTACTGTGTAATTATATTTATCTTATATTATTATTTTTAGTAGTTATTTATCTTATAATATATGTATCTATGTATAAAGTAAACTATATACACATGCGGGATGATACTACATTTAAATTAAAAATAATAGATTATAAAATAGATGGTAATCAATTAACGCTTGATTTTGATAGTGATGTGATTGGTAAGTATTATTTTGAAAGTTTAAAAGAGAAAGAAAACTTTAATAAAACTTTTTCTCTTGGTGATACATTATCTTTAAAAGGAACGTTAGAAATTCCTAAGAATAATACAATACCTAATACATTTAACTATAAAGAATATCTTAAATATAAAAAGATTAATTATATTTTGAAAATAGATTCTTTTAAAGTATATTCCTCTAATAAAAATATATTTTTAAAAATTAAAAATTATTTATACAAAAGAATTTATAATATAAAATATAATGATTATTTATATGCATTTATTCTTGGCAAATCATCATATTTAGACGAAGAAGAATATGAAAATTATAAGATAAATGGAGTGACACATTTATTTGCTTTATCAGGTCTTCATGTATCTATATTTTCTTTAATACTTTTAAATATAATGAAGAGGCTTAAGTTAAAAGAAAAATTATCCTTTATAATTACAAGTTTGTTTTTGTTGTTTTTTTCATTTGTTGCTTCATATACACCATCTATTCTAAGAGCAGTAATATTTTTTATATTATCAAGTATAAATAAAATATATTATTTTCATATTAAACCGATAAATATTCTTTATTTAACATTTATCATATTAGTTGTTATTAATCCATTTTATATATTTAATACTGGTTTTATATTATCTTTTACTATAACATTTTTTATATTACTTTTTAATGAATATAATAGTGTTAAATCAGGGTTAAAATCAATATTAATAATTAGTTTGTTATCTTTTTTTTCAAGCTTACCAATTATAATAAATATGTCATATGAAATAAATATTATAAGTTCTATAAATAATATATTTTTTATACCTTTTGTTACTAATATAGTATTTCCTGTATCAATTATAAGTGTTATTTTTCCTAAAATTTCATATGTATTAAATATCTTAACAACTTTTATGGAGTATGTGTCAAATATTAGTTCTAATATAGTAAATATAACAATTTATTTTCCTTATTTTAATAAAATATCAATTGTTTTTTATTACTTATTTTTAATATTGTTTATTAAGTTAAAAAAGAAAAAATACTTATTTTTAATACTTTTCATATTATTATTTTTGAAAATTAAACCAATGTTTAATAGAAATACTATTCTTTATTTTTTGGATGTTGGACAAGGAGATTCTCTACTTATCAGAACAAAAAACAATAAAAGTATAATGGTAGATACTGGTGGAAAACTGACTTATAAAAAAGAAAAGTGGGAACTTAAAAATAGAAACTTTGATATTGAAAAGAATACTATTATACCATTTATTAAAAGTATTGGTATTAATAAAATAGATTATTTATTCTTAACACATGGTGATGCGGATCATTGTGGTAACTCTAAAAGTTTAATTGATAGTTTTAATGTGAAAAAAGTTTATTTAAATAAAGGAAAAATTAATAATTGTGAGAAGAAAGCTAATGGTAATATTTTATATGAAGATTATCTTAAAATAGATAATGTTATAGTTCATTCATTAAATAATGGTAACTATAATGATGAAAATTCTTTGAGTATGGTTTTATTACTTTTAATTGATAACTATAAAATTCTTTTAATGGGAGATGCTCCTAAAAGTGTTGAAGAACAAATAATTAAAAAAAATAATCTTAATAATATTGATCTTTTGAAAGTAGGACATCATGGATCAAATACATCTTCTTCTAAGAATTTTATTGGTCATATTAAACCAAAATATTCAATTATAAGTGTAGGTGAGAATAACAAATTTGGTCATCCTAAAGAAAGCGTATTAAATAATTTAGATGATTCGAAAATATATAGAACAGATAAAGATGGAAGTATTATGTTTAAGATTAAAAAAAATAAATTAAAAATTGAGACTCGTAGTCCGTAGAAAGGAGTAGATATGAATTATTATAATGAGATAAAAAATGAACTTTTAAATAATGAGATAAATAGAAAAGTTAAAAGTTATTCAATTAATAAAAGTGATTTAAATACTTACTATAATGTTGGCAAATTATTATTAGATGCAGGTAATCAATATGGAGAAAATATTATTAAAGAGTATTCATTAAGATTGACTGAAGATTTAGGCCCAGGGTATAGTCAAAGAAATTTAAGAAATATGAGACAATTCTATAAAGTTTTTCAAAAGTGGCAGACACTGTCTGCCAAATTAAGTTGGAGTCATTATTGTGAAATTCTTTGGTTTGATGATAATAAATTTCAATACTATATTAAAATAACCGAATTAAATAATCTATCTATTAGACAGTTAAGAGAAAGAATAAAATCTAATGAATATGAAAGACTTCCAAAATCTACTAAAAATAAATCAGTAGAACAAAAAGAATCCGATATAGTTGATTTTATCAAGAATCCAATTTTGATTAAAAATAGCAATAAGTATGATATATTTTCAGAGAAAGTATTACAAAAATTAATTTTGGAAGATATTGAAAACTTTTTAGAAGAATTAGGAATAGGGTTTACTTTTATAAAAAGTGAATATCCAATTAAATTAGGTAATAGATACAATTATATTGATTTATTACTTTATAACATTAAATATAGGTGTTATGTAGTCGTAGAATTAAAGATAACAGAACTTAAGAAAGAGCATACTGGACAAATTATGACTTATATGAATTATATAGATAAGAATATAAAAACTATTGAAGAAAATGATACAGTAGGAATTATTATTTGCAAACAAGATAATAAATATGTAATTAAATATTGCTCTGATGAGAGAATAATTGCTAGAGAATATAAATTGGTGTGATATAATACTTATAGGAGATATATATGATAAGTATTAAATATAAAAAAATATTAAAATAAGGAGATTTAAAATGGATGAAGAAATGATAACTATAGTTAAAAAACCTGGAGTGAAAAATTGTGTGAGAATTAATAATCAAGATGATATAAAAGATTTTTTGAAAGATGTAGTTAGGATAGAAAAAGATACATTAATCCTTGATTGTCTTGAAGGAGAAGAAAGAGTACCTTTAGGTTCTGTAATTGCATATGAAAAGTTAAAAGATGGAAAAATGAATGTATGGAATAAATCAAATTGGAAAGAAACAACCAGAGAAGAAAATGGGGTGTTTTATGAAATACCAAAACCAAATAAAGCTATAAGAGTTACACAACATATACCACAATATATTATTGATAAATTAAAAGGTAAATTAAAAATATTACCAGATGATACTTATCAAATGGATGTAGGATGGGGAATTGTTTCTTGTGCATGTGACAATGGATATTTAATAATTTATGGTGAAAGAGAAGATGGTAGTTTAGATGTTAATTTTTTAACTAACGATACACCTTCTTTTAAAGAATATTATGTATTAGATGAAAATAACAACATAGTACAATCTTTAGAAGATTATGATATGGAAATAAAGAAAGAAATATCATCTAATATGAAATTATAATATGGATAAAGAATTATTAGAGTTATTTAAACAAGTATCAATAATTTCGGAAAATGAATTAAAAAGACTAGATAATATAGTAATTGATATAATTAAAAATAATATTAAAAATGAAAGAGTTATAAGTGAAGTCTTTGATTCTATTTTAAGTTTGGAATTTATAGATGAGGAAAACAAAGGTAAAACATTCCATAAATTATCTAATTATTGTAAAACATTTGATAGTTCTCTAGCTGATGATTATGATAAAATATTCGAAGAATTTATGAATGAAGATAAACTATCTTTGTGAGGTATTATGGATATAGAAAAATATGGAAAAATAGTTTGTTCTGCATTAATATATAATAATTGTATCTATATGTCATATAAGGGACATTATGATATATTTACTATGGAAGAAATTGGTGTTTTAAGAACTGCACCCCAGGGATTTGTGACTGAAAATGGTTATTTTGTTGATAGGGACTTAGGATTACTTATCGCAAAATACTATAATCAAATTGAATATAAGTATAATCCACAAGATAAATTATTAAGTGAAGACTTAAATAAAGAGAATCTTAAAGTATTAAAAAGAATTAATAAATATAGTTATAGAGAAAATAATATAAATTAACTACTTAAATAAAAAGTATAATCATAATATATAATAGATAATCATTAAGATTATTGGGCTAATATAAATAAATCATCTTTTATATAAATTACATATTATGTATCCTCCCTTTTAATAAATTATTCTTTTTAAAAAAGTATGCAACTAATAACATATAATCCATAGAATATTAATGAGCCACCAAATGGTGTTAATATAGATTGAGACACAAATGTGTCTCTTTAATTTTGATATAAAATATATTATAATTAATATATGAGTAAAGAAGAGTTTAAAAAACAAAAATATATTAAATTATTCATTGACTATATAAATCAAAAGAATTATTCTGTTCATACACTTGATTCTTATATAAATGATTTATATTATTTTTATGAGTTTGTAAATATTGATTTAATTAATGCTACTGAGAGTGATATAAGAAATTATTTAGAAGAGTTAAATAAAAACAAAGAAAAATCATCTTCTGTAAGAAGAAAAATAAGTACATTCAAATCATTTTATAAATTTTTATATACTAATAACTATATGGATAAAAAAGATTATCCTTTGACCAAAATTGTTTATCCTAAGGCCGAGAAAAGATTACCTAAATTTATTTATTATAATGACTTGCTTGAAATAATACATGAGTCATCACTTGATAAAGATTCAACCAGAGATAAATTAATAATTGAGATGCTTTATGCTACTGGGGTAAGAGTAAGTGAACTTATAAATATTAAATTATCTGATATAGACTTTGATAATAAAAGAATAGTTGTATGTGGAAAAGGTAATAAAGAAAGAATAGTTTATTATGGAGACTATGCTAGTGAAGCATTATATGAATATTTAGAAACACATCCTAAAAGAAATCATAATTACTTGTTTATGAATAGTAGAGGTGGTAAAATAACTGATAGAGGTATTAGATATATAATAGATAATATTATGAAAAGATTATCTGTTAAAACACATGTAACACCTCATGTTTTAAGACATACATTCGCAACAGATATGCTTAATAATGGATGTGATATAAGAGTAGTTCAAGAACTTTTAGGACATTCATCACTTAGAACTACTGAAATATATACGCATGTTACGAATGAACAATTAAAAAAAGTATATTATAGTTGTTTTCCAAGGAGGGATAAGGATGAGTAAGTTATATTTTAGATATGGTGCGATGAACTCTGGTAAGACTACATTATTATTGCAAGTTGCTCATAACTACGAAGAAAGAGGTATGAATGTAGTTATATTAAAACCAGTTATTGATACTAAGGGTGATGATAAAATTATCACTAGGATAGGTCTTAAAAGACAAGTAGATCATTTAATAGATAAAGAAGAAAAACTATCTAAATATTTAAATACTCTTGATGAAGGTATTGCTTGTGTACTTGTAGATGAAGCACAATTTTTAACAAGAGATCAAGTAGATGAGTTATTTATGTTTAGTAAACTTAAAGATATACCAGTTATTTGCTACGGACTTAGAAGTGACTTTAAAACAATGTCTTTTCCTGGAAGTTTAAGACTTTTTGAAATAGCTGATGTTATGGAAGAATTATATACAATATGCAGATGTGGTAAGAGAGCTAAGTTTAATGGAAGAGTTGTTAATGGAAAGTTTACATCAAGCGGTTCTCAAGTAGCAATAGATGGTGAGAATGAAGTTTCATATGAATCATTATGTGGTAAATGTTATTTAGAGAAAGTTCTTGGTATAACATCATTAGAAGAGTAATCTCTTCTTTTATTTTGTAAAGAAAATATCAAGTTTACTATGTAATAAATGAGTTATATGGTATAATTAAGAGGTAAAAATAGGAAGGAGAAATGGTCATGAAATATGTATATATGTTTAGTGAAGGTAATAAAGATATGAAAAACCTTTTAGGTGGTAAGGGTGCTAACTTAGCAGAAATGACAAGTATTGGTTTACCTGTACCAAGAGGTTTTACTGTTACCACAGAAGCATGTACTAATTATTATGAGTCTGGTAAAAAGATAAGTGAAGATATTAAAAATGAAATATTCGATAAATTATCTGAATTAGAAAAAATTACTGGTAAGAAAATGGGAGATATGAATAATCCTTTATTAGTATCAGTAAGAAGTGGAGCTAGAGCAAGTATGCCTGGTATGATGGATACTGTATTAAATCTAGGACTTAATGATGAAGTATGTATTAATTTTGCAAAGGAAACAAATAATAAGAGATTTGTATATGATTCATATCGTAGATTTATTATGATGTTTGCTGATGTAGTAAAAGGATATTCAAAAAGCTCATTTGAAAGAGTATTAGATAAATATAAAGAAGATAAAGGTGTTAAATATGATACTGATTTAGATGAAAATGATATGTATGATATAGCTATGAAGTTTAAATCAATATATAAAGAATTATCTAATAATGATTTTCCACAAGATCCAAAAGAACAATTAATAGAGGCAGTTACAGCTGTATTTAGAAGTTGGAATAATGAACGTGCCATATATTATAGAAGAATGAATGATATTCCAAGTTCATGGGGAACTGCTGTTAATGTACAAGAAATGGTTTATGGAAATAAGGGCGATGATTGTGGAACTGGTGTTGCATTTACTAGAAATCCAGCTACAGGTGAAAAGAAACTTTATGGTGAATATTTAATGAATGCGCAAGGTGAAGATGTTGTTGCAGGAGTTAGAACTCCAAAGAGCATTGATACTTTAAAAGAAGTTATGCCCGATGCATATAACGAATTTGTTAAGACTTGTGAAATATTAGAAAGCCATTATAGAGATATGCAAGATATGGAGTTTACTATTGAAAATGGTAAATTATTTATGTTACAAACTAGAAATGGTAAGAGAACAGGTTCTGCTGCTATTAAAATTGCAGTTGATTTATATAATGAAGGAATGATTACTAAAGAAGAGGCTTTATTAAAAGTTGAGCCAAAACAATTAGATCAATTATTACATCCGACTTTTGATAGTGAAGTATTAAAGAGTGTTACTCCTATAGCCACTGGACTTGCTGCATCTCCTGGTGCTGCTTGTGGTAAGATTTATTTTACAGCTGCCGATGCAACAAAACATGCTAAAGATGGTGAAGATGTAATTCTAGTTAGATTAGAAACATCACCTGAGGATATTGAAGGTATGAATCTTGCTCGCGGAGTTTTAACAATTCGTGGTGGTATGACATCACATGCTGCCGTAGTGGCAAGAGGTATGGGTAGATGTTGTGTATCTGGATGTGGTGAACTAACGGTAAATGAGGATAATAAAACATTAACAACAAGTGAGGGAGTTGTATTTAAAGAAGGTGACTATATTTCTATAGATGGTTCTACTGGTAAAGTATATGGAACTCAAGTTAAAACAGTTGAACCAGAAATTAGTGGAGACTTTGAAACATTTATGTCTTGGGCAGATGAGGTAAGAAAATTAGAAGTAAGAACTAATGCCGATACTAAACGTGATGCTCATCAAGCAGTTAAATTTGGAGCAGAAGGAATAGGTCTTTGTAGAACAGAGCATATGTTCTTTGAAAAAGATAGAATATTTGCTATTAGGGAAATGATTGTTTCTGATACTAAAGAGCAAAGACAAAAAGCACTTGCTAAATTATTGCCAATGCAAAGAGGCGACTTTGAAGAGTTATTTAAAGAAATGAATGGATATCCAGTAACAATAAGATTCTTAGATCCACCATTGCATGAATTTGTTCCTCATACAGAAGAGGAAATAAAAGATTTAGCCAAGGACTTAGGCGTAACATTTGAAGAATTAAAGACTAAAATCGAGAGTTTACACGAATTTAATCCTATGATGGGACATAGAGGTTGTAGACTTTCTATAACATTCCCAGAGATTGCTGTTATGCAAACAAGAGCTGTAATAGAAGCTGCAATTAATGTTGAAAAGAGTGGTATTAAAGTTAAACCTGAAATTATGATACCTTTAGTAGGAGATCCTAAAGAATTAAAATATGTTAAAAATATAGTTGTTGAAACAATAGAAAAAGTATTTGAAGAACAAGACTATAAAGTTGAATATATGATTGGTACTATGATTGAAATACCAAGAGCAGCGTTACTTGCTGATGAAATCGCAGAAGATGCAGAGTTCTTTAGCTTCGGTACTAATGATTTGACTCAAATGACATATGGATTTAGTAGAGATGATGCTGGTAAATTCTTAAATGATTATTATGAAAAACAAATATTTGAGAGTGATCCATTCGCAAGAGTTGATACTAAAGGAGTAGGACAACTAATTGAAATAGCTGTAGAAAAAGGTAAGAAAGCCAGACCTAATATTGAACTTGGAATATGTGGTGAACATGGTGGAGATCCATCATCTATAGAGTTCTGCCATAACGTAGGACTTACTTATGTATCTTGTAGTCCATTTAGAGTTCCTATTGCTAGACTTGCTGCTGCACAAGCTGCAATCAAATCAAAAAAATAACTAATTAAATACTAAAACTAAAACATTTTGTGTTTTAGTTTTTTTGTGTATTGATAAAAAAATATGTTGAAATGAATTTAGTTCATTCGTTTAAGAAGGCAATAGCTAATGAAACATGGAAAGAAGTCCTGTAAAAGATTTGGAAACAGGTATTTATGAAACAAATAGATTCAAGCTATCAGTATGAGGGATATAACACATATTCTACTATCGAATTGGACAAGAATTAATTTTAATTATAGTTATTTTCTTTAATTTAACTGAAATAAAACCAAGACTAATTATTTAGTCTTTTATTATGGTATAATTGAGAAGTTTTTGATATACTTACGACAGAGGTGTCTATATGAAACAATCAATTTATATTATTATATTAGTGGTTTTACTATCATTTGCTGTATATAAAATTATTAAAAAATCATGTTATCCAATAAAAACAACTACTGCTATATTACTTGTTGTACCAACAATTGTGAGTTGTGGCCTTGCAATATTTGTTTATAATGTTCTTAGAGGTAGTTTTACTGGAATAAATTATTCAAGTGGTACTACATATTATTCATAAGTAAAGGTGATAATCATGAGATGTAAATGGTGTAATGAAACTAATCCTTTATATGTAGAGTATCATGATTCGGAATGGGGAATACCTTCTTCTGATGAAAAATATTTATTTGAGATGTTAATACTTGAATCATTTCAAGCAGGTTTGTCATGGGAATGTGTCTTGAACAAAAGACATGATTTTGAAGTTGCATATGATTATTTTGATATAAATAAAATAATTAATTATGATGAGGATAAGATTAATGAATTATTATCAAATAATAAAATTATTAGAAATAAACTTAAAATAAAAGCTAGTATAAATAATGCTAAAATATTTAAGAATATACAAAAAGAATATGGAAGTTTTAACAATTATTTAATAACATTTACTAATAATAAAACACTTTATGAAATAGGTAAAGTAACAAATGATTTGTCTGATTTGATATCTAAGGATTTGATTAGAAGAGGTATGAAGTTTGTTGGTTCAACAATAATATATTCTTATTTACAAGCAATAGGTGTTATTTATTCACATGATAAAGATTGTTTTATGTATAAGAAAAATATTGACTTTTAAATAGAAACATATAAAATATATAATTGAGGTATAATAAATGAGACAAGAAATATATGATGGAATGATGAATTATTTTGATGTGGCATGCAGAATAATGAAAGATGATTTTAATGAATTAAAGAAGTTAGAAGAAAAGCCGGATGTTATAAGATACAAAGCATTAATGAAAATGAAGGAAGATATTCGTACCATAAAAAATGTAAATGAACTTATAGAACAATGTAAAACAAAATTTGGAATTGGACTTGAAGAAACTAATAATATTTGGGTATATGCATATGAATTATCTTGTGAAGAGTGTGAAAGAGTATTTTATAAAGAATTAGGCGATGAATATAAAAATAAAAGAGTTGTTGTTTATTGTGATCTAGAAAGTGCATATAAATATAAATATATACCTTATGAAGATAAAGAAGAATTTGAGTCTTCTAACAAGGTAATATATGGCAACAAAGATATGTTAAGTTTTTCTGATAGATATTATGATGCGAGATCTAACTTTTTTAAATATGCTATATTAGAAGGACAAGAACAAGCTGTTCAAAAAGTTTTGACAATGTATAAGTAAAATATATAGTTTTTATTTTTAATTTTGATTTAAATGTTATTGATGTGATTAAGAGTATCAATAACTTTTTATTTGTTTATGAATATGAAATTTATTATCTGACTTTCAGTATTAATTGACAAAAACAGCATTTTGTATTATAATATGCGTGTTTTTAAAAAGGGGAAAATTATATGAATAAGACTAAGTTTCATTTTAAAAAAGATAAAAGTATCGAAATGAAATTTTATGAATTACTAGGCATTAAAGCTTTTAGAAAAATGGCCTTTTTCGTACGTGATATAGTAACACTCCCGTTGACTTTTAAAATGCCTAAGGAAGAAAGAAAAAAATCTTTATATAACACAGCTAGTAATTATAATATAGGAAAGGCAAAAAGTTTAGAAGATATTAAAAAATTTAAAAAACAGTTGTTTAAAAATGCTGGTATTCATATATTCGCATTATTAGCATTTCTTCCTAGTTTTATAAAAATAATTATGGGGACGGCATCTTTATCTACTACTATTATAGTTTTGCCAGCTATGGTTATGAATATATACTGTATAATGTTACAAAGGTATAATTGTATTAGAATTAATCAACTTATTGAGAAAATGACTCCGAGATATGAGAAACAAAAAGATGCTATTAAAGAAGAATTAATAGAAAAAGATTCTTTGCTTTTAGAACATTCATATAAAATTGTAGATAAAAAAGAAAAAGAAATTAAAATAAATTTTGAAGATTTGATTGCTAATGCTAGTATCGAAGAGCTTAAACAATATCGTAATTATTTAGCATATTTACAAATAGTTAATAGAGCAATCCAAGTAAATGATTTTTGTCCTAATAAAGAAGAAATAGACATGAGTATGCCAATAGAAAAAGATAAAACATTAAAATTTGAATTTAAAAATCAAAATTCAATCATAAACAATAGTGATAGATAAATACATTTAGTGATGTTTTCTTGACTTTTATAGCTCTTTGAGGTATAATATGGGCAGTTATGAGACATAGGGGTTTTGGTAACTTATAACTGTTTTGAGACCTACTCTTATTAGTAGGTCTCTATTTTTGTTAAAAAGAGGGGTTTTAATGGAAAAATATTTAGATAAATTACTTAAACAATTTATGGAAGCCAGAGGTATTAGACACGCTAATGTTAATTCAGAGGAATTTGTTAATGAGTTTTGTTCTTGGATAAAAGAAAATAAGTTAGTTAGTTGGAAGTTTATAACATTATTAGATTATATGAATGGCCAAACATATGATTCTTTTTCAGTAGAAATTGGAAAAGGCATGTATGATTCACTTGCTGAGTGCACTAGCGCTAATATTATTACGCCATACTCAGAGGGTTTAGAAAATAAGACTAATGGTAAAGTAATTAAAGGAGAATTTTCTGCTCGTGGATTTGGACATGGTCCTGCTATGGTAACTAATGGTAAATTAGAGTTAATTGACTCAAATATTAATAGATTTATAACTCATAATCCTTATACTCAAAGTGATATAAGAAACTGGGAGATGTTACATAATAGTGGAAAAAATATTGTTGTTGGTGTATATGGTAGTATTTATGACCATGATATTAATAAAAGATTAAAACAAATGAAAGAGTTAAAAGATAAATTATTAGGCGAAGTTAGTGAAGAATATGGCATAATAGATGATATTTATTGTTATGCTTTATCTTCTAAAAGAAATAGATGAAATTCCATCATTGATGGGATTTTCTTTTTTTGATAAAATATAAATGGAGGAAGAATGAATTGTATATTTTGTAATAAAATAAAACCTATATTCGAAAATGAAAATGCAATTGCTTTTTTTGATGAATTTCCTGTTAGTGAAGGACACATGCTTATCATAACAAAAGAACATAAAGAAACATTATTTGATACTACTTATGAAGAGAAAGAGTCTATGTTTGATCTTCTTTCTAAGTGCAAAGAATATATTGATAATAAGTATAAGCCAACCGGATATAATATTGGCTTTAATTGTGGTATTTCTGCAGGTCAAAGCATAATGCATGTTCATATGCATATAATACCTAGATATGATAATGATATTGAAAATCCTAGAGGTGGAATAAGAGGTGTAATACCAAATAAAAAAGATTATTAGTTGTCTGTAATACTCAATAATCTTTTTTTATAATAAAATATAATGGGTGAAGAAATTATGAATATTGATTTGATTAAAATGTTACTTGTTATAGCTTGCGCATCTAGTATATTAAGCACAGCATTTGTTCAAAAGATTAAGACTGCATCTATAATAAAATGTAACTCATGTTTATTATATATTTCATTTTTTATATCTATGCTGTTTGGTGTTGTTTTTACATTATCATTTACTAAGTATGATATTTTAGAATCATTATGGGTAGGACTTTTTAGTTTTCTTGGAGCAGATTCTTTATATAAAGCATTTGAGGATAAAATATTTGCATCATATTCTAAATTACAAGGAATCACAGAGATTAAGAGGGATTAGATATGAAATTAATATTTCCATGTGATTATATTGGAATTACTCAAGGATATAAATCTTCTCATAAAGCAATAGATATGGGGTGGAGTACTGGTAATGGTGGGCCCAATCACAAGATTTTAGCACCATACGATGGGGTAGTTACTTATGTTAAAAATAGTATTAGGACAAGAAATACATCAAGTAAGACATATGGTAATTATATTAAAATAAACCATGGTAATGGTGTTGTTACACTAGTTGCTCATTTAAAGTATGACAGTATAAGAGTAAAAGTAGGAGATAAAGTAAAAACAGGAGACATTCTTGGCATTATGGGTAACACTGGTTATTCATTCGGAGTTCATTGTCATTATGAGGTTATTATAAATGGTACGAAAGTTAATCCATTAAAGTATACATATTATACTAAAAATCAAGTGGTTGGTAAAAACACATTAAATAAATATAAACCTATGTTATTAGAAAGTGAGGACATTAAAGTGGAAGAACCTATTAAAAATGAACCTGTAAAAGAAGAAGTTAAACCTACAATAGATGATACATTATTTGAATACATTTGTAACAAAAGTGGTATGTATAAGATATATTTAAATGAAGGCGAAAAACTAATAATAAAAGATTGATATTTAAGTACACAAATGTGTACTTTTTAGTTGATTTGAAACTTAATTATTTATATAATATTTATGGAGGAAAACTATGATTGATGAAAATGATGTTAAAAATAAGATGAATAAAGTAATAGAAAATCTTGAAAATAGATTTATAACTATTAGAGCTGGTAGGGCAAACCCAAATATTTTAAATGGTATTATGGTTGACTATTATGGAACGCCAACTCCTATACAAACTTTAGCTACTATAAGCATTCCTGAAGCAAGAGTACTTAGTATTAAACCTTTCGATAAATCATCTTTAAAAAATATGGAAAAAGCTATATATGAAGCAAATCTAGGCATAGCACCAACTAATAATGGAGAAGTGATTATGCTTACTGTTCCTGAGCTTACTGGTGAAACAAGAAAAGATTATGTACGTCAAGCATCAGCTATGGCAGAAGAGGCTAAAATTGCTCTTAGAAATGTAAGGCAAGATGAAAATAATAAAATTAAAAAGAGTGAAATGACTGATGATGAAAAAGAAATGTGTTTAGAAATTGTACAAGATTTAATAAATAAATATAATAAAATTGTAGATGAAAAATTTAAAGAAAAAGAAACTGAACTTACTAGTATTTAGCAAGTTTTTTTCTTGTTATAAAACTCATATTGTGATATAATTATTAAAGAATAGTGAGGTAGTAGTATGTATAATATTGAATCTTCTAATGTTGCTGTTAATAATTTTAATGAATATTTGAAGTTTTATTTGTTTAAGCTTCAAAGTTCTTTAGATACTGTAGTTATGGAACTTGAATCTGAAAGTGATCTTTCTAAAATTAAAGAAGTGATGACTGCTAGAGAAATGTTAAAATATAAAGATACTATTATAAGATTTGATGAATCTCTTTTAATACAATTTAAAGTAATAGAATACTATCTGAATGCTGGTGCATATGAAGCACCTCAAGTTTATGATGCAATAAATAAAATTAAAAAGAGTGATATATTAAACAATACTACTAGATTTCAAAATAATAATATTAAAAAAGCTGAGTTATTAGATGAAATTGCTAAAGTTAAAAATATCATAGATGGAGTTGAAGTCGATTTTGATTATTACGTGTCATTATTAACATCAAGTGATTTACATGAGCAAGATAAACTTAGCTTACTTGCATTGAAGGCATTTGAAAGTACAAAGATGACTAAAAAAGAAGAGATATCTCCATCAATAGAAAGTATTATTTCTTCTGTTGAGTCTAAAAAAGAAAAAATTGATTTTAGTGATTTGGAAACTAGATTTAAAGAATTAACTGATGAAGCAAATAAACTTAAAAACAAATATTATTACTTATTCGAAGGTAAGACAACTAGCCAATTAAGTTACCACTTTGAGGCAGTAAAAGCTTATGGTGATAATTTTGTAGAAAATGCTAAAAAGTTCTCATATAAAGAGGGCGCTATGATAGGGTGCTTATACTATATAGCTAAGACAGTTGAAGATATTAAATCAATTAATACAAATGGCAATATGTCTGATAGAGAAATATATGAGTTATATTTGCAGGAAATGGAAGACGTTATAAGAGTTTCGTATGAAATAGGAACTTATCTTGATGAAGTTACAGAAGAAAAAGAAAAATCATCATCTAATATACTTTATTTTACAGATACACATGGAAGAACACTTTTTAATATTTCAGATTTTGATAGTGATGATAGAAAAAATATAGAAACACTTTTAAATAAACTTGAAAATGGTCAATATGATTATTTAAAAGGTGGAATTAAGTCAACGCAAGTTAATGGAAGCATAACACCAATATTTATTAATAAATCCGGTAGAATGGCTTGTTCATACATAAGGCTTGATGATGATATTGTAATGTTACTTACATGTGATACGTTAAAAGAAATATATAATAAGACACTTTCAATAGAAAAGAAAAATATAGAATATATTAAAAAGTTAAAAGAAGATTTTAGGAAATTAAGTGAAGAAGAAAAAGAAGCAATGATTAGACAGCAAGATGAACTTAGATTTAATATGCAGCTTTTGGAAAGTGAGGCAGTACTATGAATGAAAAATTAAATATATTATTTAATCAAATTAAAAATGAGTGCTTGAGCCTTATATCAAAGAAGAAAGTTGATTTAGATGATTTGTCTTTTGAATTAGGCATTAATAAAGAAAAAATATATGATTTATTTGAAAATAAAAATGAAGATTTTTCTATTTACTTAAAGATGTATGATGTTTTAACGCAGTGGTAGGTGATGAGTATGAAATTAGATGATATTTTAGAGATAAAGGCAAAAGAATATTATGATAAGTCAGAATCTATAATTAAAAATAGAAGGGCTAGTCAAGTAAAATATGATGAATTAATGCCTAAGAAACATGCCTGTGAAACATTGTTAAATGTTTTGGCGGGAAAGATTGATAGTTCATTTAAACTTAATATTGATTCAGTGTGTTCTTTATTATTAGAATATGGGTATGGCAATATTAAAAATAATTTAAATAATATAATAGTTACTTTAAATGCTATTAAAAATGGTTTACCAGTTGAACTTACTCATGAACAAAAAAATGAATTAAATACATATATATCTAATCTTAAAAATTTAATAGAACAAATGAATGTTAAGATGAATGAATATAAAATAATAATTAATTCAGGAAAGAATGAGTACGACGTTTTAGCAGAAAAATACCTTTCAATTGAATGTTTAATTGAAAAAATAAAGGATCCAGATAATTTGGATTTATTAGATGAAAATGATTTTCAAATTGTTTATGACATAGTATCTAGTAGTGATGACTTATCATTTAATACTAGAAGCCAAATGCTTATACAATTTAAAGAATATAATGAAAAAAGAGCGAATAAAGAAACTAAAGAGGGAAAAATTATACCTTTTGAAGATATAGTTAAGTTCTTTAAAGATAATGGCCTTTCTGAAGGATTCATTAAGAATAGTAAGAAACATAAAAATGAAATAGAAAAGAAAATTAATTTAACTAATGCACTAGAAATAATAGAGTATTTAAAAAGTGTTAAGATTAAATCATTATCCCTAGTGGATTATTTTAGTAATCCAACATTACTTACATTGCTTGTTTATGGCAATAAAGAAACTATTATGCAAAGATATGAGCAGTTAAGTATGGATGGAAAACTATATCAAATATTCTTTGATACATCTAGTGTATGGATGAAAACATTAAATAAGGGGGAGTCTAGAACTAATAGAAAGTCTTCTACTCATACACCAGGAAGTGCGGATGTTGGAACATTAAAATATGATTCACAAATTATTTCTTATGATGATATGATTGAAAATGAAAGTTTTTTAAAAAGCAAAGGTTTCCCTGTGTCATTAAATGAAAGTATTAATTATAAGATATTAAAGACTAATCCTAATAAACTTAAAAGTAACTATGAAATATATAGAAAATATGGTTTCTTTGAAGTTGCAAAGAAAACTCCACTTAGTATGTTAGGTGCATGTAGACTATTAGAACGATGTGATTTATGTGTTGAGCTTGGTATATTAAATGGTGTTGATACAAATGAACGTGAATGTAATTTGATAAAATATTCACCAACAAGACTAGTAAATTCTCCTAAAGGGTTCTTTCAATATCTTGCTAAATTAAAATTAAATTCTAGACCTCATGAATATTATGGAATTATATGTAGTACTAAAGATTCGTTTGCATTTAATACTATAACTAGTCAAATGCAATTACAAGGTTTAGGTACATCTTGTAATGATGAAAAAATAGAAGAGTTCGAACATAATAATTTTGTTGATGTTAAAGAAGAAATACCAAACTATTATAAATATGAATCTCTAGTCTCAGCGATAAATACTGATAGTTACGATAAAAATGTTTTATCATTACCACTTATAGATAAATTAGAAACTGAAAATAAGAAGAATGAATTTGTGTATAAATTTGGTGAACAAATTATATCAAGGCAAAAAGTATTAAGAATATCTAGTGTTCTAAATAAATGCTTAAAAGAATTTAATGAGGAAATGTTATTCTTTGCAATAACAAAGGGCAGCTATATTAATGAAGAGGTGTTATCAAAAATAAAAAATGATATTTCATATTCATTTGAAGGAGGTGTAACTCATGGATTATCTTAAAAATTATGGATTTACTAAAGAAGATATAAAAGACATATATAATAATTTAGATGAAGAGGATGTTCATGAGTTAATAATTCATGAAGATAGAATAATTAATATATTAAATTATCTTAAATCAATAGGCATTACTAATCTAAAAGAAATAATAAGATGTAGAACAGAATTATTCTATATAAGTTCATCAATTATTAAAAGAGCATTTGCTTCTTGCAATGAAAAAAATATAATTAAATTAATAAATGAAGATGTCTCTAACTTTGATTTAATTAACATTTAACTAATTTGATTGTCAAGTTAGTTTTTTCTTGACATATAATAAAATGTATAATAAAATATATTGGCTTTGGAGGTGTAACTCATGGGAAAATATTTTAAATTGAATTTAGTAGGAAGCAGTTTTTGGCAGCATGATAATCATAATGAATATATAAATAAAAATTATGAATCTAAAGGAGAACTATTAGATACAGTCTTTTTTGAAGAATTGCCAAACGGTATATTTAAAGAAATTACTACTGGTGGTATATTAATTATTAAGAGTGATCAAGATAGTTATAAAGTAGATTATCCTAGAGGAGTAGAAATACCTTTTTCTAATTTTAAAAAAAGTAGTTCATTAGAAATTAAATTACATTTATCTAGAATTAAAGAAGCTGGACTAGACTATGAGTATGGCTATATACTTGATGAATTGTTAGTTAAAAGTCAACAATGTGAGTTAGTGTGTGATAAAAAGAAAACATTAGAAATAAAAAAGTAGATATTATTTAAAAAAATAATATCTTTTTATATTAATAAATGGTATAATTTTAATAGATTTTCGGAGGAAGTATGAAACTAAATAGAACTGAAGCTAGGGAAAAAATAATGGTTATATTATATCAAATAGATTTTTATGTAAAAGAGGGTATGTCTTATGATATAGATGAAGTTATTAAAGAAAACCTAGAAATTGATAATAAGTTTGTTAGAGATGTTGTTTATGGAGTAATTAAAAACATTGAAAGCATTGATAAGATTATTACTAAATATTTAGACAATTGGGATTTAGAAAGACTTGGTAAAACTGATAAGGCTATATTAAGGCTTGGAACATATGAAATGCTTTATTATGATACTCCTAAAGTAGTAGTAATAAATGAAGCAGTAGAGTTAGCTAAGAAATATAGTGATGATAAAATAGTTAAATTAATTAATGCTGTTCTTGATAAAATAAGAGATAATGAGGATATAAATGAATAAAGAATATATTTCTATTACTGAGATTAATAGAATTATTAAGAACACTATTGAATTAAATCCGGTACTTAAAAGTGTTTATATTAAAGGTGAAATAAGTAATTTAAAGTTTCATGGAAGAGGGCACTTATATTTTTCATTAAAAGATGAGAATAGTAAGATTAATGCAGTTATGTTTAATTATAAGAATAGTGGTATTGACTTTGTACCTAAAGATGGGGATTCTGTACTTGTTCATGGTAGGATATCTGTATACGAAGCTAGTGGTAGCTATCAAATATATGTTGATTCACTTGAATTAGATGGCCTTGGAAACTTATATGTTCTTTTTGAAAAACTAAAGAAGAAACTTGGTGAAGAAGGGTTATTTAATCCGGAACATAAGCAAAGAATTAAAAGAGTTCCAAGAAAGATAGGAGTCATAACAGCACCAACAGGTGCGGCTGTTAGGGATATAATATCTACTATTAATAATAGATTTCCAATGACAGAGATATATTTATTTCCAACGCTTGTGCAAGGTGAAAGTGCAGCAGCAAATATAGTTTCTATGATAGAACTTGCAAATACATTTGATGATATTGATACTATAATATTAGGCCGTGGTGGTGGTTCTATAGAAGACTTATGGGCATTTAATGAAGAAATAGTTGCAAGAGCTATATACAATAGTAGAATACCTATAATAAGTGGTGTAGGCCATGAAATAGATTTTACTATAAGCGATTTTGTTGCTGATAAAAGAGCTCCAACGCCAACAGGCGCAGCTATTATAGCGGTTCCTGATATAGTTGAAGTTAAAAGATACTTCAGTAATGCTAAAGATAGAATAAATACATCTATATCAAATAAACTTGATAGTTATTCAGAACTATTAAAAAAATATAAATCGAACTATATAATTAATAATCCTATAAGATTATATGAAATGAAAGAGCAAAAACTAGATATTCTATATGAAAAATTAAATACTAATATTAGGATAAAACTTGATAATAGTAAACATAGACTAGAAAAAATTAAATCAAACTATATACTAAATAATCCTAAGGTTTTATATGAAAAAGAAAAAGATAAATTATCTAATATAAATACAACTTTAAATAAAGAAATATTAAATATACTAAATAATAATAAAAATAGAATTGATACTATTAAAGTAAAACTTGATTTATTAAATCCAGATAATATTCTAGATAAAGGATATTCTATAATATATAAAGATAATAAAATAATAAAAGATATAAATAGTATTGGTATTAATGACCCAATAAATATAGTGGTTAAAAATGGTAATATTGATGCGGTAGTAAAAGGAGTTAATAATGGAAAAGAAAGAAAATGAAACTTTTGAAAGTTCAGTTAAAAAATTAGAACTAATTATAAGTGAACTTGAAAGTGGTGAACTTGATTTAGATAAATCCATATCTAAATATACTGAAGCTATGAAATTGATAGAAAACTGTGAAAGTAAACTAAATAGTGCGACTGAGACTATTAATAAACTAGTGGAAAAAAATGGCAAAATAACAGATTTTGAGATTCAAGAATAAATTGGATATATTATATAAAATAATATGAGAATAATAATAAAGAGGTGAAGTATATGAAAAAGATTCTTCTTACTTTCTTTATTATTTTATTTTGCCCATTAAATATACTAGCATATTCTAAAAGCGTTATACCAGGAGGAGAAAGTATAGGTATTAAAATAGAATCTGATGGTTTAATAGTTGTTGGATTTTATAAGGTTAATGATAAATATATAGCGAGTGATAATATTAAGATAGGAGATAATATTACGCATATAAATAATAAGCGAGTATATTCTATTAGTGAGCTTTCAAATGTTATTGAAAAGAGCAATACTGATGAGGTCGATGTTAAACTACTGAGAAAAAACAAAGAAGTTAATACTAAATTAAAACTAGTAAAAGAAGATAATTTATTAAAAACTGGTCTTTATGTAAAAGATAATGTTGTTGGCCTTGGTACATTAACATATATAGATCCAGTTACTAAAATATGGGGGGCTCTTGGACATGAAATATTGCTTAGTGAAACTAACTCAAGAATAGAGGTTAAAAACGGTAATATTTTAATGTCCAAGGTAACTAGCATTAACAAAAGTAGAAATGGAAAAGTGGGAAGTAAAAACGCAAATATTTTATTTAATAAAAAGATAGGGACAATTAATAAAAACACTGTAAATGGTATATATGGAGATTATACATCTACATTACCTAGAAAAGATACAATAGAAATAGCTAATTTTAATGATATAAAAAAAGGGCATGCATACATATATACAGTTACTAATAATACTGAATTAAAAAAATATAAAATTAACATAGTAGACAAATATCCTAGTAAGAAAAATACTACTAAAGCTATAAGCTTTGAAATAATAGATAAAGACTTAATTAATAAAACTGGTGGTATTGTACAAGGAATGAGTGGGTCACCAATTATACAAGACGATAAGTTAGTTGGCGCTGTTACTAATGTGCTTGTAGATAATGTTACACTTGGATATGGAATACTTATAACTACTATGTTAGAAACGGGAGAAAGTTAAGATTGCTTCTTAACTTTTTAAATGCTATAATTGTTATAGTAGGTGATAGCGTGAAAGAAGAAGTAATTGTAGATGGAAAAAAAGTAGAAGTTGTATTAGAATTAGACAATGATGTTATTGATAATCCTACAGAGGATGAAATAAATAAATTTGATGATACTACTAATTTAACACCAGTTATAAATGAGATAGAAAAAACTATGGAGATTGATATAAATGAACAGTAGAATAGTACAAATGGAAGAATTTTTAAAATATCATGCTAAACTTTATAAACAAAATCCAGGTTTAAAAATCAAAAAAGAAACTATTTATAGTGATTTAATGAATTATGAACTTCAAAATGATGAGATTGGTCAAAGTTTGGCAAAGTATTTTGATGATTGGCAATATCGTTTTAGAGGGAGAAAAGTGAATGTGTTTTATTCTTTTCAACAGCCTCGTTTTTTACAATTTCATTATAATGCTTATGAAAAAAAGGATCATGTAAAAATATATTTATCCTTTTCTAAAGAGGATGTATTTGAATGCGTAAATATGATATTTGACTATATTGATCAAAATGAATTAAGTACATTATCTAAAGTAGCAGATGTAAGAAGAAGCGACGAAGTAGTTTTAAGAATGAGTAATGTTGAAGATGCTAAAAAATTATTAGAATTTATTAATAATAATGAATATTTATCAACAAGAGCAAAGCCTGTAAATCCTTTCTTAATCAAGTCTGGAGTAGCAGGGCTTGCTAATGATAGATTTCTTAGCTATAATGATACATTATCATTTATAATAGCTGAGTATTTTAAAAAAGTAGAAGACTATGATAAAGTAAGTTTATTAGATTTTAGAAGGTTTGTGGTTAATTATCATAATAATGTATTCGCAAGCGGCAATGAATATGAAAACTTTAGTAATTCCGATATATTTTCAAATTATAAAGATACCTATCCTAAAATTTCTGATAGAATGGCTAATTTTTATCAAGTGTTTCATACTATAATATTGGCACTTGATAGTAAAACTAAATTAGAAGACTTTTTTAATCATGTACGTATGTGTCAAGATAATACTAGGTTTTATAAATTATCTGAATATTTTAGTAATATGGAAGAAAAACTTCCTAGCAGTACTTATACAAATAATGACAAGGAAAAACTATTTAATGAATATTTAATGTATGCTAAAAATAAATATGGTGCTGCAAATGTAATAGTGTATATAAATTCATATTTAGATGGTAATGAAAATGCTATAACAAGAGATAATAATTTTCGTGATTTATTCGTTAAAAATTTAACACCAAATGACATATTAAGAATAACTAATAATGATGCAAAAGGTTATATTAATAAATTATTTAATATAAAAGAAAATAATAATGATGAAATAATTTCATTGTTTGTAAGAGCAATATATGAAACACAAGCCAAATATGGAGCAGCTCAAGCCTGCCATGCTATAAGAATGATATCACATAATAATTTAAGCTATATAACAAATAGTAATGGAAATTATAGAGATAAGCTATCAGAATATAGTTATGATGAACTAATTGCAGCTGTTAATAACTATATTATGAGTTGCCCTGATATAGAAGGATGTGACAGGATAGAATCAGCTTTGAATAATATAATTGATTCATGTAGAGTTAATATTCCAAAGTAATAAGGAGGAAACATGAAAAATAATAAATTAAAGGTAACTATTGAAGATGGCAGTGAAGTAACAGTTAATGTGCTTGATATAATTGATTCGTTAGAATTTAATAAAACTTTTATGATATATACTGTCAATGATAATGATGAAAATATTTTTGCATCTATATTAAATGAGAAAGAGGAAACATTTTCTTTAGACACTATAACTGATAATAAAGAAATAGAATATATTAATTCTGAAATAGATAGAATAGTAGGCGAATAACTATGAAGATTAAAGATGCTATAAAAAAAGGTAAATTACCTAAAGTTAATGTGAGTACTATATTTCAAATATTAGATAATTTAGGAATTAGAGTTTCTTTGAACAAAAGAACTGAAGATTATGATATAGACGATAAATTAATAGATAGAGTAAGGCAAATAGCTAATGCGAGTATAAACTATTCTAAATATAACAATGAGGTAAACAATGATATTAAAACTACTCATAATGCTCTTATGTCTAGATATGATTTACTTATTGATAAATATACTGATATTTTAAGTAAAATGCAAAAAGATCCATCAAAGAAAATAGATTTAGATAATATTAATATTGAAGACTTTCAAGACTATTTTAAAAGTGATGTATCCTCATTAACTTTTCAAATTGATTTTTTAAATAAATTAAAACAATCATATGATAGTGTTATTAAAGGAATAAGTCTTACTAGTGATAATTTAGGATTTAATTCTAGTGTATTAAGTAATGTTGATAAAAATACATTAAAAAACACTAATAGAAAAGTCGGGGAAACAGAAATAGAGATACAAGAAGCAGAAGAAGAATTAGATAAATTAAATAAGATGAATGTTACTTCTAAATTTAAACAAAGAAGAGTTGACAATAGAAAAAGGCATCTAGAGGAAAGATTAAATAAACTAAATAACAAAAAAGGTAAATTACAAAGTAAGCAAACTAGAATAGTAAATAAGGGTAGTGATAAATATATTGAAATAAAGAAAAGAGAATTTGAAGTTCTTTTTGAAGAAGCAGAAAATATAAGTAACTATCAAACACAAATGAGTGAAAATCAAATAACTCAAAAAGGAATAAGACAAGATATTCAAAGCACGCAAGAGGAATTAGCTAACTTAAGAGGTAAAAAAGGTATAGGTGCAACTGTCCAAAGAGGAATGTTAAATATAGAAAATATAAGACTACAAAGAAGTGAAGCTAGTTTAAAGAAACAAGAAGAAAAAATTAGAGCTTTAAATGAAAAGAAAGGTTCATGTACACTTGCGAGTCAAATAATGAGAAATAGAGCTAATAATTATGCAATGTAAAAACACTTTTTGAAAGTGTTTTTTATATATGTAATATTTGACTAGCTATTTGAAAATAAACAAGTAATGAAATAGCATCAACTATTGTTGTAATAAATGGACTTGCCATAACAGCTGGGTCAAATCCTATTTTTTTAGCCAGTATAGGCAGAGAACAACCAACTATTTTAGCAATACATACCGTAAGTATTAAAGTAAGGCAAACAACAAAAGCTATGTTTGTAGTAATGCCATCAATAAAAATAAGTTTTATGAAGTTAGCAACTGAAAGTGTTAAACTTACTACAAGGGCAACTTTAAATTCTTTAAATATTACTTTAAATATATCTTTAAATTCAACATCATTTAGTGATAGTGCACGTATAATAGTTGCAGATGATTGCCCACCTGCATTACCACCTGTATCCATAAGCATTGGTATAAACGATGTTAAAATAACACAAGCGGCTAATGACTCTTCAAAATGTTGTATTATTTTACCAGTGAATGTAGCAGATATCATAAGAAGTAATAACCAAGGTATCCTACTTTTCCATAAATCAAATGTAGATAGTTTTAAATATGATTTTTCAGTAGGAAGAATAGCTGCCATTTTCTCTATATCTTCTGTAGTCTCTTCTTCAATAATATCAATAACATCATCTATTGTAATAATACCAACAAGTTTACTTTCAGAGTCAACAACTGCAATAGAGGTTAAATCATAATCTTGTATTATTTTTGCTACTTCTTCTTGATCAGTTAGTGTGTCAACTGACATAACACTATCATCCATAATGTCGCCAATGGGAGTATCCTCATCGTTGATAACTAAATCTTTTAATTTAACAGTTCCAATTAGTTTTCTTTTTTTATCAGTTACAAAACAAGTATCTATGGTTTCTTTTTCATCATATTCTTTTTTTATTTTTTTAATAGCATCTTTAATAGTTATATATTCTTTAAAATCTAAGTATTCTACCGTCATTATACTACCAGCTGAATTATCAGGATATTTAAGTAGTGTATTAATATCACGTCTAGTTTCAACATCAACTTTAGATAATAATTTGCTTACTACATTCGCAGGCATTTCATCCATCAGGTCAGTCGCGTCATCTGCAGACATATCATTAATTATTGATACAGCTTCATTATCACTAAGGGAAGATATTATCATAGCTTCTGTATCTGTTTCTAAATACGAAAATACATCCGCAGCTATATCTTTATTTAGTAATCTAAATAACTTAACCATTTCATTTTGAGGTAAGTCTTCAAATATATTAGCTATGTCATATTCATTCATCTTGTTTAATATTTCTTTAATTTTAGAATATTTTTTATCTTTAATAAGTTTTTCTATATTTTGTTTCATAAGCCACCTCTTTTTCTTTTTAAAATTATACTACAAAAGTATAAAAAAAGTGTAAAAAAGTTTTAAAAACAATATAAATCCTAATTATTTTTTGTATAATAGATAAATATGAGGTGAATAAAATGAATAAAATACCAAATCATGTTGGAATAATAATGGATGGTAATGGTAGATGGGCTACAAGACAAGGTATGAAAAGAACGCAAGGACATTTAGCAGGTTATAATAGACTTAAAAAAACAGCTATATATATACTAGACAAAGGAGTTAAATATTTATCAGTGTTTGCTTTTTCGACTGAGAACTTTAAAAGAAGTGAAGAAGAGGTAAATTATATAATGAATTTATTTGTAACTGCGTTTAAGAAAGAAAAAGATTTCTTTGTAAAAAATAATATTAAAATAATATTTTCTGGTAGAAAAGAACCTTTAAGTGATAAAGTTTACAATACTATGAAAGAAATAGAAAAGCTAACTAGTGATTGTACAAAAGGAGTTTTTAATGTATGTCTTAATTATGGTGGACAAGCTGAAATAGTTGATGCTAGTAAAAGAATAGCTAAACTCGCAAGCGAAGGTAAACTTAATATTGATGATATTAATGAAAGCAATTTTTATGATTATTTATATAATCCTCTACCACCTATAGATTTAATGATAAGAACAAGCGGAGAAGTTAGAATAAGTAATTTTATGCTTTATAGTATCAGTTATGCTGAATTATATTTTACAGATACATGTTTCCCTGATTTTGATGAAAATGAATTTGATAAAGCGCTTGATTCATATTTTGAAAGAAATATAACTAAAGGAACTGTTAAATAAACAAAGTAAAATTTGTTTATTTTTTTTGTTAAAAAAGAAGTTTTTTGTTTTTATAGCTAATTATTATAATAGGGAATGATAAACATTCTCTAGAAAGGAGGAGCTATTATAAGATAAAGAACTTTTAAAGAATAGTGCCCATACTAAAGGTAAAGTAGTGGACTTGTATATAGAGACAAATACTGAACTTATAAATGCAAAGATAAACAATCATCCTAGATAGAGAAGAAGATCAAAGAAAGACTTAGAATACTTTAAGAAATATTGTTAATGAATAATCTCAAGAATTAAAAGTAGCGATTTGGTTGTGACTTATTTATAAACAAATTAAAAAATAGTTTTTATTTTAAAACTATTTTTCTCTTAATTTGATATAAACCATTAAACCAATTAATATATCTTTAATATGTTTATTTTTATATTTAACTACTTCATCTTTTGTTATTTTTAATAATTCTTCTACAAAACTATCAGCATATTCAAGAGCACCAGATTCTTTTATTATCTCTCTTATTTTTTCTACTTCTTTTTCAGTTACATCTTCTTTTCCATAGTATTTAGCAAACTCTTTAAAATATTCAGTTTTAATAGTTCTTAGATAAGAATACATTAGTGTTAATTTTTTCTCTTTAATATCTGATGTATTTGGCTTACCAGTTTTATCACTATTACCATAGATACCTAAGATATCATCTCTAATTTGGAATGCCATTCCCATAGGTTCTAAATAGTATTCATACTTTTCAATTTTTTCATCTTTTGCACCAGCGGCAATTGCTCCTAAACAGAAAGGACCAACTACTGTATACCATGATGTTTTAAGTCTAGCAATTTCCATTATTTCTAATTCAGTAAATTTCTTTTCGCCTTCAAAAGTTTCTTTAGCAGGTAAGTATACATCAGCAATCTCACCTTTTATAGTGTTAATTATAATTTTATTTAAATATTCTAAGTATTTTACTAATTTTTTATCATTTCTATAATAATTAAATATTATTTCATTAGTTAAATAAAAGCCTAAGTCCCCAATACACATAGCTAGTGAAGAAGGAACACTATTATTTACATTTAATTGTTTTTTATAAAGCTCAGGTATTGTTTTTTTACCTCTTCTAGTGTCAGCATCATCAATAATATCATCGTGAATTAGTATTGATGTTTGAAATGTTTCATATGCAATAGCAAGAGGGATTATATAATCAATATTTTTATGTTTAAGTTCATATCCAACTGTAATAAGAAATGCTCTTAAGAATTTACCATCACAATTCATGTACTTTAGTTTTTCTATCGCATCATATGCATATCTACTGTCATGTTCTTTATGAAAAGTATTATTAATTTCATTTATTTTTTCTTTAAATATATCAATTTTACTAAGATAATTTTGATAGAAATATAGTAGTTGATAACATTCATTTCTTTGATTTTTATTCATCATTATTAATGCAACATTATTATTTTTAGTAACTTTATCTAAATTATGATATAAATCTTTTGAAGTTTTAATTAATATTTCCTTTTTATTATTTAATTTTTGATCAGTAAATATAATATCAAAATCATTAATTTTACTTTCAAATTCATTTTTTGTAATTATCTTTATCATTATATCACCTTTACATATTATATCATATTGAGGTTGAGAATAAAGCATTTTTTTGATAGAATATACATGTTAGGAGTGAAATTTATGAAAAATAGTGAAACTACCATTGTGAACACTGAAGAAATTGCATGTGAAAACATTAAAACTACTTTACAAAAAATATGTGAAGATTTAGACGAAAGAGGATATAATTCTATTAAACAAATAGTTGCTTATTTGATTAGTGGGGATCCTGGATATATTTCAAGTTATAAGGAATGTAGAAATAGAATACTTGAGTTTAAAAGAGAAGATATACTTGAAATAATGTTAGAAAGTTATATTAAATAATGACATTTTTAGGACTTGATTTAGGTAGTAAAACACTAGGACTTTCTATTAGTGATAGGACAGGTCTTATAGCAACTTCTCTTGAAGTATTAAGATATAGTACTTATGATGAATTATTAGATAAATTAGAAATTATAATTAATGAAAGAAAAATCGATGCTTTAGTGTTGGGTAACCCATTAAATCTTGATGGGAGTTTATCTAAAAGAAGTGAAGAAACACTAAAGTTTATGGAATTACTTAAAGAAAGATTTTCACTCGACATATATTTGCAAGATGAAAGATTATCTACAGTTGAAGCAGAAAGAATGCTTATAAATAATAACACTACTAGAAAAAATAGAAAAAAGGTTATTGATAAAATAGCAGCGACTATTATACTTCAGACTTTTTTAGACAGGAGAGGTAATGGAAAAGAATTTATTGACTCTTAAAGATAAAAACGGAAATAAAATTAAGTGTAGGATACTCTTTAATATAGAGTGTGATGATATTAATTATGTAATATATACAGAAGATAAGAAGAATAAAAGTGGAGAAATTATTTCTTATGCATCTAGTTATGTATTGAGTGAGAAAGGGAATATGACTAAGTTAAAACCTGTTACTAATAGAGAAGAGTTTGATTTTATTAGTAAAATATTGTCTTCACTGGAATATAAAAAGAATTAGAGGTGTATTATGAAAAGAAAAGTATTCAATGTAAAAAAGTTTATAGTTTTTATATTTGTTTTGTGTGTTATAATTTTAGGTATTTTAGTAGGTAGTTATTTTTATATAGTTAACTCTCATGGTAAAAGTAGTGATACTGTAAGTATTGTTATTAACTCCGGAGATACTTATAATACTATAGCTGATAAGTTAAAGCGTGAGGGGCTTATTAAATCTACTTTATGTTATAAAATATATATTAAATTAAATAAGCCTAAGGATCTAACTTATGGAAAATATGAACTTAAAAAATCATATAATTTAAGTGAATTAATTAATGCTTTTGAAAAAGGTGGTCAAAATAATAGTGAGACTAAAAAAATTACTTTTGTAGAAGGTAAAAATATGAGATATGTTATATCTAAATTAATTGAAAATTTTAGTTTCAGTGAAAAAGAAATATTAACTAAACTATCTGATAGTAGCTATTTAGACACATTAATTAATAAATATTGGTTTCTAACTGATGAGATTAAAAATAAAGATATTTATTATTCTCTTGAAGGATATTTATATCCTGATACATATGAGTTTTATTCTACTGCTTCATTAGAAGATATATTTGGAAGTATGCTTGATAATATGGATAAGAAATTAACTCCATATAAAAGTGAGATAGAAACTAGTAATTATACTGTTCATCAAATGCTTACTTTAGCATCAATAGTTGAGTTAGAAGCAGGTACTTCTAATGATAGAAAGGGTGTATCTGGAGTATTTTATAATAGACTTAATAATAAATGGAGTTTAGGTAGTGATGTTACTACTTATTATGCAGAAAAGTTAGATAATTGGTCTGTTGATTTAAAAGTAAGTCAATTAAATAAATGTAATGCATATAATACTCGTAGTACATGTATGAATGGTAAGTTACCAGTATCTCCTGTGTGTAACCCTGGTATAGATTCAATAGTGGCGTCTATTGAGCCAACAAAACATAAATATTATTATTTTGTTGCTGATAAAAATGGTAAAACATATTTCAATGAAACAGATAGTGGTCATATTAAAACAGTTAATAAATTAAAGAGTGAAGGATTATGGATAGAATATCAAAATTAATAGATGAAATAAGAAAATATGGTATTAATAATAATGTACCAATAATGAGTAAAGATACTATTGATACAATTAATAAAATAATAGATGAAAATAATATTAAATCTATACTTGAAATAGGTAGTGCTATTGGATACTCTACTTTATGTTTTGCTAGTAATAAAAATATTGAAAAGATAACTAGTATTGAAAGAGATGATGAAAGATATAATATTGCTTATAATAATGTCTTATCAAGTGGTTTATCAAATATAGAATTAATACATGATGATGCTTTAAATACAAATATTGAAGGTATGTATGATTTAATTATTATAGATGCTGCTAAAAGTCAAAACAAAAGATTTTTAGATAAATATAAGTATAATTTAAATGAAAAAGGTGTTATAATAATCGATAACTTGGATTTCCATGGTTATGTATTTAATAGTTCTTCTATTAAAAGTAGAAATTTAAGACAAATGGTTCGTAAAATAGAAAAGTTTATAACATATTTAAAGACTCAAGATGAGTTTTCAGTTGAATTTATAAAAGTAGGTGATACGATAGGGGTATGCAAAAGAAAGAATTTATAATTTTACCAAAAAGAAAAGAATTGAAACTATATGAAGAGTATGGTTTCAATACTTTTATCTTACCATTAAAAGATTATTCTATAGGATTTAATGTTTATTTTGATATTGATGAAATAAATAAAATTGCAAAGTGTAATGCAGTTTATGTTATTATGAATAGATTACTACATAAACAAGTATATGATTTTGACTTAAGTAAGTTTAATGATAACATTAAATTTATTGTTGAAGATATTGGTCTTTTAAGCTTTATACCAAAAAAAAGAATAATTTTATATGAGCATCATATATTATCAAATTATAAAGCAGTTAATTATTTAAATACTCTTGGTATTAATAGTGTTGTTATTAATAATGATCTTACAATAGATGAACTTATGAAAATAAATAATGAATGTAAGAGTAATATATTTTATTTTTATATTTCTAAAAATACACTTATGTATTCAAGAAGAGCATTAGTAAGTAATTTTAATAAATATTATAATATAGATAGTAATGAGAACTATTATAATCTTAATGAAAAATCTTCTCATCATAAGCTTATTGTTAAAGAAGAAAAAACAGGAAGTGTTATTCTAAATGATAGAATATTTTGCGCATCAAAGTATCTTAATAAATTAGAATGCTTTAATTTAATAATTAATCTTACTGATATAGATGATATTAGTGAAAAAATAATATTATCTGAGTGTGAAAGTGATTCTTTATGTAATTTAATAGATAGTGATTATTATTTTTTAGAAAATGATATTAAATACAAGGTGGGTGATTTAAAATGAAATATGAATTATTATTACCTGCTGGGGACTTAAATAGGCTTAAATTTGCATTTTTATATGGTGCTGATGCTGTTTATATAGGAGGAGAATATTATAGTCTTAGGGCTAATGCTAATAACTTTACATTAGATGAAATAAAAGAAGGTGTAGAGTTTGCCCATAAATTAAATAAAAAAGTATATGTAACAGTTAATATGATAATGCATAATGAAGATTTAAATGGACTTGATGAATATTTAAAAGCACTTGATCTGATTGGAATAGACTCATATATAGTTAGTGATTTTGCTGTTATAGAGTCAATTCATAGACAAAACTTAAAAACACCATTTTTTATATCTACTCAAAAATCTATTACTAATTTAGAAGCAGTTAAATTCTATAAGAGTTTAGGCGCATATAGAGTAGTACTTGCAAGAGAATGTTCACGTGAAGATATGAAGTTTATAAAAGAAAATATAGATACTGAAGTAGAAGTATTTATTCATGGTGCGATGTGTACTTCTTATAGTGGTAGATGTGTTATGTCAAATTATGTAACTTTAAGAGATTCAAATAGAGGTGGATGCAGTCAAGTATGTAGATTTACATTTGATAATAATACTCCTTATGAATATTGTATATCTTCTAAGGATTTGAATATGATAGATAACATTAGTGATATGATGGATATGGGTATTGAGTCATATAAAGTAGAAGGTAGAATGAAAAGTATGTACTATATTGCAACTGTCGCTAATAGCTATAGAACAATAATGGATAAAAAGATTAATAATACTCTAACTGAAGATGATATAAAATATTATAAAAAAGTATTAGAACGTGTATCTAATCGTGAGAATGCTCCTCAATTTTATGATAGTGTTCCACTTGTAGAAGGACAATATTTTACTGGTAGACAAGAAGCGAGTAATCAAGACTTTTTAGGGCTTATTAAATCATTTGATAAAGATAATATGATAGCTACAGTAGAACAAAGAAATAAATTTAGTGTAGGGGATGAAATAGAGGTATTTGGACCTAATACTTTATTAAATACATTTACTGTTACAAATATAGTTAATGATAGGAATGAAAGTGTGGATAGTGCTTCCCATCCACAAGAAATTATTAAAATAAAAATACCATTTGAGGTACACGAAAATGATATTTTAAGAGTAAAGATATTGACAAACTAACAAATTTATAGTATCATTTGTTGGTACAAGAAAGAGGTGACTTAACGTAATGAAAAAGAAAGAAATTTTTCTTACAGGTGAAGGTTATTTGGAACTTGAAAATGAACTTAATTATTTAAGAAATGAAAAGAGAAAAGAAGTGACTCAAACTCTTAAAGATGCTCGTGCTTTAGGTGATTTATCAGAAAACTCTGAATATGATCAAGCTCGTGAAGAACAAGCAAATTTAGAGAAAAGAATACTAGAGATTGAATATACATTAGAACATGCAACCGTTATTGATAAATCTAGTGATGATGGTAAAGTAGGAATCGGATGTAATGTTGAATTACAATACGAAGATGATGATGATACTGAAAGTTATAAAATAGTAGGTAGTCAAGAAGCTGATCCATTTAATAATAAGATTTCAAATGAAAGTCCAATAGCTGCTGCAATAATGGGTAGAAAAGTTGGGGACACAGTTGAAGTTTCTTCACCAGATGGTGTTTATAATGTTAAGATCGTTGCAATAGGATAGAAATATCTTCTTTTGTGATATTAAATAGAAGGGAAAAGTTATGAAAGAAAAATATGATGTAAAATTAGAGGGAAAAGAATGGAAAGATTGCTTAAAACATGCATTTGATAAAAAGAAAAAAGATATCAAAATGGATGGTTTTAGAAAAGGACAAGTTCCATATGATGTTTATGTTAAAAAGATGGGAGTAGAAGCATTATATATGGATGCTGTTGATATTGCAGTTGATGTTTTATATGCTAAATTATTAAAAGATGAAAAAACTATTATTCCAGTAGCAACTCCAGGTATTGATATTAAAAATATTAATCATGATGAAATAGAAATAGAATTTACTTTAGTATCAGCCCCAAAAGTTGAGCTTGGTAAACATACTAAACTTGGAATTAAGAAAGAAGAAGTAGTTGTAACTGACTCTCAAATAGAACATGAGCTTCATCATTTACAAGAACAATTTGTTGAAGTAAAAGAATTAGATGATGATGCTGTAATAAAAGAAGGAAATGTTGCTGTTATTGACTTTGAAGGTTTCAAAGAAGGAAAAGCGTTCAAAGGTGGTAAAGGAGAAGATTATTCATTAGAAATAGGTTCTCATACATTCATCCCTGGATTTGAAGAGGCTTTAGTTGGGTTAAAGAAAGGTGACACTAAAGATGTTAATGTAACATTCCCAGAAAATTATCATTCAGAAGATTTAAAAGGACAACCAGTTATATTTAAAGTAACAGTTAAAGCTGTTAAAGAAAGAGTATTACCAGAATTTAATAAGGAATTCTTTGAAGATTTAAATGTAGGTGGGGTAGAAAGTTTAGAAGACTTAAAGAAATATATTAAAGAAAATATGACTGCTGAACGTTCTAAACAAATTGAAGATGAATATTTATTTAAATGTTTAGATGAAGTAGTTAAAAATTCTAAATTTGATATACCAGAAGAAATGACTGAAGATGAAACTAATAGATTAGTAAGAGAATTCAGTGAAAAATTAAGTTATCAAGGACTAAAATTAGAAGATTATTTAAAATATATTAATTCAAATATAAATGATTTTAAAGCTACTTTAAAAGATGAAGCTAATAAGAGAGTTGGATATAGACTTATAATGGATGCTATTATCGAAAATGAAAAAATTGAAGTAAGTGATGAAGAACTTGAAAGCGAATTAAAGAAAACTAGTGAACAATATAAGATGAGTGTTGAAGACTTCTTAAAAGAAATAGGTAATAAAGAATTATTTAAATATGATTTGCTTATGAGAAAAGCAATGGAAATTGTTATAAAATAATATTAGCGACTTTATGTCGCTTTTATGTTATAATAAAATAAATTATGGAGGTATTATGAGAAAGAAAAAAGGAATAATATTTGGAATAATTATAGTTATAGTTTCAATTACATTACTTTATTTGAATGAGAATAAATATATTAATATTTATAAAAGTACGCAAATAGAGAGAGACAACCTATCTAACATTGAAAATGATATGGTAAATGATTTATATGAAGATAGTTTGGTTTGTGTAAGCGGAAAAGTTAGTGTTAATGAAACTCTTAGTGACACTAAATTTGGGGTATCAGTAAAAACTCCTAAACTTGTTAGAGTTGTAGAAATGTACCAATATAAACCAGTGGGTAATAAATATACTAAAGTATGGTCAAGCGAATTATTTGATACATCTTATAATGAAAAATATAAAAACCCAATATCTATGCCATATAGTTCTACATCATATTATGCTAGTGAGGTTATGATAGGTGCTTTCAAACTATCATTTGAACAATTAAATAATTTAGATGCTAATAAATATTTTGATGAGTTTAATCAAAATATAATTAGTTCATTAGGTTATGTTATTCATGGTAAATATATAACTAATTCGAGTGATATTGATAATCCTAAAATAGGGGATATAAGAATAACATTTAAATATAATGACTATAAAGAAATGAGTGTTTTAGCAGTACAAAAATCTAATACATTTGAGTCATATAATTCATCTAATGGAACAGTTATTAATAAAACAGTTGATGGTATTAAAACAGGCGAAGAAATACTAGATGAGTTATCAAATAACAATCAGATATTATTATGGATTAGTAGAGTAGTATTAACTGTAATAAGTATGTTTGGTATTTTACTAATACTTAATAATTTGAAGAAATTAAATAAGAAAGTAATGTTACTAGGATATGTTAAAAATACTTTTATTACTTCAGCGTTATTAAGTATATGTCTTAGTCTTTTAGTAATAAGTATCCCTTATTTATTTTATAATATTATAGTTAGTGTAATACTTATATTTATATCAATTATATTTTTATGGATGAGTACTTTAATAGCAAGAAAAAAATCGTAAATTTTACGATTTTTTATTTTATTTTACTAATTATTTGGATCTATTAGTGAAAGGGAAACTTTTTCTTTATCTTTATTTATATCTATTACATAACAAGTAACTATATCACCAACACTTAATACTTCACTAGGGTGTTTAATATATTTGTTAGTTATTTTTGATATATGTACTAAAGCAGCATCATGAAGTCCTATATCTATAAATGCTCCAAAGTCAACAACATTTCTAACAGTACCTTCGAGTTTCATACCAACTTTTAAGTTATCGAGTGATAAGACATCACTTTTTAATAGTGGTGTTTCATAATCATCTCTAAAGTCTCTATTAGGCATTTTTAATGAATCAATAATATCATTTAAGGTATAAATATCTATATCTAATAATTTAGATGTTTCATTAATATCAAGAGTATCTAACTTGCTTATTAATTCTTTAGTACCAATATCATTTACTGACATATTAATATGTTTTAATAAAGAAAGAGTTTTATCATAACTTTCTGTATGAATATTTGTTTCATCAAGTTTATTAGGTCCATCTATTACTCTCATGAAACCTATTGCTTGTTCATAAGTTTTATCATTTAATAATTTTTTCTTTTTTATTTCATCTCTTGAAGTTATTTTACCATGTTCTTCTCTATATTTAATTATTTTATTAATCGCAGTAGTTGTAAGACCAGATATATATTTTAATATGGAAGGGGAAGCTGTATTAATATTAACACCTACATTATTAACACATTTTGTAACAGTGAAATCAAGTGATTCTGATAATTTCTTTTGAGAAACATCATGCTGATACTGACCAACGCCTATAGACTTTGGATCTATTTTAACAAGTTCATTTAATGGATCTTGAAGTCTTCTTGCAATAGAAACAGCACTTCTTTGTTCTACATGTAAATCAGGAAATTCTTTAATAGCAAGAGGACTTGCACTATATACGCTTGCTCCTGCTTCTGATACAATAGCAAACTTACAATGATTTAATTCCTTAACTGTTTCACTTACCAATTTTTCACTTTCTCTAGATGCAGTACCATTACCAATCGCAACTATATCTACTTTGAATTTATTAATTATATCTTTTAATATTTGTTTAGACTTTTCCCATTCATTTTTAGGCTCATGAGGATATATAACAGATATATTAAGTACTTTAGAAGTAGGGTCTACTACAGCTAGTTTACAACCGGTTCTAAATGCTGGATCAAAGCCTAATACAGTTTTTTCTTTCATAGGTGCAATTAATAAAAGATTTTCTAAGTTTTCTTTAAATACTTCTATAGATTTATCTTCACTTCTAGTAGTAAGTTCACTTCTAACTTCACGTTCTATTGAAGGACAAATAAGTCTTTTATAACTGTCTTTAATAGCATCTTTTATTAAATAGTTAACAGGGCTTTCTTTTTTAATGTTTTTAGATTCTATATATGATAATATATCTTCTATATTGACATCTATTGATACAGATAATATCTTTTCATTTTCGCCTCTATTTATTGCTAAAACTCTATGTGGCTTTATGTATTTAACTGGTTCACTAAATTCATAATACATCTCATATGTTTTATTTGTATCTTCTGCTTTTGATTTTAACTTAGTAGTAAGTATACCATTTTTAAAAAAGTAACTTCTTATCCATTTTCTATAGTAGGCATTGTCACTTATCCATTCAGCAATTATATACTTAGCCCCAGTTAAAGCATCTTCTATATTTTTAACATTCTCATTTAAGAATTTATTTATTGATTCTTCATTCCATTTTTCAGGTTCACTCATTATTATTTTAGCAAGACCTTCAAGACCGTTTTTGATAGCTTCAGTTGCTTTAGTTTTTTTCTTTTCTTTATAAGGCGCATATATATCATCAACCTCAACTAATTTTTTACAAGACATTATATTATTTTTAATTTCATCTGTAAGCATTCCTTTTTCATCAATAAGCTTAATTACAGTTTCTTTTCTCTTAAGTAGGTTAATTTGATATTCATAATATTCATTTATTTGCCTTATTTGTTCCTCATCTAAAGCACCGGTTGCTTCTTTTCTATAACGTGCGATAAATGGAATAGTATTTCCTTCTTCAAGTAGTTTTAATACTGCCTCTATTTGATTATTTTTAATATTTAAATTATTTGATATTTCATCTATTATTTCTTTATTCATTTTAACTCCTTAATCATACTTATTTATTTTATCATAATAAGATATTATTTTTAATTATTAAGACAATTTCTTTACAAAAAAAGTAACTAGAGAGCAAACTCTAGTTTTTATATTATTAAATACATTTTATTTTTCAAAAACAAAAAAACTCAAGAAATCTTGAGTTAATTTTCATATGGCGGAGACAGAGAGATTCGAACTCTCGCACCAGTTTCCCGATCTATACCCTTAGCAGGGGCACCTCTTCAGCCTCTTGAGTATGTCTCCATAAGCACATATAAATAATACGATAAATTTTTGGATAAGTCAAGAGAAAATAATAAAGTTAGAAAATAAGCAAAAAAACTTGTAATATGTTTTACATTTGTGATATTATTGATATATAAAGATATAAGGAAGTGTAAATATGAAAGATACAGTAGGTTTTGAAACAACTGCGATTATAGATATAGATGAACAAATTAGAAAAAGAGAAGAAGCATTAAAAGAAGAAGAACTTTTAAATACTATTAAGATGGAACCAATACTTGAAAGAACAGTTATTGAAGAAGAAGAGCATGTCACTAAAAAGAAAAAAATGATGAGGGTTACTGATTATATGTTGCTTTCTCTTATAGTGACAATTAGTTCTGTGTTCATATATGTTATATTTACTGTTAGATAACAAGACGAATAGTCTTGTTTTAATTTGGAAAATATTATATAATTTTATTTGTTAAAAAGAGGTGTATTATGACAAACAAAGATTTAGCTAATTTGATATTTCCTGATTTAAAATATGATACTGAATATTATGAAAAGTTATATCCGGAAAGAGACTTAAAAGAAGGACAATATGTTACTAGATTTGCTCCTAGTCCTACTGGATATATGCATATAGGTAACTTTATGAGTGCTTTAATAGACTATATTATATATAAGAATAGTGATGGGGTATTTTTCTTAAGGAATGAAGATACTGATAAAGCACGTGAAATACCTGATGCAGTTGAAAAAATAACTCATGTACTTAATCATTATGGTTTAAAACCAACTGAATATGAATATGATGGTAAAATGGTTGGTAATTATGGCCCATATATTCAAAGCGAAAGAATAGATATCTATCATGCTTATATTAAAAAAGCAATAGAGATTGGAAGGGCATATCCATGTTTTTGTAATAAAGAAGAATTAGATACTATGAGGGTTAATCAAGAAAGAAAAAAACAAAGAACTGGATATTATGGTAAATATGCTAGATGTAGATTCTTATCTATAGATGAAATGTGTAATAAAATTAAAAATGGTGAAGATTATGTAATTAGATTTAAATCAATGGGTGACTTTGAAACCAAAATACCTTTTGATGATGAAGTTAAAGGTAGAATAGAATTTCCATCAAACGATGAAGACTTTGTTATTATGAAATCTAGTGATAAATTACCAACATATCACTTTGCTCATTTAGTAGATGATCATTTAATGCATACTACTCATGTCGTAAGAGGAGAAGAATGGATTAGTTCTGTACCAAAACATATTGAATTATTTGAAGCATTTGGTTTTAAATTACCTAAGTATATTCAATACCCATTAATATTAAAACAAGATGGTGATATTAAAAGAAAGATTAGTAAGAGAAAAGATCCTGAAGCTTCAATGAGTTTTTATGAAGAAAATGGGTATGTTCCAAATGCAGTAGTTGAGGCAGTAATGACTATAATAAACTCTAATTATGAAGAATGGAGACGTAGTAACCCTGATGCATTATTTACTGATTTTAAATTTTCTGCTGATAAGATGTCAGCATCAGGTGCATTATTTGACCTTGAAAAATTAAATAATATATCTAAGGATATAATTTCTAAGATGAAGGCAAGTGATTTATGTGATAAGTCTTATGAATGGGCATGCATATATGATACTGACTTCAAAGAATTAATTGATAGAGATAAAAATTATTATACAAGTATTTTAAATATTGAAAGGGAGCAAGAAAAGCCAAGAAAAGATATATATAACTATAAAATGATTAAGAGCTTAATATGGTATATGTATGATGACTTATTTGACAAAGAAGATAAAGTATATGAATGGAAAAATATAACTGATAAAGATGAAATTAAAAATATATTAAATACTTATATAACTAAATATTATGATGAAAATGATGAAAAAGATGTTTGGTTTAGCAAAATTAAAGAGATGTGTGAATTATTAGGTTATGCATCTAATATTAAAGAATATAAGAAAAATCCTGAGAACTTTAAAGGTAATGTAGCGGATGTATCAACTGTACTTAGAGTTGCATTAACTACTAAATCAAATACACCTGACTTATATCATATTATGAAGTTACTTGGAAAAGACAAAATGATAAAAAGATACAGTAAATTTAATTAGACACTTTTGTGTCTTTTCTTTTTATGATATAATTTTAATAGAATGTAGGTGATATAATGATATTAGGAATATGTAGTGCTCCTGAAGTATTAGAAGTTATGAGAATTATTAAGATAGTTCTTACTATTATTAAAATAGCAGTACCAATTATATTAATTATATTCGGTATGATTACATATATAAGAGCTATACTTGATCCTGATGATAATAGAATAAATAAAGCAAATAAAACTATTGTTAATATGCTTATAGCAGCTGCTTCAATATTTTTAATACCTACTATAGTAGAAAATATATTTAATATAGTTGGAAGTAATTCAAATGATATAATTGATTGTTTTAAAGATGGAAATAAGATGGGTGTAATAGATGCGTATATTGAAAGAACAGAATCATCTTTTAGTAAAACTGATTATAATAATGCATTAAGATATATAAACAATGTTAATGATAAAAAAGTGGATAAAGAAGTTCAAATAAAAAGATTAGAGAAATATAAAGTATATGTTGATATTGTTAGTGATATAGATTCTTTAAATAAAAATAACTTTATAAGTAAATCTAAATCAATAGAAAGTAAGATAGACTCAATTACCGATCCGGAAATAAAAAATAAAATATCTAAAATATATGAGGATGCGATTAAAAACAAGAATCTTAACGTAAGTAATTATCCTGTTAATCCTGATGATTCATTATATCAAAATCTTAAAACTTTAGAGGGTAAATCATTAAACGATTTATTAAAGGAAAATGGTTCAAGTATTAGTGAATTAAATGATAAAATTTTAACTGGTGTACGTGCTGCTGGAGTGGGGAGTAGAGAAGCAGCTGCTTATTCAGCAATGACTCTTATTGGAACAGTTGCTGAATATGGATATAAATTACCTTATTATTGGGGTGGAACATATCAAAAAATGGGTGTTGATCCAAAATGGGGTGCTAATGTAGGAGCTTCTGCTACTTCAAGAGGTGGCAATACATACTACTATGGAGGAATGGATTGTTCAGGTTTCTTTAACTGGGCAGTATCACAAGGTATGCAAAAGACTGCTGTGTGGTATGATGATAAACCAAGAATTGAACTATCTGGAAAGTCCACCGCTGTATGTAAAATAGGAGATGCACTTTCATGTCCAGGACATATAACTTTAATAGTAGGAATAGATGAAGCAAATAAAAGATATATAATTGCAGAGGAAAATAGTGGTCTTTCATTATCATCAATACCATTTAATGGTTCTAGATATTATGGAGATGAACAATACTTCTGTGAATCATTATCTGATAAATATACAAATTAATATCAAATAAAAAGAGCATTGGATTGCTCTTTTATTTGATAACTATTTTAAAGATTTTTAATTTTAATTTATTATATGGATAGTATATTGTAGAGAAATCAAATGATTTAAATTTCTTTAATATACTTTTTTCATGTGAGAAAGTTTTAAAACTATATTTACCATGATAAGAACCCATTCCACTTTTACCAACCCCACCAAATGGAAGGTTATGTGATAAAACATGCATTATTGTGCCATTAATACATCCGCCACCAAAACTACATTCTTGAATTATTTTATCTTGAATTATTTTGTCACTTGAGAATATATAACAAGCTAGAGGCTTTTCATGATCATTAATATATTTAATTACTTCATCAATATTTTTATATGTCATAATTGGAAGAATAGGGCCGAATATTTCTTCTTGCATTAATTTAGAATCTTTTGATTTTATTTCAACTAAAGTTGGCTCTATTTTAAAAGCTTTTAAATCAATTTTACCACCTAACAATATTTTTGCATCTTTAAGTAATCCATTTAGTCTATCAAAATGTTTTTTATTAACTATTTTTACCATTTGATCTGAAGCTAATGGATTATCTCCAAAGAAGTCTTCTATAATAATTCTAGCTTCTTCAATAAACCTTTCTTTTAAGTCTTCTCTTATAAATAAATAGTCTGTAGCGATACAAGTTTGACCTGAATTTAATAATTTACCAAATATACATCTTTTTACACATGTTTTAAAATTATCATCATCATCTATAATACATGGACTTTTACCACCTAGTTCTAGTGTAACAGGTGTTAAATGTTCGCTTGCTTTTGACATAACTATTTTTCCAACATTACTGCTTCCTGTAAAGAAAATATAATCATATTTTTGATTCAATATTTCTTCATTTTCACGTCTGCCACCTTCAACAACAGTTACTAAATTTTTATTGCAAGTTTCAGTAAACATTTTATTTAAAAGTGAACTAGTATTAGGAGCATATACGCTTGGTTTTAATATAACAGTATTACCAGCAGCAATACTAGCAATAGTAGGTTGTACTGATAATAAAAAAGGATAGTTCCATGTACTCATAACTAAAGTAACACCATATGGCTCATAATATTTATAACCAATAGATGGAAATTGTGCTAAAGATGTTAAAACCATTTTTCTTTTAGACCATTTTTTTAAATGATTAATTTGATATCTAATATCACTAAGTGCCATTCCTATTTCACACATATATGTTTCAACTGTTGATTTATTTAAATCTTTTTCTAAAGCTTCATATATTTTATCTTCATTATTTAATATCCATTTTCGAATAGTTTTTAATGTGTTAATTCTTGAGTTTATATCTCTTGTGTTAAACTCATTAAAATATTTTCTTTGTTCTTTTACAATTTTTTCTATATTCATTTTATACCTCTATTTTTAATTATACTATAAAATTATTTATTTTTCTTTATTTTTTCTATTTTTATTGTATACCCTATAGGCCCTAGTATTTGAAGTAGGTTTCTAATAGTAGGGGAGTGCATACCACTTTCTATTCTAGCTATTTTAGTTCTACTTACATTGGAATATATTCCAAGTAACTCTTGTGTTAAGTTATTTTCCTTCCTAAAACTTATAAAGTCTTTAACAAAATCCTCTTCAATTTCTTTAGTGGTTTTATCTACTTCAATATAATTAATATACTCATACATGTTTTTCATATTAATTATTGTATCAAATATGATACATTTAGTCAATTGAAATATTTATTTTTGTGTCAGAATATTGTATTATTGTGGTGTCGAAAGAAGGGGAATTATGGAAAATAATATGAAAGATAATTTAATTGAGTATAGAAAACAAATAGCAGAATTATCGGAGAAAGATAAAAACTTAAGAAACTTATATTTAAGAGGTCTTGTTAATGGTGAATTACAAGGTCCGTTAACAATGTATGATTCAATAGATAAAAGATGGTTACAATACTATGATGAAAAAGATATTTTAACAGAATTACCAAAAATGAGCATTTATGAATATTTAAGAGAAAAAAACAAGGATAATTTATCAGGAAAAGCAATTGACTATCTAGGACACACAATGACATATAAAGAGTTATTTGTTAAAATCGATAAAGTTGAAAAATCATTAAGAAATATGGGTATAAAAAAGGGAGATGTTGTCACTGTATTTTCTGTGACTACACCTGAATTAATTTTCTTATTCTACGCATTAAATAAAATTGGAGCAGTTCCTAATATGATTGATCCAAGAAATGTTAAAAACGTAATAGAAAAATGTGTTAAGGATACTGCATCAAGTGTTGTATTTGTATTAGATGCTGTATATCCGATGTTAAAAGAATCAATAGATGCGTTAGATTTCGAAAAAACAATAATTATGCCAGCAGTAGAGTCTGCGCCAATTCATATAAAAGGTATAGCTAAATTAAAGAATAAATCAAACATTAATTATAATAATAATTTAATAAAATGGAATGATTTTATTAAAGGAAATTGTTCACCATTAAGTGAGGATAGAAAGCAAAATAATTTAGATTTAGATAATGCAGCAGTTATTGTTTATACATCTGGTAGTACAAGTGGGGTTCCAAAGGGAGTTATTTTAACTAACGATAATTTAAATGCTATTGTATCAGAATATCCTGCTTTAAAGCTTGAAATTAATCAAAATCAAACAATTTTAAATATTATGCCACCGTTTATAGCATATGGTGTAACTTGTGGAATACATTTACCATTATGTTCTGGAATGAAAAGTATTTTAATTCCTAAGTTTAAGCCTCAAGAATTGCCAAGTTTAATAAAAAAACATAAGCCACAAAATTTTATGGGTGTTCCAGCACATTTTAGTGCTATATTAGATTCACCAGAACTTGAAAATGAAAATTTAGAATATTTAAAAAATCCATCTGCAGGTGGTGCTCCATTATCTAAGAAATTAGAAAACGAAATAAATCATTATTTTAATATTCATAATTGTAATGAAACCATAAAAAAAGGGTATGGTATGACAGAACTTTCAAGTTCAGCAATTAGTTCTCATAGACTTGCTAACTCTGTTGGAAGTGTTGGTGTACCACTAATAAAGAATAATGTTTCTATTTTTGAACCTGGTACTGACAAAGAATTATTAAACGGAGAAGAGGGAGAAATATGTATTACTGGTCCTTCGATAATGAGAGGCTATGTATCAAATCCAGAAGAGCAAAAGAAAGTTAAGAAAAGTCACTCAGATGGTTCAATATGGGTTCATACTGGTGATTTAGGCTATATTAATGAAAATGGTGAATTATTTATAAGTGGTAGAATTAAAAATGTTATTCAAAGACCAGATGGTCACAATAATTACTTATTTGCAATTGAAAATGAATTATTATCAAATGAAGCAGTTGATTCATGTGCTGTTATAGCATTAAATGTTAGCGAGAAATTTGGTAGTGGAGAAGTTCCTATTGCAATAATTTCGGGGGATAAATTAAATGATGATAAAATATCTGAAATTAAAGAACAATGTTCTTCAAATATGCCTAAGAGAGATGTCCCTTGTTATTATTTAATTATAAAAGAATTTCCATACAATGATAGTGGTAAAATTAATTATGTTGAATTATCAAAAATGTTTAATAAAATGGTAGAAGAAAATCCTGTTATATTGAATGAAGTTTGTGAAAATTATAAAAATACTTTAAATATGGAAATGACTTTACAAAAATAAAAATTTAACTTATAATTAAGAAAGAATAGGTGAGTTGGTTGTGATGTCTAATAATTTTTTTACAATATGTAGTTTGTTTTATATCATACTATTAAATATAGTATATTTCCGTAAGAATAGAGCAGATAATTATGAAACAAAAATATATAGTGCATTAGTTGTTGTTTCTCTTTTAACTAATGTATTTGCCATTATTAATTATTTTACAGTAATTAATAGTGATATTATGCCTGTATTAAATATGCTTGTATCAAAATTTTTGCTTATATGTTTTGTAGCATGGGGATTCTTTTTTACATCTTATAACTATATAGTTTCTGCAAAAAGAATTAAGGGTGAGAAAAAATATGCTAATATAAAAAAAGCATTTATATTTATTGTTCCAATTTCTTATCTTGTAATAGCGTTGCTTCCTGTAGAATTTTATAATGTTAATAAAGTAATATATACATTTGGCCCTGCTGCAAATTTTGTGTATGTAATGTCGTTTTTATTCGTAATTACTTGCTGTTATTATTTACTTAAAAATAAAAACTTTAAAAATAAAAAATATTTACCATTATATTTATATTTAATGTTTGGTAGTTTAGTAATAGTTGTTCAAAAAATGTATCCCGGGTTACTTTTGACAACATCAATGGAAGTATTTGTAACTTTCTTAATGTATTTTACTATCGAGAACCCTGATGTTAAAATGATAAAACAATTAGAGGTAGCAAAAGAACAAGCGGATAAAGCTAATCATGCTAAAAGTGAGTTCTTAAGCAGTATGTCACATGAAATAAGAACGCCTTTAAATGCAATTATGGGATTTAGTAATGGACTTTTAGAAGAAGAAATAAATGATACGGCTAAAAGTGATGTTAAAAATATAGTAATGGCAAGTGAAAACTTACTTGAACTTGTAAATGGCATATTAGATATATCTAAAATAGAGGCTAATAAATTAGAGATAATAGAGACACCATATAATTTTAAGGATATGTTTGATGAACTCGTGTTATTAACAAAAGCTAGATTAGGTGATAAACCACTTGATTTTAAATATTCATATGATAAAAATATACCTGAATATTTATATGGAGATGCGATACGCTTAAAACAAGTAATAATAAATTTATTAACAAATGCAGTTAAATATACTAATACTGGATACATGATGCTTAATATATCAGGTAAAATTAAAGAAGATAAAGTTAAATTAGTAATAACAGTACAAGATTCAGGTATTGGTATTAAAAAAGAGAATATAGATAAATTATTTAGTAAGTTTGACAGATTGGGAGTAGAAAAAGAAACTTCAGTAGAAGGAACTGGACTTGGACTTGCAATTACTAAAAAGTTAGTTGAGTTAATGCATGGAAATATTAATGTTCAAAGTGAGTATGGTTCAGGAAGTAAATTTATAATTAGAGTAGATCAAAAGATTCTTGAAGGTGAAGAATTAGAAAAAGCTAAAAATAAGAAGCCTGTACAAACAGAACAAATAATAGATGCTCATGGAAAGAAAGTTCTTGTAGTAGATGATAACTTACTTAATATAAAAGTAGCAGAAAGATTACTTGCAAAATATAATGTAACAATAGAAAGCGTTATGTCAGGACAAGAATGTTTAGATAAAGTTAATTTGGATAAATATGATTTAATATTATTAGATGATATGATGCCTAAAATGACTGGTGGAGAAACATTTGTTAAACTAAAAGAAATAGAAGGATTTAATACACCAGTAGTAATACTAACAGCTAATGCAATTACTGGGATGAGAGAACAATATCTAAGTGAGGGATTTGATGATTACCTTGCTAAACCAATTGAACAATTAGAACTAAATAGAGTTATGAAGAAGTATTTGAGTTAATACTTCTTTATTTTTTGAATAAACTATGTTATAATATAAAGCCACACGAAAGGGGAGATATTAATGAGTTTTTTAGAACAAATTAAAGCATTAGAAGAGAATAGAAGCGAGGAAACAAGTAATACTAAAACAATTAGACTATATGAAGAAACAAAGTCAATATTAGCTAGAAAATATGATGCATGTGTGTTATTTAATGAGGATAGAAAATATATTGATTATGAAAATATTTGTTTATCAAATAATATAGATTTAGGTTTACTAAATGAGTTATGTAAAAAGGATGATATAGAATTATCTTTTGACTTCTTTGTTGATGATGGAAGGGGATTATTTAGATTATATTTTAAATATAATCTTGAAAAGTTAACTGATAAAAATAATTCTAATTTTAAAAATTATTTATTGCATAATATAATGACTAATGATAATTATGAACTACAACTTATAAGAGCAAATACAATGTCTTTATTTGAGGATATATCAAAAAGTTTATTAGAAGAGATAAAATCAAGCTATTTTACCGGTATTGCTAAATGCAAGAAGTCTGTTAAGAATGTTAACTATTCATTACTAAAATACTTATGTGATGAAGCAGGTATTACATATATTCTTGAAGATGAAGACGTTATAATATTCTGTTATAATGTTAATACAATTAAGAATTATATAAATCGTGATGAAAAGCCACTTACAATGACATTAAATTAACATTTTGAGTGTAAAAAAACTTGAACTCTTGTTAATATATGGTATAATTAAATCAAGGGTAGAGTGATAATATGAATGATGTTAATTTATTAACTAATAATGGTGTAAATGTAAGTAAAAGTTTAGAACTTTTTGGTGATATGGAAATGTATGATGCGACTTTAAGAGACTTTTTACAATTAGTAGATGCTAAACTTGCTAATTTAAAAAGATATAGAGAAACAGCTGATTTACAAAATTATGCTAATGAAGTTCATTCTCTTAAAAGTGATGCAAGTTATTTAGGTTTTACAGCTTTAGCTGATTTATCTTATCAATTTGAATTAAAAGCAAAAGCTAATGATATAATGTACATCTACAATAATTATCAAACATTATTAAATGAAGCCAAAAGAATTATTAAAATATCTAAACAATATTTAGGTATGGATACTACTGAAGACATTATGGAAGATATGACAAGTGTAGTTAAAGATGAGGCAATATTAGTTATTGATGACTCTAATCTTGTTGCTAACTTTATTAAAAAAATATTTGATAATAAATATGATGTATATATTGCTAATGATGGTGCTAAAGCTATTGAAATAATTAATGGTGGTAATGCTGATAGAATAAAATGCTGCTTACTTGATCTAAATATGCCAAATGTTAATGGATTTGAAGTATTAGATTATTTTCAAAAGAATAATTTATTCTATAAGATGCCTGTATCTATAATAACTGGTAATGATACTGCTGATTCAGTTAAGAATGTATTTAATTATCCAATTGTTGATTTACTTACTAAGCCATTTAATGAAAGAGATATTAGAAGAATAATTGAGAAAACACTAAACTATTATAAATAGTGTTTTTTTCTTGTTATAATTTTCATTTCTTTTTAATAATATATAATAGAGGTGAAATATGATAAATAGAAAGAATTTATGGTTTTTAACTTTGTTTTCTTTAATATTAGTGTTGGGTATTTACTATATAACACTTCCAAGTGAAATATTTAGTGATAATAAAACTAAAGAGGTAAATAAAAAAATAGATGTTAAAATAAGTGAAAATGATAAGTTAGTGGCATTAAGAGTTAAAAGAAATGAGAAGATAGAGACTACTATGAGCGAACTTCAAGATAAATTAACATCATCATCATTAACTAGTGAAGAGAAAAATAGTGCTTTTGAAGAATTACAATTATTAAATTTAGCAAAAGGAAAAGAAACTTATCTTGAAGATAAAATATTAAATGATTTTAAGATTAAATCTTTTGTTGAAATAAATAATGATAATATTAAAGTTACTATATCATCTAGTGAACATAATAGTGAACTTGCTAATAAAATAATGAGAAGTATACAAGAAGAATTTAAAGAAAAGAAAAATATAACTATTAAGTTTGAGTCATAAATAGGCTTTTTTCTTTCACATATTTTATAATTATTCATACATTACTTTAGGATAGTGAATAAAATATATGTTAAAGAGAGGGTTAATATGACAGGAAATATACTAACTAAAAGAGAAAAGGCTGTTTTTGAGTTATTAGTTCAAAATAAAACAACTAAAGAGATAGCAACTATATTAGGAATAAGTGAAAAAACAGTAAGGAATCATGTATCTAATGCTATGCAAAAACTTGGATGTAAGGGAAGAGCTGGAGCTGTTATTGAACTTTTGAAGTTAGGAGAAATATCATTATAAAAATGACTTTTAAAGTCATTTTTTTATATATAGAGAATAATATTTAGTATGATAAAGAAATATACAATAAATAAGATATGTGTAACATCTGTTTCTCTTTTCTTGATTTTGATGTTTTATTTAGTACCGAGTACTCCAGAAAGTGAAGTTAAAATAGATAAAAGTATAGGTGATAAGAAAGAAGTAGTAGTGTATCTAATGGATAAAGATTATTATTTAGGTAGAATGATAGAGTATGCAAGTTATGATAATATAGTTGATTTAGTAAATAAAAAGTTAGATATTCTTATTAATGGAAGTGATGAACTTAATAGTTTTAGTCCTATAATACCAAAGAATACAAAAGTTAATAGTATAAAAGTAGATAAGAATAATATATATATTGATTTTTCAAAGGATATATTAAATGTAAGTAAGTATAATGAAGAATTAATGATAGAAAGTATTATTTATACAATAACAGATATTAATGGCATAGATAATATCTACTTATCAATTAATAAAGAACCACTTAAAATTCTTCCTAAAAGTAATAAAGAAATACCTTATCCATTAAATAGAGGTTATGGTATAAATAAAAAGTATGATTTAGATAGTTTGAATAATATAACAAAGACTACTGTTTATTTTAATAAAAGTTATGATGATGTTGAATATTTAGTACCAATTACTAAGGTTATGAATACTACTAGTGAAAAGATTGATATAATTATCGAAGAGTTAAAAAGTATAGTTAATGCACAATATAATTTAAATAGTTATATACCTAATAATTTGGAAGTTGTTAGTCATGAAGTGAATGATGATAAGATGAATTTAATATTTAATGAATTTATTTTAGATAAAGAAAAGTTAGTTGTTTTAGAAGAAGTTAAGTATGCTATAGCACAGTCTATTTTTGATAATTATAATGTTAAAGAAGTAGTTTTTAGTACTAAAGAAAAAAATAATATAGCAACTATTACAAAAAATAACTAAAAATACTTGAAAAATACTGAATAATGTTGTATACTTTATTAGTAATTTCAAGTTGTCCTCGTAGCTCAGCTGGATAGAGCAACGGCCTTCTAAGCCGTCGGTCACACGTTCGAATCGTGCCGAGGACACCATATTGAATATAAAACTGCTTAGGCAGTTTTTTCTTATGATTGACTTTAGTTAGATAAAAAGGTATTATTGCTTTAAGATGTGGTATTAATGCAAGAATATAAAATATTTATATTGAAAAGATTTGAAATAAGATTCTCTTAGAAAGGTAGCTATTATGAAAGATGATGTAAGGCCATATAAGCAAAAAGGCGATACTTGTGCCATTGCATGTATGATGATGGCTTTGGAATATTTTAAAATTATTTCAAAAGCAAATTGGTATGATGAAAGAAGACTGTATAGGATATATAGTTCAAAATATATGAGTGGAACTCCATTTTCAGCTTTAGCATTTTATATGGCAAAGAAGGGACTAAAAACTAAAATTTTTCATGAATATGAAGAATTATTTATTAATGATAAAAAAATGATTAATCAAGATGATTTTAAATATGCAGTAGAAGAATATAAAGAATATTTAAAATATGCAAAAGATAATGGAGCCATAGCTATAAATGGAATGGATATAAATATCGATACTTTAAAACAAGAATTAAAAGCTAACAACTTAGTTATATTAGCAGGAGAAATAAATAATACCTTTCATGCAATATTACTTATAGATTATGCTGATAATAGCTTTATAGTATGTGATCCGTTATATAAAGCCAAGCAAAATAGGACATTTAGTGAAATAGAAAACTTTATGAATACTAGCATAGGTAAATGGTTTATAAGTGTAGGCAAGAAAATAAAATAAAAATTATTTTTATATTTTTTAGAAAAGTGTTGACATGTAAAAATATTGATAGTAAAATTAACTTCAATATTAGTTTTTTTGGAGGGTTTATGCAGGATAAAACTAGAAAAGCAATTACTAAATCTACTTCAAATGAAATTTGCTTTAATTTCTCTGGTTTTATATGCTGCATTAACTGTTCTGACACTGTGCGACAAGTTTGAGCCTTTTGGCCGACTTGCCGCTTTTTTATTATAGGAGGTGAGATTATTGTGAAAGAGATTACTTATGAAGATTTGCTTGATGTAATAAGAGACTATAATCCTGAAGAAGTTGATATTATCAAGAAAGCATATTTATATGCTAAAGACTTACATGAAGGTCAATTTAGACAAAGTGGAGAACCTTATATTGTTCATCCATTAAATGTAGCTTATATACTTGCTGAAATGCATGCTGATAGGGATACTGTGTGTGCTGGACTATTACATGATACCTTAGAAGACACACATATAAAAAAAGAGGATATCGCACATGATTTTAATCAAAATATTGCTTCACTAGTCGATGGAGTAACAAAATTATCTAAAATGAATTTTTCTTCAAAGCAAGATCAAAATTATGCCAATACGAGAAAAATTATAACTGGAATAACTGAGGATGTAAGAATAATTATAATTAAACTTGCTGATAGGCTTCATAATATGAGAACATTACAGTTTAAATCAGAATTTAAACAAAAGGAAAATGCACTTGAAACTATGGAAATATTTGTACCACTTGCTTATTGTATTGGTGCTTATAGGATTAAATCTGAACTTGAAGATTTGTCACTTCAATACTTGAAGCCAGAAGTATATTTGAGAATAAAAGATAAAAAGGAAGAATTAGAACATGAATGCATACCTTGTCTTCAAGAAATGTTATATAAAATAGAAAGATTATTATCTGATAGAAATATTCCAAATGAAATAAAGGTTAGAACAAAAAACATTTATGGAATTTATAAAAGATTAAATGAAGGACATAAATTATCTGATATTCATGATTTACTTGCATTAAAAATAATGGTAGATGAAATAGATAATTGTTATAAAACATTAGGAATAGTCCATAGTGAATATCATCCGATTAATGAAAGATTTAAAGACTATATATGTAATCCTAAAACTAATATGTATAGTAGTTTACATACAACTGTATTTGGACCCAATGATAGGCTTGTTCAAACTCAAATTAGAACATTTAATATGGATAAAGTAGCATCATTTGGACTTACAGCATATTGGGATTCTAAAAAAGGAAAAGCAAGAGATATAATGCAGCAAGATTTGAAAGAAAAGTTTCAATTCTTTAGTTCACTTATAGAAATTAATTCTATATTTGGAGATAATCAAGAGTTTGTAAGTCAAGTTAAGAATGAATTATTTTCTGATAAAGTATATGTATATACTACTAAAGGAAAAATAATTGAATTACCAAAAGGTTCAACATTAATAGATTTTGCATATTCAGCAGATAGGAAAGCTGCAGATGCTATGGTAGGTGGATTTGTAAATGATGAGTTAGTTCAAGTCGATTATGTTTTAAAAAATAAAGATAGGGTTAGAATTATAACAGATGAATTATCATTTGGGCCAAAAGAAGATTGGATGGATAAAGCACAAACTGTAAGAGCTAAACAAATGATAAAAAAATTTAATAATAATTAAGTAAATACGGAGAGACAGAAATGAATAAAATATTTTTAATAAGGCATTCAATTTCAATTGGTAACGAAAAAAATATTATTCAAGGAGATATGGATTATGATATATCGGAAATTGGAAAAAAATTATTGGAAAAATTGAATTGTGAAAATTTAAAGCATGTACATAAGATATATTCTAGCCCATATCTAAGGGCAATAAGAACTTCAAAATATATTAAAAGAAAAATTAATTTTAGGAAAGAAATAATAATTGATAATGATTTGATTGAAAAAAACGCAGGAATTTTAAATGGGAAAAGCAAAGAGTATTTAAGAAAAAATTTAAATAATTATTTACAAATATATTTGAAGAGAGGCGATTATGACGAAATACCATTTGGAGAACCATGGAAATTTACCCAAGCAAGAGTTATCTCTTTTTTGGAAAAATATATTGATAATCATGATGAACAAGATGTTATTGTTTCTCACGCTGCATTTATGCGTTGCTTTATTAATACAATTAATTACGAATTTCGAAATAAAAAATTAGATTTGCCTAATTTATGTATATATGAAATTGATAATCCGTTAAAAAATATAAAGTTTAATAAATATGTAATTGCGAAGACTGCGCAAGTATATAAAGTAAGCACATACGATAATAATTATGTTTTAAAAAAAAGCTCTAAAAAAATATCTCAAAAAGATTATGAAATTAATAAATTATTACATTATTTATCAAAAAATATTGCTGTTCCAATTCCAATATATATGACAGATAAACAAAATTATTCTATCAAAATTTTTGATTATTTAGAAGGAAAACATTTATTGGGAAAACTAAGTGAGAAAGATACTAGAAATTTAATAAATGAAGTAAGTAGACTTAGTGAACTTTTGTCAAATTATAAAACAGATGAATTTAAATATAAAGACATTATTAGCCATATGTTTTGTATCAAAGAAGAAATTAATAATTATAAATATGAAGCAATATTAAATAAATTAATAGATGATAAGAAACTTAATAATTATTTAGTAAATGCTAAGTACATTTTGGTTCACAATGATTTACACAGGTATAATATAATTTTTGAAGGTGAAAAAATTAGTTTTTTAGATTTTGATGGAATAGAAGTTGGGCCAGAAGCATTACAATTAGCTTCTTTTATTGCCACGAGTTTTATAATAGAAGATGTTAAAATAAACATAGAGGACGTGATAAGAATATGGAATAAAAATATGAATAAAGAATTTAACGACAGTTTAATATATAAGTTAATAATTTATAGACTTATATGTGGAATAAATTTTTTTAATAATATAAAAGAGCCTAATATAGATGATGAAAAATTGAAGAAAAAATATATTAGCGGTTTGGAGAGGATGTTTGAATATGAAAAATACTGTAGTTAGAAAGGAAAATTATGGATTATTAGTTTTTGTTCCTTCGAAAGCGAGTTATTATAGAATTTATGATGAAAAAATGGCTGATTGTATTATAGAAGGAACATTAACGAGAAATTTTGATAAATTTAAAAAAAGTTTTGCAAAAGAATATGATTTGTTATGTATTAATGAACCTATATTTATAGATAATAGTAAAATTGAAAGTAATGTTTTTGTTCCTTTAGAAGCATATTTCGACTATACATCAATATGCAATAGAGCGTGCGAATACTGCTATAATAAATCATATTTAAATAATGTTACCATGAAACCTGAAATGGTGAGGAAAGTTATTAATGATTTTGCTGATTTAGGAATAATGCGAGTCCATCTAGCAGGAGGAGAGCCAACTATTGATTATGAAGGATTAAAAAATTATATTGAAGAATGCAAGAAAAGAAACATTGTATTGTCTATGGCTACTAATGGAAGTTTATTAAGCGATGACATATGTGAGTTATTGACAACTAATGATTTGTTATCTGCAAGTATAAGCATTGATAGTGCAAACGAAGAAAAAAATGATTTATTACGTGGTAAAGAGTCTTACCAACTTATAAAGGAAGGACTAGAAAGACTGATAAAACATAAAACTAAAAATAATAGTTCCGTCGAACTTTGTTTTAAACCAGTATACTATCCTAATATAACTGAAGATGAAATTATATCACTCATAAATTTGTCAAAAGAAGTAGGAATTCAAAAGTTAAAATTTGCAAATCCAGAACGTTGTTTGGAACATGAAAAAGGTTATTATGGAAAGATTAAAGAAGCTTATTATAAGACAGCATTGCTTATAAGTAAATGTGCAAAACAGGGCGATGGAATACAAATTACTAATATAACTAATCCGTTTGTGCATAATTTTATAATAGGAATAGAAGAAAATAAAGGGTGTATTGGCGCACAAGAATTAATAACAATAAATCCCGATGGAAGAATAACACCATGTTTAATGAACCATTATATTTTGGGAAATATATATGATTACAAAAATTTAAAGCAGTTTTTAGAAGAATCAATTAGATTAAAAGACTATAGAAAAATAATTAAAAATTATGATTGTAACTGTATTCAGCATGAATCATGTAGAGGTGGATGTCAGGTTAGAAAAATTGTTGAGTATGGTTCGATTGAATCTATTGATCCTTTGTGTCCTAAAGAATTATTAAAAGGAAAAGAAACTGAAAAAAAATTAATGAGAAAGGTGAATGTATATCATTCGTTATAAAATATATGAAAATAGCATTAGTAAATATTTATAATAGACAAGATGAATACAAGAGTAAATATAGTCTTGCTACAATGAGATTGGCAGAATATGTCATGAGTTTTGGTTATGAAGTTGATTTGGTACCAATTGATTTAAATGATTATAAAAACTTTGATTTTTCTGTTTTTAAAAAATATAATATAGTGGGATTATCAAATTATAGTTGGGTAAATACTGCTATAAACTATATTTCAAATACTATAAAAGAAATAGATCATAATGTTGAAATAATTATTGGTGGTCCTCAAGTTGAAAATATAGATTTAAGCAAATGGTGTGATGCATATTTCATTATTGGTGAAGGCGAAGTAGCTTTATTAAATTTAATAAAATATATTGAAAGCGGTAAAAGAGAAAAAAATTTTTTTGAGGATAATCCAAATGTTTTTAATAAAGATAATCCAAAACATCAAAAAGTAGAAAGTGAGATTGCTTTGGCAAATCCTCTGTTTACAAATGTTATACCAGAAGATAGAGAATTTTTGTGGTATGAAACATGCAGGGGATGTGCTTACTCTTGCGGATATTGTGGGCATAAAACCCGAAAAAAAGTTGGATATATGGACTTAGATATAATTGAAAAAGAAATAAAAAATATAGGAAAACTAGAATTTAAAAAAGTTTTTGTGATAGATCCAAATTTTGCTGGAAATAAGGAAAGAGCAAAGAAAATTATAGACATGTTTAATAAGTATTCTCCTCAGACACAATTAATATTGTATTTGAGACCTGAATTTATTGATGATGAGGCAATTGAATTATATTCTAAAGCTAATATAGATGAAATAAGAATTGGAATTCAAACAATTAATAAAAATGTACCACTATGGGTAAGATCCAATTCTCTGAAACATGTTGAAAAAGAATTACCAAAATTATCGAAAAATAGTATAAAATGGAGAGCAGAATTAATTGTAGGCTTGCCAGGAGATGATTTAGAAGGCTTGGTTAACAGTATAGACTTTATTGAGAGTTTGTCTCCTACATCATATTATTGTTACCACTTAACTTTAATAAAAGGATTGAAAATGTATTCTTTAGTTAATTCTTTCGAAAATAAATATTGGATTACTGAAGATGAATTTGGTAGAGCCTTTAGTTCAAGTACGTATGATCATAGTGAATTATTAGAGATGCTTGAATATAGTAAGAATAGGTCTGAACAATATAATAATAGAGAAAAAAAGTTAATAATAAAAAAATATTAAATTTTAAAATTATGTGATATAATTTAAAAGGAGTGATTAAAATGAAAGTATCAAATTTAGGTTTAAAACCAAGCAAAATAAAAAAACTTGATAATCAGTTTCCGGTACAAGATATTTTATTAAAAACTGGACAAATTGATCAATATGCAAGTGGCATATATGCTTATGGACATATTCCTATTTTATTAAAAAACAAGATTGACAATATAATTATAGAAACATTGACTAAATATAATTGTTCTTTGATTAATTTGCCAATACTTCAACCTGAAAGTATCTGGCAAGAATCTGGAAGATTAGAAAAATATGTAAATGATGATATTATGTTTAGATGTTTAAGTGATAAAGGTAATTTTTGTCTATCTCCAACAGCCGAAGAGGCTGTAGTAAAATTTGCACAGACAAGACTTGTTTCTTATAAAAACTTGCCTACTATATACTTCCAAATAGGAGAAAAATTCAGGAACGAAATAAGAACTAGAGGTTATTTACTAAGAGGAAAGTCATTCGAAATGATGGACGCATATAGTTTTGGTAGATCACAAGAAGAATTAAATGAAGATTATGAAAATTTGAAAAAAGCGTATATAGAAATTTTTAAAAAACTCTCTTTAGATGTCCAGCCGGTTGGTGCTGATAGTGGAACTATAGGTGGCGCAAAATCTGAAGAGTTTATGTGCATATCTGATATTGGCGAAGATAGTATATTATACGATGATGTAACAGGCAAAATGATTAATAGTGAACTGTTAGATAGAAGCGATGCAAAAGATTATATTGAAGAAACATATGGCATAACTGATTTTTCAAATCTAAAGGTTAAAAAGGCTTGCGAACTAGGACATATATTTCAACTAGGAGAAAAATATTCCAAAAGTATGAATGCAACTTTTATTGATGAAGATGGGAAGCCACGTTTTTATCAAATGGGTTGCTATGGAATAGGTGTATCTCGAACTTTGGCTATGATTTATGAACATAGTTTAGTAAAAGACAAAGATAATAATTTTTTGAGTATTGCTTTACCTGTTAATTTATCGCCTTATTGTATTTATCTTATAGCTAAAACCGATGACGAAGAAAAGTCAAATTATGCCGAAAAATTATATGAAGTTTTAATTAGATCTAATGTTAAAGTATTATTGGATGATAGGGAATATCTTAGTATAGGCGCTAAATTAAAAGACAGCAAAATAACAGGTATACCATATGTCGCTGTGCTTGGTAAAACTTTAGATGAAGGCTATATAATTGTTGAAAATAATAAAACAGGAGAAAAAACTAAAATTGGTGTGAATGATTTCGTTGATGTTCTTAAAAGTTTTGAAGTTGAAAGGGGAAATGGAATTTCATTAGAAAATTTAATAGAAAAAAAAACTTTGATATCAATGCCGAGTGATGAACCAATTTTAAAAAATCGTTAATTAGTTAAATTAAACAATGACTAATAACAAGTAAATTATATTTATTAAATATAGAGATCTTATGGTTGGTGGAAATAAGAAATCAAATGTAATTGAAATACATATTATGAGTTTAACTGAGAGATACGTTATATCTGTAAAGTGCTTGATTTTATCAAGAATTAAGGTGGTACCGCGATAATTCGTCCTTATGGATTAATTATCGCTTTTTTTAGGAGGCAAAAATGAAAGAAGATAAAATTAATTTAATACTTAGAAGAACAACTGATATTTTTAGTGAAGAAACACTATTAAAGAAATTAAATAGTGGGAAGAAATTAATAGTAAAGTTTGGTGCTGACCCATCAAGACCTGATTTACATCTAGGACATACAGTACCATTACGTGCATTAAAAATATTACAAGAATTAGGTCATGAAATAGTTTTTGTTATTGGGGACTTCACAGCAATGATTGGAGATCCATCTGGTAAGTCTAAAACCAGACCATCACTTAGTTTTGAAGAAACTAGAAGAAACGGAGAAACATATTTTAAACAAGTTGCCAAAATATTAGATCCTAGTAAGATAAGAATAGCATATAATTCAGAATGGTTAAGTAAACTCTCTTTTGAAGATGTACTTAAATTAACTAGTAAGTATACAGTAGCAAGAATACTTGAAAGAGATGACTTTAACAATAGATTTAAAAATAATATTCCCATTGGTATACATGAGTTTATGTATCCATTAATGCAAGGATATGATTCAGTAGCATTAAATGCTGATATCGAAATAGGTGGTACTGATCAAACATTTAATTTATTAGTTGGGCGTGAACTTCAAAAAGATTATGGACAAGAACCACAAGATGTTATGTGTTTTCCTTTATTAGTTGGAACAGATGGTAAAGAAAAAATGAGTAAATCACTTGGCAACTATATTGGTATAGATGAGTCACCTTTAATTATGTTTGAAAAAGCAATGAAAATACCTGATAGTGTACTTTTAGATTATTTTAAATTAACAACTGATATAGATATGAATGATGCTGAAAAAATAATTAATGATGATATTGTTTTAGCACATAGAATATATGCAAGAGAAATAATAAAAATGTATCATGGAGAAGAGTACATAAAAGCCTCAGAAGAAAGATATAATAAAATTGCTAATAAGAAAATACCTGATGATATTGAAATTTATGAATTAAAAGAGAAAAGTATTTCTTTAATAGATTTATTATTTAATTTAAATATGGTACAATCTAAATCAGAAGCAAGAAGAATGATTAGTCAAAATGCAATAAGTATCAATGGAAAAAAAGAATGCAATATTGATAAAATAATTAATGCTAGTGACTATGAATCATCTTTAGTTATTCAAAAAGGTAAAAGAGAGTTTAAAAAGATAATTTTAAAACATTAGAAGAAATAGTAAATGAATTATAAAATAATTTGAGAACCTAGTTCTCTTTTTATTTTCAATACTTGGCTCTTTAGTTGACAAACCATCTATTTTGTAGTATCATAATGAGCATTATTTGATAAGGGGGAAAAATATTATGTGGTTAAATTTATACTTAATAACTACTTTGGTAAGTGGTATTATTAATGTAAGTAAGTCAATGTATATAAAAAAGAAGATGGAGTATAATAATGATGAGGTTATACGTAAGTTTAATAAATTAAGTACAAAAGCAAAGATTATGAGTAATATTAAAAATATATTTATAACTTTATGTCCTGTTGTTAATATTATTCATTCTATTAAAAATCTTAGAACTAGTAATGATTCATTATATTCTAAATGGAAAAAAGATACTTTAGAAAGTTACTTTTATTTAGATAAAAAATTAGATGATGAATCTACTATTAAACCAACTGAAACGGTTCAAGAAACAAGAACACCTGATACAACTAATGATAGAGAAATACCACCATTACCTGCTAGAAGAGTGGCTACTAAAAATGATGATTATGTTATTGAACCAGATAAAAAGATAGCTGAAAAGCCACTACCACCAAGAAGAGTTGCATATGCTCAAAGTAATCCTAAAATGAGTCCTTTAGACTATTTAAGAAGTGAATACAACAAAGAAAAAAGAATATATGATATGATGGTTATGAATAATGCATCTAAAGAAGAAATAAAGCAACAGGTACTTAAAGTAAATGCAATAGTAGAAAAATATAAAGATATAAAGAGTAAAAGTGAAAAAGTATCTGGGCCTAAACTTACTTTAAAATAATCAGTAGAAATACTGATTTTTTTGTGTTAAAATTAACTTGAGGTAAAATTATGAGAAGTGTTTATATTCATATACCATTCTGTAATAGTATTTGTTCTTATTGTGATTTTTGTAAGTTTTTAAATAATGATATTTGGGCAAGTAATTATTTAACTTATTTAAAAAAAGAAATAGATAAATACTATGAAAAAGATATGGTTAAAACTTTATATATTGGTGGTGGGACACCTAGTTGTTTATCATATGATAATTTAATTAAATTATTTAAAATTATTAGAGTATTTAGACTAAGTTCTGATTATGAATTTACATATGAATGTAATATTAATGATCTTAGTGAAGAGTTTTTGATATTTTTAAAAGAGAATGGTGTTAATAGATTAAGTATTGGTGTTGAAAGTTTTAATAAATATAAACTTAAGTATTTAAATAGAAAACATAATAAAAAAGATATATTTTCTAAGATAGCACTTGCTCGTAAGATAGGCTTTGATAATATAAATATAGATATTATATATGCTCTTTCTATTGAAGATATGTCCATATTAAAAAGTGATATTAAGTATGCTTTAAAACTTAAGGTTGATCATATAAGTACATATTCTTTAATAATAGAAGAACATACACTTCTTCATAATAAAGGGGTTAAACCTATAAGTGAAGATTTAGATTTTAAAATGTATAAATATATATGTAAAACGTTAAAGCGTCATCATTATAATCATTATGAAATAAGTAACTTTGCATTAGATGGTCACGAGAGCAAACATAATTTAACATATTGGGATAATAATGAATACTATGGTTTTGGTTTAGGAGCACATGGCTATATTAATAATATGAGATATGAAAATACAAGAAACTTTAATAAATATTTAAATGAAGAATATAGATTGAATGAACTATTAATCTCAACACAAGAAGAGATGGAAAATGAGCTTATTTTAGGGCTTAGAAAGCTTAAAGGAGTTAGTTTATCAGAGTTTGAAGAAAGATTTGGTATAAGCATGTTTAAGATGTTTAAAATAGAAGATGCTCTTGATAAAAAAGACTTGATTCTTGATGAGGGCTTTATACGAATTAATGAAGATAAATTATATATTAGTAATGAAATACTTAATGAGATAATGTAGTGATTGATATTCACTACATTTTTTGATATAATATGCACTCGAGGTGAAGGAATATGTTAGGTTTATTAGCATTTTGGGCAATGTCTATACCAACAAGTTTAGTTATGCAGTATGGAGCATTATATAAAATGGCAGGCCTTGCTGCGAATAACGGATATTTAATTAATAAAGAGCATAATAATGATAACATGTATTCTGATTTAATTAGAGTAATTATTGAAAATACACCAGAGTTTGCTTTATATACAGTATTTCCATTATTAAATTTAATAACATCTTTGAATTTTTCATATTTGATTGCTAAAAATCAATATGCTATTTGTGAAGATATGGAATATCTTGGCTATTATAGAAAAATGACTGATGAAGAATTTAATGCTTACAGCAAAAAACCTACTACTTTTAATGCTTTATGTTTAGCTTTTGATAAGAAAAAAGAAGAATATAAAGAAATTCCTGTAGAAAAAAGTTTAGTAGTTATTAATGAAAGTGAAGAGTTAAAAAGAATAAAAGAATTAAAGAATCAATATTTATCTCTAAAACAAGATATTGAAGATAATTTTAATGAAGTAGAAGAAAATCAAAAAGAGTATACAAGAAAACTTAAATAGAGGAATCTCTATTTTTTTATGGAGAAAAAGTGTTTTTATTCTTATCACTGATTATTATAATAGAACAATAAGTTCTAGAAGGAAGAAGAAAATAAATGAATTACAAAAAGTTTTGGATTATAAAAAATGTGAGAGATTTTCTAATGTAATTAAAAATTCGATGATAGTTTGTAAACAGAGTGGTTATAATGTTCTAGAACAATTTCCTAGAGTTGGGAAGTTGTTAAAAAGAAATAGAAAATGTCAATCATTTGTAAATTGACTAGTGAAATAGCAAATGTTATAATTTAACCATACTAAGTAAAATAAGAGTAAAGGAGTAAGGTTATATGAATAAAAAAGGATTTACATTAGTAGAATTACTAGCAGTAATAGCAATATTAGCAATACTAGTAATAATAGCACTTCCTAACGTACTAAAGATGTATAATCAGTCTAAGAAAAATATATTTTTAACTGAAGTTAAAAGTGCATTAAATGAATCAACTAATAAATATATTAGTGAAAATATGAAAGGAAATAAATTAAATAATATTAATTCTCTTGATGAGACTAAATTGAATTTAAATAATAATAAATTAAAATATGAAATTAAACTTGATGATGATGGGAAAGTTTTATCATATATCATAAGTGATAGTAATTATTGTATAGATTCAAATAAAAATATAAACTCTATTACTATTGATGATATTAATGATGGAAACTGTGATAATCTCAATGATTTAGATAGAATTCTTGGTAGAGATAAATTAACAAATGGTGTTTATTTCACAGACAAAATTCTAAGTGATAACAAAATATATTCTGATGATAAAATTGACTTTATGGCTAAAAACTATTCTTCTGATAAATATAGTTTGAATATAGGTTCTGAAGAAATTTCATATTCAGTTAAGAATAATATTACATATTATTGTGGAAATGATTTTAAGATGGATTATGAAACCGGAAAGCTAACGCCTATTAATGGTAGTGCCTCAGCTGATTTAATTCAATCTTTTAAATCTGGAAATAGTATTTTTTGTGAAAGTAGAGCTACATGTGATGAGATGTATAAAATATCTAGCATTAAGCCAAGCGGTGAACTTAGTGTTATTAAAATTACTACTATACCAAATCAAAGAACTAATAATGGAAATGGGTTATATTATAATGATGATGATGGAAATAAAATATACTATTTTAGAGGTAATGTGATTAACAACTATTTGAGTTTTGGTGGCGAGTTGTGGAGAATAGTGAGGTTTAATGATGATTATTCTATAAGGATAATTACTAATAAAGGTGTATTTAATTCTCCATTCAATAATTCATATGACGATAATGCATATGTAGGATATATGTATGGTAAAACTAAAAGTAATAATTATAATGATACTCATGCGAACATAAATGATAGTTTGATAAAAACTAAACTAGATGATGCTTTTTCTCAAAATAGTTTTTCTAAATATTCATCATATCTTGCTGATTCAGGATTTTGTGCAGATAGGTCTCTTGCCTTAGATAGTTATCCTAAATTTGATTCAACAGCATATGGAATAACTGATGAAGCAAATAAAATTGTTGATACGGGACTTGGCTATGGAAATAATTTTACTTTGTATTCACTGTATTATAAGTATCAACAAAAAATAAAACCATCGTTTAAATGTTCTAATAAGAATGATTTATATACAGTATCTAATAATAATGGAAATAAAGCACTTAAATACCCTGTTGGATTATTATCTGTAGATGAAGCAATATTTGCTGGTGCTCAGTATAATTCTTTAAATAGAAATTATTATTTATATAATGAAAATGAACCATGGTGGTTAATGGATGCTGCAGGAAGTTATAATGATCCTAATGACCCAGATAAAACATCAACTCTTGTTGCATCTGGAAGTCAAGGAATTTATGCTTCGGATGTTAGAGGTGAGTTATCAGTAAGACCTGTTGTGAGTCTTAAAAATAATGTGGTATATAAGTCTGGTAAAGGAACATATGATGATCCTTATCAAATAGAATTGAGGTAGATTATGAAGAAAATTTTTAATGTTTTGATTATATTAGTAATAGTAATTTCGTTTTTATTTTTAACTGGAAATTATATTATTAATAAAAATTTATATTCTACTATTAGTGGTGCATTTACAGGTAAAAGAGTTTCTTCTTATGTGATTACTGCAATATATAATAAGATACCCAATATGCCAATTGAAAAACTCGGGAGTATTCAATCATCTATAGAATCATCGCCATATATGGATGATATTTCTAAAAAATATGTAAATGCTATGGTTAAAGACATACAAACTGGCCAAGCAAGTAGAGTAAATATAGACAATGAACTTGATAAAATGTTATCCCAACTTGATGGTGAATTTAGTAAATTAGAATTGTTTAAGATTAAACAGGAAATTAATAATTCAGACTTTAATTCTATTTATGAGTATTCTTTTGATAGTGTGGTTAACAATGGTCTTGTTAAACCAATTTTGAAAATTTATAATATTACGAATAAATATAAATATATATTTAGTATATTGCTAGTAATATCATTTATTAGTATGTTTTTGATAAATAAGACAGAAAAATTTAAAGCTTTTGCTTATACTTTTTGTGCTTTAGCTGCGTCGAGTTTGATATTTGTTTTATTTGAAAGATTTATCTTAGAAAAAAAGTTAATGTTGCTTATGAATGAAAGCAGTTATATAATAAATATTAATATATTTTATATATTTATGACAACATTTTTAGCGGTAGCTATTTTGCTATTTATTCTATCAAACAAAACTAAGAAATAACCATATGGTTATTTTTTTTTACAAAATTTTACACTTTTTTTACAATTAAATTTATGATTGGTATTTACAAATTACTCTAAAAAGAGTAATATAGTGGTAGGAAGTGAAACAAAGTGGTAGAAAGTGGGGTGACTTATCAATGCTAATGGGTGAATATCATCATAATATTGATGAAAAGAGTCGTCTTATTATTCCTGCTAAGTTTAGAAGTGAACTAGGGGAAAGATTCGTAATCACTAAGGGTCTTGATAAGTGCTTATTTGTTTATTCTGAAACTGAATGGAACAAATTAATGCAAAAAGTATCATCTTTACAATTTACTAAAAAGAATGTTAGAGCATTTGAAAGAACATTCATAGGTGGAGCTTCTTTAATTGAATTCGATAAACAAGGTCGAATTAATATTACCTCACCGTTAGTTCATTACGCCAATATAAAAAAAGAATGTGTTATTATTGGCGTAAGTGAACGACTAGAAATATGGAGTAAGGAAGAATTTGAAAGTTATATGAATGATAATGAAGACAATCTTGAACAGATAACTGAAAATATCTTCGATTGTGATATTTATGAAGCATAAGAGTGTATTATTAAATGAGGTAATAGAGTATTTAAATTTGAAACAGGGTGGTAAATATATAGATGCGACTGTTGGCTATGGTGGTCATTCAAGTCACATACTAAAGGAAATAGGAAAAGAAGGGGTTCTTTTCGCCTTTGATCAAGATGATGAGGCAATTTCATATTCAACTAAAAGACTTAGCAAGATTGGCAATAATTTCACAATATTTAAAAGTAATTTTGTTAATATGAAAAACTATGTTAATGAGAAAGTTGATGGAATATTATTTGATCTTGGTGTATCAAGTCCTCAACTAGATGATGGTGACAGAGGGTTTAGCTTTCACAAAGATGCAGTTCTTGATATGAGAATGGATAAAAATAATCCACTAGATGCTAGAAAAGTAGTGAATGAATATAGCTATAATGATTTGGTTAGAATATTTTATAAATTTGGCGAAGAAAAATATTCAAAATCAATTGCTAAGGCCATAATAAACTCAAGACCAATTAATACTACTCTTGAGCTAGCAGAAATTATTAAAGAGTCTGTACCAATCAGTTATAGAAATAAATCTCATCCTGCAAGAAAGGTATTTCAAGCAATAAGAATAGAAGTAAATCATGAACTTGATATATTAGAAAGTTCTTTAAACGATGCATTTGATTTACTTAATGTGGGTGGTAGACTTGTTGTAATAACATTTCATTCATTAGAAGATAAAATAGTGAGTAATGTATTTAAAAAATTATGTTCTGATGATGAATCAACAAAGAGGCTTCCATTCGTACCAGAAGAGTTAAAAGCAAAAGCTAAAATGATAGTTAAATTAACTCCTAGTGAAGATGAAATAAATGAAAATAATAGAAGCAGGAGTTCTAAATTAAGAGTTATAGAAAGGGTAAGATAATGAAAAAGAGAAAATACGTAAGATTTAAGGGCGAAAAAACTATGAAAAAAATAATATTTGTTCTTATTTTTGGTATTTTGATGTGTAATTTTGTTGGTAATGCTAAAATCCAATCTAAAAACTCTGAACTTCAAAGATTAAAGAGTAAAATTGAAACTCAAGAAAAATTAAATTTGAGTATGCAAATGAAAATAAATGAACTTGCTTCTTTAGATAATACAATGCAAGTTGCAGATACCTTTGGTTTGGAGTATAATAATAGTAATATTAAAGTAGTTTCAAAGTAAGAGGTGTAAAATGAAGAAAACAAGAATAGTTAAGATAAATCCAATTTTCATAATTATTGTTGTTTTTATTTTTTTGTGTATAATTTTTAGATTAGTGTATATTGGTACTGGTAATATTAAGGTAGGTAAAAACACTCTTGCAGAGTTTGCTAGTGCTAGGGATACTAAGAAAAAAACACTTAGGGCAAAAAGAGGAACCATTTATTCTCGCGATGGAGAGGTGCTTGCTAAAGATGTTAATAGTTATACAGTAATTGCTTATTTAGATTCATCTAGAACAAAAGATCCTAAAAGACCTTATCATGTTATTGATAAAGAACTTACTGCTGAAAAGTTAAGCCCTTTAATTAATATGACAAAAGAAAAGATACTTGATATATTAAATACTACTGTTAAAAAGTGTGATAATGATAATAATTGTAAGGATGTAAGCCCATATCAAGTTGAATTAGGACCGGGTGGTAGAGGAATTACTGAGCTTGTTAAGGATCAAATAGACGAGCTTGATCTTCCTGGGATTGACTTTATATCTAGTACTAAAAGATATTATCCTAATGGTAATTTCGCATCATATACTTTAGGTTATGCTAAAAGTAATGATGAAGGTTTATTTAAGGGTGAAATGGGTATTGAACTATTCTATAATAAAGAACTTACTGGTAAAGATGGATATATTGAATATCAGTCTGATTTACAGGGTTATCAAATAACTAGTACGCCATCTATTGAAAAGAAAAGTACATCTGGCAATGATATATATTTAACTCTTGATGATAATATTCAAATGTTTACTGAACAGGCTATGAATAAGATTGAGACTTCATCTCCAGAGTGGGCTACTATATCTGTTGTTAATGCTAAAACTGGTGAGGTTTTAGGAGTTGCATCTAGTCCATCGTTTAACAACAATACTCGTGATATAACATCATATTATGATCCATTTACTTCATATGCATATGAGCCAGGATCAACTATGAAAATATTTAGTTTTATGGCCGCTATGGAAAACGGAATATATAATGGCAGTGAGACTTATAAGAGTGGTACAATTAATGTGGATGAAGCAAAGATTAAAGACTGGAATAATTATGGATGGGGAGAAATTACATATGATCAAGGATTTATGGCATCTTCAAATACAGCAGCCGTTAATCTTGGGCTTAAACTAGGTCGTGCTAAATTAAAAGATTTTTATAATTCACTTGGATTTGGCTCTAAAACAGGTATAAGTCTTCCTAATGAAAGTGAAGGGTTAGTAAACTTTAGATATAATACTGAAATAGCCGCAGCATCTTATGGACAAGGTATGACTATTTCTGCTGTACAAATGATACAAGCTCTTACTACGCTAGCAAATGATGGGACTATGATTAAACCATATATAGTGTCTAAAATAGTTAATAGCGAGAATGGAAGTATTGTTCTTAAAAATAAAAGAACAGAAGTAAGAAAAGTTTGTAATACTGAAACAGTAAATAAAATGATAGAGATAATGAGAGGTGTAGTAGATGGTTCATTTAAGGCATCTACTGGTACCGGTTACTATATAAAAGGATATGATTTAGTAGGTAAGACTGGTACTGCTCAAATTGCTTCTAATAAGGGTGGATATTTAAAAGGAAGCAGAAATTACGTTAAGAGTTTTGCTGGTTTATTCCCAGGTGAAGATCCTGAAATTATTGTATATTTAGCTGCTTCTAAGCTTACAAACTCAAATGTTATGAAAACTGCAATTAAAGGACTTGTTAAAGATGTCGGAACATACTTAAATATATATGATGAAACAGAAAATACTAAAGAAGATGTGTTTACAGTAGACTCATACATTAATAAAGATACAGCAAGTGAAGCAGAAAACATTAATAATTCAAATATGGAAGCCATTATTATAGGTGAGGGAAACAAAATAATAAGTCAATATCCTACTGAGGGAACAACTTTAAATTTAGGCAATAAAATATTCTTAAAAACTAATGATACTAGTTATAAAATGCCTAATATAAAAGGTTGGTCTAGAGGTGATGTATTAGTATTTGCTAAAATGATTAATTTAAATGTTAATTTTGATGGATATGGGTATGTTAAAAGTTATGATGTTAAAAATGATAGCGTTATTGATATAAATAATCCTTTAAATGTAGTTTTGGAACCAAAATATAAAGAAGAAACTAAAAAAGAAGATTAATTCGACAAATTTTTTAAATTAAAAGTTATAAAATGTTCTTGAGGTGAAAACATGAGAACATTTTATTTATTTGATGTTAAAGAAAATATACTTAAAAATTATAGGAATAATTATGAAGAATTATATAGTTTACTTGAAAGTATTCATTATTTAAAAACAGAAGATATTATTTTAGGTTTTAATATATACCAAAGAATAGTTAATCCAATGAAAAAAGAAGAGTATAATGATTATATTAAAAAGAATAACTTAGGAAAAGAAAACTATATATGTTATAATTACACACATACTATAAATGATTTTTATTTTAATGAATCAACTAAGATGATAATAAATAATTCACATATTAAAATTAAAACTAATAAAAATGTACCATCTTTCTTTTATAATATTAGAAATTTTAAGAATATTTTTGTATGTGACTTTAATAATCATGATTATTTTTTACTTGAAGATACTATTTATTCCTCTTGCATAACATCGTAAGTATGATATAATATTTATGGAGGTAAAAGGTATGCTTTATGATATTTTATATTTATTAGGTGGATTAATAGCTGGATTAGTTGCTGGATTTCTAATTGCTAAGAAATTATTTCAAAAACAATTAAAAGAAAATCCACCAATTAATGAAGAGATGATAAAAACATTAATGAGAGGTATGGGTAGAAACCCAAGTCAAAAACAAGTTAATCAATTAATGAAACAAATGCAAAAATATCAATAGAAATATTGGTATTTTTATTATATAATTAATATGGTGTTATTATGATATATAAAAATGAAGAAGAAATGAAAGAAAAATTACAAGAAGAAATGAAAGATGCTAGAAATAATGTTAGAAAAGACAGGATAAGAATTACTCTTAAGAGATTTTTAACTTTAATTATTATATTTTCTATTATTATTGGCTTACTTTTACTTAGAGGAAAATATGGCCCTTTGAATATTAAGTCTACTTCACTTACGTTTCTTGGCATTGATTTTGAAAAACCATATAGTCCTATATATAGGATTACTATTAATGATGAGGCTACTAGTTTTAGATATATTAATGATAAAAGTTATCCATTAATACCATATTTTGTATATTTTCATAATATTGATTCTAGTAATGATGATGTTAAAAATACTATTAAGTATAATTCGAATATGACGCTTGATATTAGTGCTACTTTATGTAGAAGTAAAGATACTAAGGGCAATTATGTTGATGCTTGTTATTATTCTGAACCAATATATGAAAATGTTAAAATTAATATTGAAAGTATTAAAATTACTAGTAATAATAATATTATATATAATGGCATTTTTAATAATAATTTGAGTACTTATATTAATAATAGTGGTATTTATAATATTGAAGTAGTATCTAACTATAATAACGTTAAAACAACTCTTATATTTGATGTGGAGGTTATATGAAACTGATTCGTCACTTGCATAATGTAAACATTCATAGATTTTACGTATTTAAATTATGTTGTAAAGTTGGAATACCTTTTCAAGGACTTACACATGATTTATCTAAGTATTCATTAAGTGAACTTATTCCATCAGTTAAATATTTCACAGACGGTAAGAAAAGTCCCTTAGCAGAAGAAAAGAACATTAAAGGATATAGTCTTGCATGGTTACATCATAAGGGTAGAAATAAACACCATTTTGAATATTGGTATGACTATGATGCTAGAGTGAAAACTCCTATAATTCCATTTAAATATATGAAAGAAATGATATGTGACAGAGTATCTGCATCTAAGGTATATTATAAAGGTAATTATAATAACAATAGAGCTCTTGAATACTTTAATAGTAAAAAAGATAAAATTAAAATGGATAAGAGATTAATATCTTTTTTAGAAGAAGTTTTTATTAGATTATCTAAAGAAGGAGAAAGTTTTTTGAATAATAAAAATCTTAAAGATTTATATTTGAAACATATATCTAAATAATATATAATATTAAAGGAGTAAATTATGAAAAAGAAAATACAAGAATATTTAACATACTTAACAGCAGAATATATTTATATTCCTTATGATAAAGAAGAATTATTAAGTTTACCTAAAGATAAATATACATATAATAATTCATGTTTAGGAACTCTTTCAAATGGTAAAAAAATATTTAGTCCAGTTAGTGGTAAAATAATAGGTATCAGTAATATGGAATACAGTGATTCTTTTAAGAATTGTCTTGTTATTGAAAATGATTTCATTGATAGACGTGAAAAATTAAATCCAACTAGAAATATTAATAAACTTAAAAAGAGTGAAATAACTGAATCTTTAGAAAAATATAATCTTAATAAAAAAATTAATAGTAAGACTACATTAGTAGTTAATTCTTTTTATGACAAAAATACTGATTTAAAAGATATGGTTATTAATTATGAATCATATGAAGAAATATTAGAGGCAATAGATGAGTTTATGAATATTTTTAATATGAAAACTTGTTATATATCTATACCAAATAATGATATAGTTTCTACTTCATCATATGAGAAATATATTAATGCATTTCCAAATATATGTATCGTACATTCTAATAATAAATTTAAAGATTCTACTTGTGTTTTTTATACAGTAGAAGAAATACTTGCTATTTATAAAGCAATACATTTAGACTATATGTATGATTCTGTTATGTTTACTATATGTAGTAGTGAACACCCTATAATAGTTAAAGTTAAATTATATACTGCATTATTTGAAATATTAAGGGCTTTAAAAGTACAATATAGAGGTAAAAAAGTATATGTAAATGGTAAAGAAATAAAAAACATTAAAAGTTTTGTAATAGACTCTAATGTTAGAAGTATTTTGATAAAGGAATAATAGTATGATATATGTTTTTTTAGGAAATGAAATAAACTTATTAAAAAGAAGAATAGACGGCTTAAAGCATGAATTAAATATAAATAATATAATTGAATATGATTTTGATGATTCTAATATTATTGATATATTAAATGAAGCTAATTATGTTGATTTATTTAACGAAAAGAAGTTAATAATAGTATCTAATTTTTCTTTTAAAAAAGTTAAAGATGCATTTGAAAAAGAATTATTAAGATATATAGATAATATGAATGATAATGTTATTATTTTAAAATGTATAGATGAAAGTCTTGATGAAAGAAAAAATATTACCAAAAAGTTAAGAGAAAAATGTAAAGTAGAAGAAATAAAGAAAATGGATTATAAAGAGTTACATGAATATATTACTAATATGTTTGTGTCTAATAATAAAAAAATCACTTATAATCAAGTAAAAGAAATATTAAATAGATGTGAATATAATGATGATCTTGCGATTAATGAAACTGAGAAGTTACTATTATATAAGCTTGATGAGGATGTAATAACAGATGATGATATAGATAAAGTGGTAAGCAAAAGTTCTGAAAAAGAGATATTTACACTGAGTGATGCGGTAATGAAAAAGAATTTAAAACAAATATTTAACTCATATAATATTTTAATTAGAAGTGGAATTGAACCAGTTGTACTCATAGATAATTTAGCAAGACAATTTAGAACTTTGTATCAAGTTAAAATATTATGTAAGACTATGGATGAGAAAGAAATATCAAGAAAGTTGGGATTAAATCCTTATGTAGTTAAAAAGGCTCATGAGAATGTAAATAATTATGAAGAAGAAGAACTTATAAATAATTTGTATGAACTTAGTAATTTAGATATTGATATAAAAGTAAAAGGTCTTGATAAATATAAGGTGCTTGAAAACTTTTTTTTAAAAATATAATGTATATACTTTACACCAGACACGTAAAATATAATGAAGTATAGTATAATTTATCGTATAATAATAAATAGGGAAGTGATATAATGTTAATTCTTGCAAAAAGTATATTAGGAATGATGATTGGTTTCTTTTTAGCAGTTGTATTAGGATGGTTTTTAATACCTGTTTTAAAGAAGTTGAAATGTAAACAAAGTATTAGTGTATTTACTGCTTTTAGTCATGCCAAAAAGAATGGCACGCCTACTATAGGTGGATTAATATTTATAATACCAACATTACTTGCAATGCTGTTTTTATATTTGAGGGGTTCACTTCAAATAACACACAGTTTACTTATTATATTATTTGTATTTATATCTTATGCTATGCTTGGATTTGTAGATGATTATTTAAAGATAAGAGAACATAATAATGATGGACTTTCAATACCACAAAAATTACTTGCCCAGGTTCTAATAGCTCTTATATTCTTTTATATATATATGCAAGGCGGAGGAGATGCTAATGTAACTATTTCATCATTAAATATTAGTGTTGATATGAAATGGTTCTATGGAATATTTATATTATTCTTATTAGTAGGTTCATCAAATGCGGTTAATTTAACAGATGGGTTAGATGGTCTTGCTGGTGGACTTTCATTAATAGCGTTCTTAAGTTTTGGTATTATTACATGGGGTTCAACTTGGATAGAGGGATATCAAGAAATAGCAATATTTTGTTTTATACTTGTAGGTTCATTATTGGGATTTTTAATTTATAATACGCATCCTGCGAAAGTATTTATGGGAGATACAGGTTCACTATCACTAGGGGCAACTTTAGCTGCAGTAGCAATACTTACGGAACATGAACTTTCTCTTGCTGTTATAGGCGGTGTATTTGTTATAGAGGCATTATCTAGTATAATACAACTAACTGCAATAAAGAAATTTGGCAAGAAAGTATTTTTAATGACTCCAATACATCATCATTTTGAAAAGTTGGGATGGGAAGAAACAGATATAGTTAAAATGTTTTACATAGTAGGATTTATGTTAGGTATGGTAGCAATTTATTATGGAGTTTGGATGTAAGAAAGGAATGATTCTACATAAAGACAAATAAAATTGTTATTGCTAGTACTCTTTTATTATCAATAATTGGTATTATTATGATATATTCAAGTAGTTATATATGGGCAGAATATAAATATAATAACCCATATAAATATGTAATATCTCAAATGATATTTTTAATCATTGGTATATTCTTAATGAAAATATTTAGAAAAATAGATTATAATATTTACAAAAGAAAAGCAAATACTTTTTTAGGTATTTGTTTTTTGTTACTTTTATTAGTTTTAATACCTGGAATAGGTAGTGTTAGAAATGGAAGCAGGAGTTGGTTTGGTCTTTTTGGATTAGGCTTTCAACCAAGTGAACTTTCAAAACTTGCTATTATTATTTTTACGGCAAAATATTTGTCAAATAATGATAAGCTAAAGAGAAATACATTTAAATTTATATTACCAATTCTAGGAGTTATTTTAACATTATTTGGACTCATTATGCTAGAACCTGATTTTGGTACTGGTATGGTTATTGTAATTTCTTTAATTGGATTAATATTCATATCAGGTACAGATATATCTATATTTGTTAAAATTGGCATTGCTGGTGTTATTGGGATAGTAGTACTTATATTAATAGCACCATATAGATTAAGTAGAATCACTTCATTTTTAAATCCATGGTCAGATCCACTCGGTAGTGGATTTCAAATGATACAAAGTTTATATGCAATTGGGCCAGGAGGACTCTTAGGATTTGGTTTTTTAGGTTCAAGACAGAAACATTTTTATTTACCAGAACCACAAACTGATTTTATATTCTCAATTATAACAGAAGAGTTTGGCTTTATAGGTGCTTTAGTAGTTATATCATTGTTTATAATTCTTTATTATAATATAACTAAACTTGCAATAAGATGTAATGATTTATTTGGTAAATATTTAATATTTGGACTCCTTTTCTTACTTGTTTTTCAAACTCTATTAAATCTATCAGTAGTAGTAGGATTAGTACCTATAACAGGAGTTACATTACCTTTTATAAGTTATGGTGGTTCATCTTTACTAGTAAGTATGATATCTATTGGTATAATTCTTAATATAAGTGATAATATAAAATAATGAATTATAGTATTTAATTTATAAAGATAATAAAAAATATGTCTATTAGTGTGACATATTTTTTAATAATGAAACTAATTCTTGATAATCATTATAATTATTATATATTGTTACTTTTTTTGGCTTTAATTTTTCAAACATAAGCCATACCTTTATATGTGTTTTAGTTTCACTTACTATTTGTGTTTTAATAATACAACCAATTCGATCTAAATATCTTGGCTCATTGAAATCATGCTGACTTAAATACTTATATAATTCTTTTATTTTTTTACGTTGTTCTATTAATCCGATAAGACTATATACTCCTGATATTTCTTTTGGAGCATTATATGTCATGGCACGTCTTGCTGATTTTAATTCATCTGGAATAGTTATATTATTGCTATTTATAAAATAAAGATGATTATCGTTTCTAATAAAGATATTTGTATCATCTGGCTTTGGTTTAAAAAAGTTTCCTAGAAGTAATCCTATAATGAATAAAAATATAGGTCCAAAAATATATATATACAAAATTTCAACATCTCCACAAACACAAATTATCAAATTTAATATAAATAAAATTGTTGAAAATAAAAGAAGAAAGTTTCCAAATTTTACACTAAATCTATCTTTCCCAAATATTTTCATATATTTTTTATAATTATTGTTTTCCATCATTTTCACCTCTTTAAGATTATCATACATTTATTTTGATATCAATGTAATGTTTAATAGTTTACATTTATTAATTTAAAATGTTATAATTTGTATGGTGAAAAGTATGAAGAGAGTTAAATATATACCATTAATAATTATATTAGTACTAATATCAAGTCTATTTTATTTGAGTAGTGAGAAATATTTATTAAATAAATATAATCATTTTAGTAAGAGTAATAACTATGAAAGACTATATAATTTATTTGATTTTAAAGATAGTAATATAATGTCTATTGATAAGTTTAAAGAAATATATAAAAAAAATAAAGATAATGTAAGTGTAATAAATGTATCTAAAAAATTATTTATTTTTAACAATTATAAACTTAAATTTAATAGTGGAGTAGTTAATAATATAGAATTATTAGTTCCTTCTAAAAATAATGTTTTAATAGATGGAAAAGATATTGAAAAATATTTAGTTGAAGATAAAGAATATGAAATATATAAAAAATATATTATAGATGAAATGTTTGTTTCAAAATATAATATTAGTATTTCTAATGAAAATGCTAAAATGGAAAAAAACTTTATTCCAAATAAAAAAACATATACATTTGAGTATAATAATCCTAAGATTATGGTATATATGTTTAAACAAAAGGATTGTCCTCACTGTATAGAGGAAAGTGCTTATATGAAAAAATTATTAAATGACTATAGTAATATATTTGAACTTGTAAGTTATGAATATACAGATAAATATGATCTGTTTATGTCTTCATTAAAACATTTTAAAGTGCAAAGAATAGGATACCCACTAACTGTTATTGGAGATGACTATGTTTTCGGGTTTGGAAGTAGTGATAAGACTAGAATTAAAAGAAAGATATTTGAATCATATAGAAATAAAGCAACTAATTATGTTGATACGATTAAGTAGGTGTTTATGAAAGAATTTGAAAATGAACTTTATAATAATAAAATTAATTTTATAGCAGGTATAGATGAAGTAGGACGTGGTCCTTTAGTTGGACCTGTTGTTACAGCAGCTGTAATATTACCAAAGGATTTTTATGACGAAAGAATTAATGATTCTAAGAAATTAACTGAGAAAAAAAGAGAATTATTATATGATGTTATAATGGAAAATGCTCTTAGTGTAGGAATAGGCATATCATCACCTGAGGTGATAGATGAAATAAATATACTAAATGCTACTAAAAAAGCGATGATAGAAGCTATAAATAATTTAAGTATCAAGCCAGAACATTTATTAATTGATGCAGTAAAATTAGATATAGATATACCACAAACATCAATAATAAAAGGAGATGCTAAAAGTCAAAGTATAGCCTCTGCTTCTATAATAGCAAAAGTAACAAGAGATAGAATGATGGTTGAACTTGATAAAAAGTATCCCATGTATGATTTTAAACATAATAAAGGATATGGAACTAAAAAACATATAGAAGCATTATATAAGTATGGTCCATTAAAAGAACACAGAAAAAGTTTTGCTCCAGTAAGTGAACTTACTAATAAAAAGTAAAAACTTTTTTTATTTTGTTTTTATATATTGATTTTTAAATTTTATTATTGTATTCTTAATATGATAGGAGAATAAATAAGGAAATTAAATTTTTTTGATTTCCTTATTTTTAAAGGAGGACTTTTATGGAAAAAGAAATATTATCAGAATCAGAAATACTTGAAATACTAAAAAATAAATTAGTTAAAGGTTCAAGTGTTAACTCGTTATGTGAAGAATTAAATATATCAGATTATGATTTATTTGGATATGTTAAACAATTAAAAGATGAAAATATTAATGTAACCTTTAGTGATAAAGGAAGTGATATTTCACTTATTATAAATAATCATCCGGATTATACAAAAGAAAATGAATATAGAATTGAAGATGAAAATGATGATATTAAAATAGGAGTAATATCTGATTTAAGATTTGGTTCTAAAAATGAACAAATAGCTATATTGAATGATATTTATAGAAAGTTTTTAAAAGATGGAGTTAAGTATGTTTTTATAACAGGTAATTTACTCGAAGGGAAATACAGTGGTAATACCGAGCATGATTTTGGTAAAAGCCTTATATATAATAGTGCAGAAGGACAATGTGATCATTTAATAGAATTCTTTCCAAAAGTAGAAGGAATTAAAACATTATTTATAACAGGGGACACTGATCACACATGGAATAAAGAATTAAATGTTGGTGAATATATTTCATCAAAAAGAGAAGATATGGTTTATTTAGGTCCTAAGAGTTGTACAGTCCATATTAATAAATCAATATTAAGACTTGAAAATTTAAAAAAACAAGGAGAAGCTTATACTATAGCATATCCTCCTCAAAAATATAGTAGAAGTTTAGCAAGTTATGAAGATTATGATTGTATATTTTTAGGTGGCACTTTGACTGCTCAGGATTTCCCTAAGATTAGAGATACTAGAATATTTGCTATTCCATCAGTAGTATCAAGAACTCCTAAAATGAGAAGTAAATCTCAACAAAATACTATGGGTTCTTATGAATTTGGTCTTTCATTTGGTAAAACAGGTAAATTAAAAAGGCTTACAAGTTTTTTCTCTCCATATTATGTTCCAAGTAATGAAAACTATTTAACTGTTAAGCCACTTGATATATCACTTTCAGAAGATTTAGATATTATTGAAAATAAGAGTTCTATAACTAGGGATGAAAGGAAATTATTTGATAGATTTGATAAACTATATAGATTGATGAAAAAAGAAGAGAGTTTTAATTCGTTAAAAGATAGATTAAATATGAGCAGTAATGAATTATATGGACTTATTGATATGCTTCAACAATATGGAAGAAATATTGATATAGTTGATATAGATGGTGAATTAGTAGTAAGAAAATATTTTCAAAAGAGAAAACATTATGAAGTTAAACCACCTAAAGAAGAACTTCATATGAAACAATTTGGAGTTGTGTCAGATACTCATTATGGAAGTATATGGTCTCAACCAAGTATGGTAAATACATTCTGTTACGAAGCATATAATAGAGGTATAACTGATATGTTCCATATAGGGGATATATCAGATGGAGATTATCATACTATTAGACCTGATTATGTAAAACATGTATTTTTATATGGAGCAACTGCTCATGTTGATTATGCTGCTAAAACATTGCCTAAATACCCAGGCATGAAATGGAAAGTTATATGTGGTAGTCATGATGAAAGTCATTCATTTAATTATGGACCATTTGATTTTGGAAAAGAATTAGAAAAAAGAAGAAAAAATGATTTAGAATATATTGGTCAAGATAAAGGAATAGTATGCTTTGATAAATGTAAAATAGAATTATTTCATCCAGGAGGTGGAACATCTAGAATATTATCAACTAAACCACAAAATGGTATAGATCAAATACCATCAAATACTAAACCTAATTTATCATTAAGAGGACATTATCATAAAGTATACTATATGCTTTATAGGAATATTCATATGTTACTTTGTCCATGTAATGTTGATCAATCTAGATTTATGATGAAAAATGAAATACCTAATTTAATGGGAGATTATTTTGTAACTATTTGGTATGATGATAATGGGGACATTCAATATATTGAAACTGAACCAATGATTTTTGATCAATGTGATGTTAGAGAAAGAGATTATGAAAATCCAAAAAGAAATATGAAAAATAAAATACTTAAAATAAAATAATTGAAAAATATATAATTTAGTGTTATAATCTATTTATCAAGCGATGAAGGTATGATGGTAAAATACCGAGGCTATAAAAAAAGAGTGATTCTTCTAGAATAAATAAGGTGGAACCGTCCATATGGACCCTTATGTTGTTTTAGGAGTTTTTTATTTTAAGGAGGATAAAATGGAAAAAGAAATTACTATGGAAGAATTAACAAACTTCTGTAAAAACTATGGATTTATATTTCAAGGAAGTGAAATATATGGTGGACTTGCTAATACATGGGATTATGGACCATTAGGAAGTAGACTTAAAAATAATATTAAAGATGCATGGAAAAAAAAATTTATTCAAGAAAGAAGTAATGCATATGAATTAGATGCTGATATATTAATGCATCCAAGAGTATGGGAGGCTAGTGGACATGTAGAGTCTTTTGCAGATCCATTAACAGACTGTAAGAACTGTAAGACACGTCATAGAGCAGATAATCTAGTAAATGATTATACGCATACAAGTATTGGAGATACATTATCTAATGAAGAATTAATAAAATATATTAAAGATAATAATATACCATGTCCTAAATGTGGTAAATGTGATTTTACTGATATTAGACAATTTAAACTTATGTTTGAAACTTATAGAGGAGTAGTTAAAGATAATAAGTCAGTTGTTTATTTAAGACCAGAAAATGCTCAAGGTGAATATGTTAACTTTTTAAATGTACAAAGAAGTATGAGATGTAAATTACCATTTAGTATTGGACAAATAGGTAAAGCATTTAGAAATGAAATTACACCAGGCAACTTTACATTTAGAACTATTGAATTTGAACAAATGGAATATCAAACTTTTTGTAAAAAAGGAGAAGATAGTAAACTATATGAATACTTTAAAGATTATGGTAAGAAATTCTTTATGTATTTAGGACTTAGTGAAGATAAATTAAGATTCCATGATCATGAGAAACTTGCTCATTACGCTAAAGAAGCTTGTGATATAGAGTATAAGTTTCCATTCGGATGGGGTGAAATAAATGGTACTCATAATAGAACTGATTATGATTTATCAAGACATGAAGAATATAGTGGAATACAACAAAGATATTTAGATCCAGTTACTAATGAGAAATTTATCCCTTATATTATTGAATCAACATATGGACTTGATAGGACAGTTTTAGCAGTGCTATTTGAACATTATCATAAAGAAGTACTAGATAATGGTGAAGAAAGAGAAGTGTTAAAATTACCTACTTATTTAGCGCCATATAAAGTAGCAGTGCTTCCACTTGTAAAAAAATATCATAGTGAAAAAGCAAACGAAGTATATGAAAAATTATCAAAGAATTTTATGTGTACTTATGATGATACAGCATCAATAGGTAAAAGATATAGAAGAGAAGATGTTATAGGTACTCCATTTTGTATAACTGTTGATGATGAAACTATTAATAATAACACAGTAACAGTAAGAGATAGAGATACTATGAAACAAGAAGTAATAAACTTAGATGATTTAGTAAGTTATATTGAAGATAAAGTAAGATTTTAAAAAGTTCCTTAATGGAGCTTTTTTAAATATGTTTTTATAATTAGATATTTTAACTTACCACTATATTTTGGCGTCAATCATTTGTAAATTGACTATTATTAAATAAAAATGATACAATTTTATCATGATAATAAAAGGAGTAAGATAAATATGAAGAAAAAAGGATTCACATTAGTAGAATTACTAGCAGTAATAGCAA